>Ga0183095_10552_pt1 | contig 100644 bp, 85 predicted proteins | sample BioMet4_FD_130346 | JGI IMG/M metagenome (GOLD analysis project Ga0183095, IMG submission 130346) | Microbial communities from bioreactor (seeded with sewage sludge) at LBNL, California, USA - Biofuel metagenome 4 (v2) (version 3) | ecosystem: Engineered > Bioreactor > Anaerobic > Unclassified ...
CCCGTTCGAGCTTAAGTTCATGTACGCCAAGATGCGCTCCCAGTACGGCCACAAGGTGGGGCAGCTGCTCATAACCCGGGAGGATGTGGACGACCCGCGCCGCCGGGAGAATCTGATAAACACCTTTTCAAGGCTTTTTGCCTACGGCGCCATACCAATTATCAACGAAAACGACGCCGTGGCCGTGGATGAGATCGTGTACGGCGACAACGACTCCCTGTCCGCGGTGGTGGCGGCGCTGGTGGACGCCGACGCGCTGGTGATACTGACGGAGACCGACGGGCTTTTCACCGCCAATCCCATGACCGACCCGGAGGCCCGGCGGATACCGGAGGTGACGGAGATAACGGACGAGCTGCGGAGGTGCGCCTCCGGCCGTGGCACGGCCCTCGGCACCGGCGGCATGGCCACCAAGCTGCGGGCGGCGGAATACGCCGCCGCCAACGGCATAGACACCTACGTTATTTGCGGAAAGGTCCCTCACGACATATACAGACTGATGGACGGGGAAAGTATCGGCACGCATTTCGCGGCCGGAGCAAAGGAGAAAAAACATGCTGACTGAACTGGGAAAGAACGCGAAGGCCGCGGCGAGAGTGCTGGCGGCTGCCGACACCGAGCAGAAGAACGCCGCGCTTTTGAAGATCGCGGACGCGCTGGAGAGCGGATGCGAGAAGATACTGGCGGCAAACGCCGTGGATATGGAAAACGGCAGGGCGAAGGGCATGACCGCCGCGCTGCTGGACAGGCTGATGCTGGACGCGTCCCGGGTCGGCGGCATGGCCGACGGCGTGCGGAACGTGGCCTCCCTGCCAGACCCCGTGGGCAGGATACTCTCGGACGAGGTGCGCCCCAACGGGCTCAGGCTGGTCAAGACCGCCGTGCCCATCGGCGTCATCGCCGTCATATACGAGGCCCGGCCCAACGTCACCGCCGACTCCGCGGTGCTGTGCCTTAAATCCGGCAACGCCTGCATCCTGCGGGGCGGCAAGGAAGCCATCAATTCCAGCGAGGCCATCGCGGAGATCATGCGCGGGGCCCTTTCCGGCACCGGGCTGCCGGAGGACTGCATCCAGCTGGTCACAGACACCACCCATGAGAGCTCCAACGAGCTCATGCACATGAACGCCTATGTGGACGTGCTCATCCCCCGGGGTTCCAAGCGGCTCATAGACGCCGTGGTGCAGAACTCCACCGTCCCCGTTATACAGACCGGCTCCGGCGTGTGCCACATATACGTGGACAAGGCCGCCGACGTCGACATGGCCGCCAACATAATCTTCAACGCCAAGACCTCCCGGCCCTCCGTGTGCAACGCCGCGGAGTGCATGCTCATCCACCGCGATATCGCGGAAAAGGCCCTGCCCGTCATTGCGGCAAAACTGAAGGAAAAGAACACCGAGATACGCGGCGACAGCGAGGTCATGCGCATCCTGGGCGACGCCGCCGTGCCCGCCACGGACGCCGACTGGGGCCACGAATACGGCGACTATATCATGGCCGCCCATGTGGTGGGCAGCATCGACGAGGCCATCGAGTACGTCTACCGCTACTCCACCGGCCACTCGGAGTGCATCGTCACCAACGACGACGCCGCGGCCGAAAAATATCTTAACAGCGTGGACGCCGCGGCGGTGTACCACAACGCCTCCACCCGCTTCACCGACGGCGGCGAGTTCGGTCTGGGCGCGGAGATAGGCATCTCCACCCAGAAGCTCCACGCCCGCGGGCCTCTGGGCCTGAACGAGCTGACCAGCATGAAATTCAAGGTCTACGGCAACGGCCAGACAAGGTAACGATATATAAAAATCGGCTCCCGAATTCTTCGGGAGCCGATCTTTCAGCGTGTCAAAGAACTCAACAATAAGTGGCCTCCAAAGGTTTTGCGGGGGAGCTCGAGGGCGGGCGGAGCCCCGCCTCAAATCGGATAAATAGCTGCCAAAGTCTTGCTGCGCAAGGCTTTGGGGAGCGAAGCGACGTTTTTTGCAAATATTCGGTTTTGCAAAAAACTCGGCGTTTTGAGACTGTCAAAATCTCTTTTTGACAGTCTCAAAGTTCAGCCGTTATTTCCGGAATCGAGGCACCGCGGAGGTTCAGGTCCTGCGTTTGCTCTCCGCCGCGGTAATCTCCCGTGAGAGAGAGGCGAACATGGCGTCCGGATCGATGGGCTTGGCCAGATGCGCGTTCATACCGGCCTGCAGGCAGTTCTGCACGTCGATGTCGTAGGCGTTGGCCGTCATGGCTATGATCGGCGTCAGCGCGGCGTCTTGGCGCGGCAGGGCCCTTATTGCCCGGGCGGCGTCCAGTCCGTTCATCTCCGGCATGCGCAGATCCATGAAGACGGCGTCGTAATACCAGTCAGGCGAGGCCCTGAACATCTCAAGCCCGGCTCTGCCGTTGCCCGCATAATCCACTTCCAGACCGCCGTCCCGCAAAAGAGTGCCGGCTATCTCGGCGTTGAGCTTATTGTCCTCAAAAAGCAGCACGCGCCGTCCGGCGAGCGAGACCGGCGCGGCGCCGGGTGCCCGGGTCTCCTCCGTCTCCTGAGCGGCGGGCTCGGCGGGAATGGAGATGCGAAACACCGTGCCCTTGCCAGGCGCGCTCCGCACGCTCACTTCCCCGTCCATAAGCTCCACAAGGTTGTGCACGATGGCCAGCCCCAGACCGGTGCCCTGCCCGTTGGCGCCGTCGCCTTCGTTTTCCTGGGAAAAAGGCTCGAACATGTGCTGCTGGAACTCCTCCGACATGCCGCAGCCGTCGTCCGAGGCCGTAAAGATCAGTTTTTCCCTGCCGTTTTCATCCGTCTCGCTGCCGCAGACCAGCGAAATATGTCCGCCCGGCGGCGTGAATTTGACCGAGTTGGACAGTATGTTGAAAAATATCTGATCCAGCCGCATCTGATCCAGCATGTAGCACCGGCCGGACTCCCCGCCGGTTATGGAAAACTCGATGTCCCGGTCCCGGCACAGCGGCGAGATAATCGCGCTCATGTTGGCGCAGAACTGCGGGTAGGAGTACGGCGCGGGGTGCAGCTCCATCCTGCCGCTCTCCACCTTATTGAGATCCAGGATGTCGTTCACCAGCGAGAGCAGAAACTTGCCGCTCTGATCGATGTCCTCAAGATATTTTTTGGTCTCGGGGGGATTCTCCTCCCGGCCCGCCAGAATGGCGGCGCCGATGATGCCGTTGAGCGGAGTGCGGATATCATGGCTCATCCGCGACAGAAAGTCCGTCTTGGCGGCGCCCGCCTCCTTCTCCTTGCTGATGCCCAGCTTCAGCCGGCGGTTGGCGCGATCCAGCCAGGTCATGTCCACGGTCATGAGTATGAGGAGCAGCAGCGCGATTATCAGCGTGAAGCGCAGATCCATCTCGTTGGTGCGGAAAGACGCCGTCGGTACGCAGCTGACGCAGTACCACTGGGTACCCGTCACCGCGCTGTATACGAAAACACAGTCCCTGCCCTGGCTGTCGGCATAGCAGAACTCGCCGCCGTCCTTGGTGACGAGCTCCTTTGCCGCCGCGTTTTTCTCGTCCAGACTCAGACCGTTGTAGTCGTAAAAATACTGAAAGAGGTTATCGGACTTGAAGGCGGAGGAACCGAAAACATAGTCGCCGTTGGCGTTCACAAGGACCGTGGCCATGTCCTTGTAGCCGCCGCTGAGATCGATGACGTCGGCAAAGGAGGCGCTTCTTAAGATAGCCAGCAGCGTATACTCCCTGACGGTGCCGGAGCTGTCCTTCAGGCTGACGTATGAATACAGTGCGAAGCTCTTCGCCGCGGTATATCCGTCGGTGAATTCTCCGGTGCAGCGTATCCCCGCCACCCCGGAGGGACCGCTTTTGGTAAATACCAGATCCAGCGCGGCGTAATCTATGTGCGTGTAGTCCACGGGCACATAGCCGCCGTCACGGCGGACGGCCGCCCAGCCGCGGCAGTCGCTGCCAACCAGCTCGTAGCTGCTGTAGGAGTCGCTGTTGGAATCGCATATGTAGTCCAGCGCTTCATTCAGCGTGAAGCAGCGCAGCGAAACATACTGCGCTGTGTCGGCAAGCCGCCTTTTCTGGTTGCGGAAAAAGGCGCCGCTGATGTTGGACGACGCCTGATTGATGTTCTCGATATCGGCAAGGTTCTGCTGACGTATTTTGTCTCGGTTGCTGTTGGCATAAAGGAGGAACACCGCCGCGACGCAGAATATCAGCGCAAGGTTTGCCAGAAGAACAAGCAGCGATCTCGTTTTTTCTTCTTTTCCTGCCATCGGCGGCCCTCCCTTCCGTTTTATTATCAGCGGCAGCCTTCAGCTTCCCGCTTTGGCAAAGGCTCCCTCCAGCTCCGTCATATAGTGGTCCAGGCCGTACATGGTGCCGTCGGCCTGCATGTATTTGGGATTGTTCGCCTTGGACACGTCCATCAGCGCCTTTTTCATCACATCGTAAAATACATAGCCGAAGGTGACCTGTCCCAGCTGGCAGACGCGGTCTGACGGCGTGCTGAATGCGCTGTTGATGCTGTCCATGGCGGCGGCGGTGTTGGGGATGATGTTCTGCCTGGCGGCGTAGGCCCTGTTGGCCTTGTCGCTCATGAGGTAATTGACGAATTCCAACGCCCAGGCGGTGTTTGCCCCGTTTTTGTTCACCGCGATGCCCGTCGCCGGCGACAGATACGCGTAGCCGCCCTCATCGCCCACCGGGGAGAGGATGAACTCGTATTCTATGCCGCTGTGATAATCGTCGCGGGTCTTGTCCAGGAGGCTCTTCAGCGACATTATGCCGGGCATGAAGGCGACCTTGCCCACGTCGTCCTTCTTCGCGGCGTTCCCGGCGGCGTCGGTGACGATATTGAGAAAGCCCTTCACCGCCGCGTCGTCCGTGGATTCCTTGAACGCGCCGTCGGTCTTCTCCACGTATTTATAGTTGTAGTAGCCCTTGGACACCATGTCATACAGTCTCGTCATGGGCTGACGGAACAGCTCGCTCACACCGGCGGCGCAGGAGTTCACCTGGTCGTATGTCTTCTGATAGTCCGCCGAGTTTGCGATAATGCTGCACACATAGGGATACATGAGCAGCTGGCCGAAAGAGCCGGGATTGCCCTGCAGCGGCACATAGCCCGCGTCCAGCAGCTTTGCGCAGCAGTCCATCAGCTCGCTGTAATTCTTCGGCACGGAGAGCCCCAGCGCCGCCAGCAGCGTCTTGTTCACATACATGCCGCGCATCTCCCCGCCCAGCGGCACGGCATAGAGGCCGCTGCTGCCGTCCGCGGTGATGGTGAAGTTCCGGATAAGTCCCTCATAGGTGTTGGAAAGGTCCAGCCTGTCCTTCTGCCCGCTCAGCTCCAGCGCGTAAGTCAGCAGCGGTGAATTGGCGGTGATGTTGTTGGTCAAGAACAGATCCGCGCTATCGTTGCTCTCCAGCCGTTTGGGCAGGGAGTCGGCGTAATCCTGCAGATATTCGTACTCCACCGTGCAGTTTGGGTAGATCTCCTTGAAAGCCGCGGCGGCCTCCTCCATTGCGACGGACGATGGCGCACCGCCGGTGACGGTGAGCCTGACAGGTTTTGAAGAAGCGAGCTCGCTGTTTTTCCTGTATCCGCCGCTCTGCCCGCATCCGGCAAGAGAACAGACCATGAGCGCGGCGCAAAGTCCGGCGGCGATGAGCTTTTTCATAATCTTCATAAGTCCTTTCATAAGCACCGGGCGCAGGGGGCCCGGATACGGATTGCGTCTCCGCTTGCTCAGAAGCACTGGATATTGTTGTAATTTTATCATTATTTGGCTTCAAGGTCAATAATTATATACAAATCGCGCGGTTTTTCGTATCTGAATATATGCAAAAATGCTCTGCGGCCTGCCCGGCGCGGCCTCTATTCCTGCACATGTGTCACCGCCCACCGCGTTTTTGATTGCTTTTCATATCCCGGGGTGGTATATTAGCTTCAACTGATATGTTTGGAAAAGGATGCCGATGAACGAATCTGAAGAAGCTGTCAGGAAAAAGAAAAAAAAGCGTCTGGGACATTTTCTGTTCATACTGCTTAATGTGGCCGTCATCGGAGTGACGGCCTATATTGAGTTTGGCACGAACAAAACGGTTTCCGCCAAGGATATGCTGGACGTCAACCTCCGCTACCTGCTGCTGGTGCTGGGGTGTTTTCTCATATGCATAGCGTCGGAGACGGCGAAATATGTTCTGATCATACGCCATTCCACGGGCGTCACCAGTCTGCGTGAGGGCTTCATGGTAGCCATAATCGGCAAGTATTACGACTTCATCACTCCTCTCTCCGCCGGCGGTCAGCCGTTCCAGGCCATATATCTCGTCCGCCGCGGCGTGGAGACCGGAACGGCCACGGCCATCCCCATCGCCGGCTTTCTTACCCGCCATGCCGCGTTCATTGCCGTGGCGCTGCTGGTGCTCATCTCCGGCGGCTCCGTCACCGGAAACGGTACGCTGCTCATCCCCGCCATCTTCGGTCTGGTCTGCGTCACGCTGGTGCCGCTGGCCATACTGTTCTTCGGTCTCGCCCCGTCGGTGACTGAGAAGATCATCCACTGGATAGTGTGCTTCCTTTCAAAGATGAAGCTGCTCAAGGACCCCGCCAGCCGCGAGGAAGTGATAATCAAGGATCTGCACTCCTACATCGGCAGCATGGCCACCATATTCAACGGCAAGTCGATGTTCCTCAAGGTCTTTCTTCTGTCGCTGGCCTTCGAGCTGGGTCTGGATTCCATGCCGTATTTCGTCCTGCGGGCCTTCGGCAACTCGCTGACCTTCATAAGCGTGTTCCGCTCCTGCGTATTCATTTACCTGTGCGTGTCCTTCATCCCCACTCCCGGCAACTCCGGAGCGGCGGAGGGCTCGTTCTACGCCCTGTTTTCCGTCCTGGGCCAGGGCAACATATTCTGGGCCATGCTGATATGGCGGCTGTTCTCCTACTACTCCTTCCTGCTGGTGGGACTGTTCACCATCTCCCGCAACACAAGAAAGAACATCAATCCTGAGAACGACCCAGGATTCTGAGCATATGGAAACCGCTCCCTTCCAAAACGGAAGGGAGCGGTTTTTTTATTGAAGCTTACTTTCCCAGTATGCTCAGCGTCAGGCCGTCCGGCTCTCCGCCGTAATACTTGTCCAGCACCTGAGCGAACACCGGGTCGGCGCCCGGCACCAGCGAAAACAGCGTCATTGACGAGCGGAGCTTCATGTCGTCCGGCCAGCCGAACACCTCCGAGGCGTCGCTGGTGTCCAGCTCCATAAGCGCCCGGGAGATCTCCGTCAGATGCTCGCCCAGCGTGGGGTCGGAGAGATACGCCTGGGCCTCAGCCATGCCGCTTATGGCGTAATACTGGGCCGTCTCGCTGACGCCCAGACCGTCGATCTGGGGAAAAATATACCACATCCAGTGGCTGATCTTGCGCCCGCGCCGTATCTCCGCCAGAGCGGTCTGATAGCTGTTGCGCTGCGCGTGTCTGAATCTGTTGAGATTGTATCTGTCCTCGTCCATGCTGCGTCCTCCCTGTCTAATAATAATTTTTGTTCACCCCCGCCGCCCTTGTAAAAGCCTCTGAGGTGCTTGTCAAAGATCGATTATCACGCATTGTCCCGCGGCGGAGCGCTTCGCCTCGTACATGGCCCTGTCCGCCACCCGGTACATCTCTTCGTAGGCCGCCGTCCCGCTCAGGAAGGCCACGCCCAGGCTGCTGCTGAGTCTCAGCCCACGGGGAAGCTCGGATATTCCGCGGATGTCGTTTTGTATTCTATCCACTATCTCGCCCAGACTGGATTTCTCCCGGATGTTCCTCACCAGCACCATGAATTCGTCGCCGCCGATGCGGCCCACGATATCGTCGCCCCTGAAGCAGCCCCGCAGAACGGCCCCCACCAGCGTCAGCGCCTGATCGCCGGTCTGATGACCGTACTCGTCGTTGACGTTCTTGAAGTTGTCGATGTCGAACATCAGCAGCGCGCAGGGTGCGTCGTTCCGGCGGCGGTAAGAAAAATACTCCCGCATGCGCTCCTCACACTCCGCTCTGTTGAGCACCTGCGTCAGCGGGTCCGTGGTGCCCTGGCGGATATAGCGCATCTTGGACAGTCCCTCCCTGGCGCGGAGGTTCGAGACGGAGACCATAACGATTATGGAGAAGAAGAACCCTGCAAGGGAGCTGAAGGTGTCCATACGCGCGTAGCCGGGGGTCTTGTTATACCAGAGCAGGACGACGTACAGCGCCTCCAGACCGGCGTTCATCGGAAACATGACCGTGAACGGCAGGACGAACACTGCCGGCAGAACAACGATGACGATCTGGAAGAATACGGCCGTATTGGTGGACCCGGTGAGGGCGTCCACTGAGATACAGCCGGAAAGCGTCGTGATATAAAACAGCACGCACAGCAGCATCACGGCGGTATATGTGGTCTTTTTCAGCAGTACGCACAGGTAGATGAGCGCCGTCACCCCGGCGGCCGCTATCAGGAAACCCCAGTACTGGTATGTGGGCTTCCAGCCGGGGAATATCGCCATGGTCAGGCAAATGAACGCAGACACGAACACCAGCTCCAGCGGGCACATGCGTTTGAGAAGCTGCAGGTTGGTGTCCCTGATATCCGCTTTCGCCACGGCGAAGTATCTGCTTTGCAGGCCGTAGGTGTATTTTATCGAGCCGAATGGTGATTTCATGCCGATTCTCCATTGCCTTCAGCGATCGAAGGAACACAATGTACATTGTCTTTTATTTTAAGTATAACATAATCTTCCTTAAAACTCACCAAAAAATTGCTTGCCGCCACAGAAATATTGACCGCGGTCAAACCAGCTCAGCCGCGCACATATTGCGCGCTCCCGGCGCATACATATGGCAGTAACAAAATTGAACGCTTCCTTTGGATCGTGAGGCAGCGCAGTGGTTATAGAAAATCCGCCGTTTCAAATAGCCCGGTGTTACATAAGCGGACGGAACAGAACGGCGGCAAATAGCGATCAGCAGGAGGCACCGGCCCAGGCCGGTGCCTCCTGCTTTTTTATCAAGAAACGACATCAACGGTGGAATGCTATAAGCGAAGTCTGCAGGGCGATCACAGCACGGCAGGAAATGTCAACCATTCTGCATATTATTTGAACCTGCTCTCGCAAAAAGAGAAGTAAAGCTTTCGGGGAACGGCGTTTCAAAGCACATGACTTCATCAGTAAAAGGATGTCTAAGCTCTAATTTATATGCGTGCAGACACAAACGCTTCAATGGGTCTGTCTTTGCCCCATACTTTTTATCCCCTGCGACATTATGGCCTATATCCTTCATATGCACACGGATCTGGTTTTTGCGGCCGGTCTTCAGAGCAATATCCAGCAAAGAATACCCTGCAGTTTCATTTATGACATGATAGTCGGTTATGGCCTCCAGGCCGTCACCGGCGCGCTGGCTTGAATACACAAGAAATGTTTTAGTATCTTTTAGCCAGGAGCGGATTCTGCCGCGCTTTTCTTCCAGTTGTCCTTCGACAACTGCTGCATAGCGTCGTTCAGACACTAAATCCGCCCAATTATCCTGCAGAGCCAGTTTCATCCTCTCGTTTTTTGCAAATATCAGTACGCCGGAAGTGTCGCGATCGAGTCGATGCACCACAAAAATGCGATTCCTTGGATCTTTCGTCCGCACATAATCTGTCAGCATGTGATATGCGGTAAGTTCCCTTTCCTGATCAGAAGCAATTGTCAAAAGCCCCGCCGGTTTGTTGATCACGATCATGTCGCTGTCTTCGTACAGGATATCCAACGCACATTTCTGCTTTTTCCCTTCGGGCGCCGACCGATCGATCTCAATCTTTTGCCCTGGTTGCAGCACAGTATCATACTGAGTAACCACAGCGCCGTTCACCAAAACTTCTCCGTGAGTCAGCAAAGACTTTACATGGTTTCTGGATTTATCTGGTAACTTGAGAAGCAGAAAATCCAACAAGCCGTATGGCTCGGATACCACAAATTCCGGATTGGGTTTTGATGCAATATTCTGCCCCTCAAATGTTCGTCTTTGCCTGCTCACAGTTTTCTCCTTTTGCCCGATGCTTTCCCTTCCACATGTTCTGCGCAAATCCCATAGGTCAGAAATCAGGCGCACACCTCTGGCGCAAGCCGCAAAAGCATTACTCGCTAAGAAGATACGGCCCGAGCAGCGAATCAAAAACAATCCTGGAAAAAGTCTCCGCCCAGGCGGGCACATCAAAGCTGTCCGGACTGATGCAGTGATACATCGTGGAGCCATACATGGAGAAGATTATCTCTCTTGACATATCCTCAACAGGGAACGTTGGAGAAAGCTCTCCGCAGGCTACACCGTCAGATAATATTCCCTGTATCAGCTTCTTGCCCACGACAATATGAGAGATCTCTCCGCCATATTCCCCGCTGTCCTCGCGGTTGATCATGCAGGATTGTCTGGCAAAGTAGAGGTTAAACTTGTCCATGACCTCAAACCATTCGGAAATGAAGCTGCGCAGCCTCCGCGCAAAGGGTAGTCCCTTGTCCTTCTCTACGCATTGCTCAAGATATTCATATGGCGTGCGAGTAAAGTAGATCAGAAGATCCTCCTTGCTCTTAAAGTAATGATAAAATGTACCCTTTGCAACACCGCAGGCATCAACAACATCATCCACAGCTACGTTGTCATAGCCACGCTCATCCATCATTTTTGCAGCAGTATCCAGAATAAGCTGCTTAGTCCTTCTGGCCTGCTCCTTCCTGTCTGCCATCGGCTTCCTCCATATAATTTTTTAAAATTATACCATTTGCTGAGCACCTGTGTCAACGAAACGGGCGAATCAGTGCAATCCAAATTATATTATATTGTAATTCGCTATATTTTTTGTCGATATTGACAATGATTCTCAAAGCTCATATAATGACTGATAGTCGATGACTATCAGTCTATTTTTATGGAAGGTGAAGAATATGAATGCGCTCTGATCTGCTCCCAAACAGAAGAAGACACTGACCCTGCTTTCCCTGTATGTTGAAATAATCGGCTCCATTCTCCTTTCCGCCTCACAATCCACCATGCTGGGTATACAGCAGGGCTTGAAGCCGGCCTTTATCATTGCACTGGTGGTGGCCGTGCTGGCTTTTCTCTGCGGGCTGCCACTTAAGAAGCTAGAAGCTGCAGAACAGAAAGGATAAATAATGATGGATGAAGCTAACAAAAAGATCGCGAATGACGGCTATCCCTGTGCCGGGAAAACTTGTGTGCATTGTGGTTTGTGCGCAAAAAAATGTCCTGTAGGCGCTATCACCGTTAACCGTGACAGCGGAAGCTGGAGCGTGGACAAATCAGCCTGCATCATGTGCGGAAACTGTGAGGCGACCTGCCCGAAGGCAGCAATCACAATGGACAAGACAAAGCGTCCGGCATCGGCGGCGGCAAAGAAGTCTTTCGCTCTCCCTGTCAAAGTCCCCAAGAGCAAGGGCGTGCTGCTTGTCAACGACAAGATGTGCGCCGGGTGCATGAGCTGCATGTACGCCTGCTCGCTGCACCATGATGGCGTTGCCGCACTGCACCTGTCCCGCATCAGGGTGGAAAATTATGACTATGACAAGTGGGACAACACCGCCAAGCCCTGCGAGCAATGCACCGATCCACAGTGCATGCGCTACTGTCCCTGCAATGCAATTTACGTGGACAAGGTCACCGGGGCACGCGTCATCAACGAGGAACTTTGCATTGGCTGCCAGGAGTGCATAAAGCACTGCCCGTTCACGCCCTCACGCATACGATTCGACGATGTGAAAATGAAGGCTATCAAGTGCGACCTCTGCGGAGGAGACCCGGAGTGCGTGAAGTCGTGTCCGTTCGGCGCGCTTAAATATTACACCAATGAAGAGGGCGTGGAGTCCGGCTACAGAGGGGAGGATCTGTGATGGAAAAGTATGGATATGTAGGCAAAATACTCAGAGTCAATCTCAGCACCGGCGAGATAAGCGACTTTCCAACGGAGAAGTATGTCGATGGCTTTTTAGGCTCCAAGGGGCTGGCCGCCAAGATATACTGGGAGGAGATCGGTCCAGAGGTGCAGCCGTTTGATCCTGAAAACAAGATTATCTTTGCCTCCGGCCCCTGCAACGGCACCGGCGCCAACAGCAGCGGCAAGGGCAGCCTTGCAGGAAAATCTCCCGTGTGGTATCCCGTCCACTCCTTCACCCATTCTACCACCGGCAACTTCTCGCCCACAATGAAGCGCGCCGGCTTCGACGCAATAATCATTGAGGGCAAGGCCGAGCACCCGGTGTATCTGTGGATATGCGACGGCCACGTTGAAATTCGCGACGGACGTGATCTGTGGGGGAAAACCACCCGCAACACCAGGGAGCTTATCCGGCGCAAGCACGGACAGGGCGTGGTGGTGGCCTGTATAGGCCCCGCGGGGGAAAACAAGGTTGTCTCCTCCGTGGTAAGCGTGGCCAGCAATCAGGTGTTCGGACGCGGCGGCTTTGGCGCTGTATTCGGCTCAAAGAATCTCAAGGCTGTCGTGGTTACCGGCAAGGGCCGCATAACTGTGGCGGACCCGGAGGGACTGCTGGCGCTCAACAGAGAGAGAGCAAAGTCAGAGGCCATCAAGATAGACGAGCACCGCACCGTTATGGGCAAGGAGATTGTGGGCTCGCCGTGGGAGGAGACTGCGGCCTGCAACTACGGCAGCGTGGGCGCAGAGACTCAGTTGCGTGAAATGGCTCGTTACGGCCAGGTGCGGATAAAGCCCAACGCCTGCGAGAGCTGCTTCGTGTTCTGCCGCACGAAATTCAACTGGCATGACAAGTCACAGCAGGATTCCAGCGTTATCTGCGCCTCCAACATCGGATTTTCCACAGGCGAAGCGATACACAACCAGTTCAAAAAGAAACTTCTGGGAATTACAAGCTATAAATTTGCTCAGGTGCTGGATGATCTGGGCCTGAATATGAACGACTTTTCGCAGCTTGCTCCGCTCTACGGCGTCACCGGCAAGTTCGACGAGAAGGAGCATATTGAAGGCTCGCTTCAGGGCGGCGACTGGCTGTATCAAGCACACCTGTTCGGCATACTCACGGACGAAAACACCGGCTGGCCGTGGGCGGAGTTTGGTACGGAGGAATTTCTGAGCAAAATGCTTTTGGACGTCGCCTACCGCAGAGGCTTCGGCGATATTCTTGCAAACGGCTTCCGCTACGCCACCCAGTACATATACGAGCACGAAGAGTTCGGAGAAAACCGCAGCGAGATCATGTTCATCTATCAGCGCATTTACGGCAAGGCCGGAAACATGGGCTGTCTGGAAAACGGCCATGGCCAGTATGTCCCGAATCCTGGCCGCGCGATATACACGGCGCTTGGCGACCGTACCGGCTCGGAGCCGGAGTTCATGTGGGCCAAGATGCTCAAGTACCCCAGCGCAGTGCCGGAGGTCGTGCGCGAAAAGTGGCTGGGCGAGGGTGCAAATAAGATACTGGATCTGCACTATTGGGGTCCGGAGGTAGCCCATGCGGTGATCATGCACGAAAACTACTGCTCCACCATAGACTCCCTGCACCTTTGCGCCGTGGGCTCCCTCAATAATGGCGGCGGCGGACTTGCCGCCTTCACCAACAGATCCGTGGCCTTCCCCAGCGACCCGATGTTCTGGCTGTATCACACTCCCAACGGGGCCAGCGAATTTCTAACGGCAATCTTCGGCCACGAGGTGAGCTACGAGGAGTGCGTTGAGACCGGCGAGCGTATATCAAATCTCATCCGCGCGATCTGGGTTCGCGACGGCTATACCACAGTCAAGGACGAGTTCTGGGGTGGAGACTATGATACCCTTTGGGACATGCAGTTTAAGCGCAAAGACCCGGACGGCGTACTGTTTACAGACCCGGACGGCTTCAGGTCCACCCGCGAGGATTATTATAAGGAGCGCGGCTGGATAGACGGAGTGCCCACAAGAGCAACGCTGGAGCGGCTTAATATGAAATATGTCGCGGACGATCTGGAAAAGAGAGGTCTGCTCAAAGGCTAAAGATGTGACAATGCTCTGCGGGGTGAGCTGCCCCGCAGAGCACAGGTATTTGTATATGAAAAACTATGTTCTTCCGCAGGAGCACATTCTGAAATTGACGGTCAACGATGCCTTACACATCACGATGATATGCACAAATGCAGCCCTGTCGGAGATGATAATAGGCTATCTGTATAACGAGGGCCTGATCTCCGCCGCCCGTGATGTGCTGTCGGTGGAGGTTTCCGGCGATGGCTGCGGAGCATCGGCGCTTATTCGTCAGCTCTCGCTGGAAGGGAAAGCGGCTATTAAGGCCAGCGGTATGGGCGCCCCTCTGCTGATAACCGAAGCTGAGTCGGCGTACCGCCCCGTAAAGCGCCGATATTCCGCAGACTATATATGCGGCTGCGCTGAGGAGCTGGACGGCGCCGCACAAATGTATTCGCGCACCGGCGGTGTACACTGCTCTGCGCTCTTTGACGGGGGCAGGCTCCTGTCGTTGTTCGAGGATATTGGGCGGCACAACACCTTGGACAAAATAGCCGGAGACTGCCTTATCAGAGAAGTGGACACAGATGACACACTGCTTCTGACAACGGGACGCGTGAGCTCGGACATGGTGCGTAAGGCCGGGCGCCTCGGCGTGTCTGCGATAGCGTCTTACTCCACGACGACTGACACGGCCCACGCACTGGCGTCCGCCGCCGGGATGAGCCTTGTCACATATCTGAAAAGGACTCCGCTCAGAGTTCTGTGTGGCGAGGAAAGGATAGTGTGAGATGGAAAAGCGGCATATTCTTATCTGCGGCGAGCGCGGAGCGGGTAAATCCACGCTGATCGAGAGACTCCTCAGGGAGTATCAGGGACCGGTGTACGGCTACTTTACCCGCAGCACCCCAAGGGATGAAAACGGCTTTCACTCAATATACATTCACCCCGCCGGAGCGGCGAAGCGGCTCAGATCAGAGGCCAACCACATCGGCGACTGTAATGGCCGGGAACGGAGCGTAAACCTCCGGGTGTTCGAGACCCTGGGCGTGGAATACCTAAGGCACGGCGGCGACGGGCTCATCGTCATGGACGAGTTGGGCTTCATGGAGGCTGGGGCTAATGACTTTTGCAACGCCGTTTTGAACTGCCTCGCCGAGGATACGCACGTTATCGCCTGCGTCAAGGCCCGCTTCGACGTGCCGTTTTTGTGCAAGGTGCGGAGTTGCCCCAAGGGGGAGCTGTATGCCGTCACTCCGGAAAACAGAGAGGAACTATATAATGAACTTACACCCATCGTGCGAGGCTGGAGCGAGGCCTGAATACCCCAGAAACATCCCGCCGTCCACCGCCAGGGATATGCTCCTCGACATACACATGGAGCCTGAAAGCGAGTCTGTATCTCTTGACGAGGCGCTGGACCGGGTACTGGCCGACGACTCCTATGCCTTCTTTCCAATGCCCCCCTTTGATAAGAGTCCCTTTGACGGATATGCCTTTAGAGCCTGCGACACTCCAGGAGCGCTGCGAATAGTGCGCCGCATCGCGGCGGGAGATGAGGCTGGGGCCGCGTTGGAAAATAAAGAGGCCGTCCGCATCTTTACAGGCGCGCCCGTACCCAGCGGCGCAGACGTTGTAGTAAAACAAGAGGACGTGCACCTGGATTTGGAAAGGGTCAATATATATGCCCGGATGGAGCCAGACACCAATGTTATCCACGCCGGAGAGGACTACGAGGCCGGTACCAGGCTGGCCTCCCGCGGCCAAAGACTTACTCCGGCGCTGCTTGGCGTGCTGGCCTCCCAGGGCTATTGGCGGGTAAACGTCTTTAAGCGTCCCCGCGTGTCCCTGATCTCCACCGGCAGCGAGCTGTATGAGGTGGGCGATGCGCGTGGAGAATACGGGATATATAACAGCAGCTTCTTTATTCTATCCGGGTATCTGCGCCGTATTGGCTTCGAGGTCGTCCCGGCAGGCATAGTTCCGGACGAACCGGAGGCCATACGGAATCTGACGGAGTCCGGGCTTGATAGCTGCGATTTGGTCATCACCACAGGGGGCGCGTCCATTGGAGACTACGATTATGCGCTCTCAACGGCGGAGAGTGTTGGAGCGGAGGTACTGTTCTGGAAATGCGGCATGAAGCCGGGCGGCGCAATACTCGCCAGCGTACGCAGCAATAAGCTTCTGCTGAACCTTTCGGGAAACCCAGCCGCAGCGGTGATGGGCCTTTTGGTGGTAGCCCAGCCATATCTGCGAAAGCTGTGCGGAGAAACGGAGACGTTGCCGAAAATGTTGCTGCTGCCTCTGCTGCGGTCGCTGCCAAAGACCAGTTCCTCAATGCGGCTCCTGCGCGGGCATCTGGAATTTGCTGATGGCACGGCATACTTTGCAGAGAATGAAGGCCGGGGCAACGGCAACATGGCCTCGTTTGATGGCTGCGAGCTCATCGGTTTCATCCCACCGACCGCTGAGTACCTTCCTGCAGGAACGGTTATAGAGACCTTGCGGCTACCGAGCGGCATTTGCTGACATATTAGCATCTTTAGCCTTGCAGAAGCTTGCATAATCTGCATAACTTTCCATCCGACTGTCAGTACATCTGTTCGTCCGGCCCAAAATCAAAAGGCCGCGACCCTGTTGGTTCTTCAGCGCGGTGACCGGCACGACGAAAACGCCGCCGGGACGGCGGGCGGCGGCGTCTGTGAGGCCGCACACTACGCAGAGTATAGCCCATTCAGAAAGATTTAGAAACTTCATTCAGTGAGCTTTGGCTTTTTTCCGGGAGTCTTAGCGTTTCTGCTGTGCGGGAAAATGTTCCAATCAATTTTGATTGGAACATTTTTTGTGGAAATGTGTTACATATTAATTTGCTGGATTGTTTATAAATCAGATGCTCATTGGGGGAAGAAAAGCAGATGAAAAAGTTTTCAAAGATTTTGTATTCCGGAGGACCACAATGAAGAAATCTCTTGTAATAATTATCGTTTTTGCTTTACTATTTGGTACATGTGCATGCAGCAGCGACAAGAAAGCAGACAGTATTACTGACGAAGGGATGGAATACGGTCTGAAAGACTTTTCATTGCCTCAAGGCTGCACGCTGCTTACGGCATCCGGGGATACAGTCTATTACCTTGTCAATACATATGATGAGGGAAGCGGAAACCGCACTTCAGCTTTATACAGAACAGATATTCAGGGAAAACAGCCTGTGCAGTACACAGCATATCCAGGCGATGATCTTTATTATTCACAGTGCTGCTCCGATGGAGAAAACGGCTTTTGGATATATAGATTTGCCGATGCTCCCCAGGAAAAAGATGAAGTCCATGAGCTTATGCATCTGCAGGCCGATGGAAGCATTGACGTGCGCACAAATCTCGACTTCATGAAGCTGCCGGAAAAGTGCCTGCCCAGGGGTATCGCCTGTTCTGCCGCAGGAGTTGTCTATCTGATGTGCGGAGGAAACTCGGCGCTGCTTGTTGCATTAAATCCAAAGGATATGACGGTGGCGTTTACCCTTGGCGACGTGTCGAATGCGTCCCAACTGGTGATGACGAAAAGCGGAGAACCCGCGGTGGTGCAGCCAAAAACAACGCATGAAATCGGAGACTATGAAGGGACTTTTATCCGGGTAATTGACGAAGCAAAGCATGCCTGGGGACAGTCTCGGGAGCTGGTGTCGAGTTATAACCCGTGGGATGGAGGTGACTTCACCCTATATCTCACAAAAGGCTCCGATCTATATGGATATGATTTGGATACGAACAGCCTTACAAGGATTGCAAACTGTGTCCAGCTCGGCCTTGAGAGCTGGACAAATATTCAGTCGCTTGGTGGCGGACGTTTTCTGCTCCTTGCAACAGGTGAAAAGAGCGACGGCTTTAAGCTTATGGAGCAGACAGGGGTAAGCAAGAATGTCGCCAAGCTGACCCTCGCCACGCTTGACGGCGACAGTTTGCGAACGATTGTAGCCGACTTCAATCGTTCGCATGGCGATATAAAAATCGAATTAGCCGATTACTCAGATGGTGATGCAAATGAAGGGGCAGCGCGGCTTTCAACGGAAATAAACTCCGGAAATGTGCCTGATATTATTGATTTGAGCGCTCTTCCGGCGCAGTATTATATCCGGAAAGGAATACTTGCAGATCTGTATCCATACATAGACCAGGATAAAGACATAGACAGGAAAGATATGTGGCCGGGACTGCTGTCGGGCCTGGAACATGACGGCGGGCTATACGAGCTGGTGCCCAGCTTTACCCTAGTATCTGTTGCAGGCCGTGCGGACGCTCTTTCTTCCGTTACGAATATACTGGATGTCTTTGACGCGGGCAAAGCTTCGCTGTTTGGAGGCCGACTTTCAAAAGAAGAATTTCTGCGCTATGCATTGGAAGGAAGCTGCGGCAAACCTGAGAACATCAGGAATGTAGATTTTGAAAAGCTTCTTGCTGCCGCGAAAGTCCTGCCGGACAGCGCCCAGACCGTCAACACGGGAAACCCTGACGGGCGCACAGAAGATCAGAAACTGCTGCTTACCAAGCTCCACTCACCGGGAGACATCGATACGATGAAATTCTTCCTTGGCGGTGACGTGAGCTTTGCCGGCTTTTCCGCACAGAAAGGCTGCGCCTGCATAGCAGAGCCCAATATAGCCCTTGGTATAACCGAAAAATGCAGCAACAAGCAGGCGGCGTGGGAATTCTTACGTATGTTTCTGTCTGACGATGTTCAGCGGGAACTCAAGACCTTTGGCGTTCCGATGCGCATATCCGCATATAACAAGTTTGTCGAGGAGGAGTACTTAGCCAAAACCTCAGTTGGAGAACAATCGCTGCTGGTTGGGGATACCGCCTTAACGGCGGTCATACAGCCCGAAAAATCCGCTGCGAAGTTCCGAAGCCTGCTGGAGAACGTTCAGGTATCCTTTAAAGTTGACGAAGCGGTGTATGATATCGTTTCAGAAGAAGCGGCGGCATATTTCGCCGGAGCAAGGACAGCGGCAGAAACCGCCAAACTTATACAAAACCGAGTCAATATATATCTGTCTGAACAATGGGAATGAAAAACCGTTTCACGGAAAAGGAACCAAAGCGGGTATATAGTAAAACCAAATTTTAGTTGTCTAATACTATATAATGTTTAATATTAAAGCAGGCGAGCACAAAAATGCTTGCTGCATTTTGGGTAATAAGTCGTCTCTTTATAAGGTTCCATTGATACGCAAAGGAGATACATATATGATAAAACCGATGGGAAAAGAGGAAAAACGATTTTTCACAGATTTATATCAGAAATTTAAGCCGCTGATGTTTTCACAGGCTTTAAGATATACTGATGATTTCACTATAGCCGAGGATATTGTGTATGAATCCTTATCAAAATTATTGGACAAGTACGACACATTATCGGCTCTTAACCGTAACGCTTTGGCCTCTTATATTGTCTGTACTATCAGGAGCGTGGCAATAAATCGTTACAGGAAAGAGCGGCGGGAAGACGCATATGCAAATACCCAATCCGAAGCAGCGACCCCATCGGCTGAAGACGTTGCTCTCCAAGGTATCTTTTCAGAGCCGCTGGCCAGCGCATGGCCATTGCTGTCAGAAGACGACCAATATTTGCTTGAAAGTAAGTACATTCTGGGCATGAATACAGACGAATTAGCAAAGGTTTATTCCTGTACGCCGGCATATGTAAGAGTAAAATTGCTCAGAGCTAGGAATAGAGCAAGATCGCTTCTTCTGAAGCTTAAGGAGGGAGAGTCAATATGAAAAGCGAACGCGAGAAGACGCTGATAGAAAATTATGAAGAAGCAGCATTTGCCCTGATGATGGATAGAAAGATGCAGGAGGACGGCGAGAAGCTGCTGCAGGAAAACGAGCGCCTTGGCAGCGATCCGGATTTTTTACTGCCCGACGGAATGGATGAACGCTGTCTGAGACTGATCAGAAGAAATCAGGAGAAGCAAAGATATAAGAACGCATATCACAAGGCTGGAAAGATAGTGTCGCGTGTAGCCGTAATTTTCCTGGTAATCGCAATCGCTTTTGCAATCCCGTTTTGTACCGTTTCTGCGTTCCGCTCATCGGTTCTGAATTTGGTCATAGAAACATTCGACAAAGGAACGACGGTAAAAGCCGTGCCGGAGGATGGTCAATATGCCGATCCGGTTATAGGTAATGGGCCGGGCTGGATTCCCGAAGGTTTTTCATTGGATTATACCGAGAAAAGTGATTCGATGTTGGTAATTAAATATACCGACAGTGATGAGCAGAAAATAAGCTATGATGAATTTCCTGAAGCAACAGGTACTGCGATAGATACAGAAGATGCTGATGAAATAGAGCAAGTGACAGTATCTGGGAGCAAAGCGGTGCTCGCTGTTAAAAAAGAACAGATCGTTCTTCTGTGGACGGATTCAGAACGCAATGTTGTATGCAAGCTATCCACGGTAGGCATAAATAAGGACATTACTATGGAAATTGCTAAAAGTGTCAAATAATTTGACTGCGAATTTTACATTTGGGCATCTCTCAGTATAGAGGCTTTACAAGCCAAAATATTTAGGAGAAATTCAAATTTAAAAGTCTGTAAAGTTAACCTGCACACAGGCTTGAGCAGATGCCTGCTCTTCCGGCAGCACGGCAAAACTGGCGGCGTATCTTTGACCGGCTTTCGTCTTATATAGTTGTACAAGAGTTCCCCCTCCCCCATACACCACAGCCCCGGCGCATCATCCACGGTTCTCATAAGCATATCCCCCGATGTCGCGGCATACAGTTTTGTAAGGCCAATCGTTGGGAGTGTTGTGAATGAGGACCAACATTGAGGACAGAGCCTGTGAGCTTGCGGAGTACATAATCGAACGGCGCACCACCGTGCGCGCCGCCGCCGCTCACTTCGGCATTAGCAAATCTACCGTACATATGGTCGTCAGTAAATGGAACGATATATATGGCATGTGATGTAAAGCTTTAATACTACATATTGTGTTTTCTGCATTATGTTATTCTCATAATATTCCATTCCCCCTCGGGTTGACAAGCCCCGAGGGGGAATTTTCGTAAGGGAAGCGGCATCACAAAGAACGCGCCTATATCGGATATAATCGGACATATTTTAGGAAATTATTTTGAGCAGTAAAGACAGAACAGAACGCTTTTTACTGAGAAACGCCTTGGAGCATTTCGATAAAACCATCGGAAATGGAATTTCAAAACGCACGCACCACATACAAAATTGGCTGAAGATAATTTCGATACATCGCTGCTGACCACTTGGGTTTCTTTGGATCAGTTATGCCGTGCGCTCAAGGTTTCCCGAAGCGGTTTCCTGTTCCTGGAAAAGAAGCACCATCCCAGCCCGCAAGCTCTTGAAAACCAAGGCTTAACAGTTACAAGTAACTATTTTTTATGCCGCGGCTTGCGGTTTCCACGAAATGGAGGTATTATAAAATATGAATAACTTATGAACGCGTATTTTGAATATATATTGTTGGGGAGGAACCTTACCATGAAAAAGAAGCTGCTGAGCCTGCTGGCCGCCGTCTGCCTTGCGATCAGCCTTGCGCCGACGGCACTGGCGGCAGGGACGGCCGGGACCTGCGGGGCCCTGACGTGGACGCTCTCGAACGGAGCGCTGACCATTGCGGGTACCGGGGACATGATTTATAACGACGGCGCGACGCAGGCTCCATGGACGGACTCGGCCGCGTCGATCACCTCGGTCTCGATCGGCGCGGGCGTGCGCTCCATCGCCGATAGCGCACTCAGCGGCTGCACGGCGCTGACGAGCGTGTCGCTGCCCGGGACGCTGACGAAAATAGGCGTGGACGCGTTCAGCGGCTGCTCAGCGCTGACGCAGATCGCGATTCCCGGCAGCGTGAAGACGGTAGGCAATGCCGCGTTTGATTCCTGCACGGGCCTGAAGACAGCAGTACTCGCGTACGGCGTGGAGTCCGTCGGAATGAACGCCTTTTATGGATGTACCGCGCTGGAGAGCGTGTCGCTCCCGGACAGTCTGACAGGCCTTGGCGAGGGGGTATTTCGCGGGTGCAGCAGCCTTGTCAGCGCGGTCATTCCGCCGCAGATCACGAAGCTCAGCCACAGGATGTTTTATGCGTGTAGCAACCTGGAGAACGTGGTTTTGCCGTCGGGCCTGACCTTTATCGGTACGCAGACTTTTACCGGCTGCAGCAAACTCTCCGCTCTGAATCTCCCGGACGGCGTGAACGACATCGGCGACTACGCATTCCAGGGCTGCGCCGCGCTGACCGAGATGATCATCCCGGAGGGCGTCACCTATATCGGCTATCATACATTCTTATGCTGCACGCAGCTCCGCGAGCTATGGATTCCCGTCAGTGTGACAGCAATGGGTTACGATGCGTTCGCGGCCTGCAACAATCTCAATCTGGTGTGCTATGAGGGCACACAGGCCCAGTGGGATCAAATCACGTTTGAAGACCCGATCCTCTCGTACTCGACCATCGTTTATTCCGCCGTCCCCGGCACGTCCCTGTTCACGACACCGATCAGCTACTCCCAGTACGGTATTCTCGCCCGGAGCAGCTCGGGCAAGCCCATCGCGGACGCGACGGTGGTCTATGGTGAAAAGTCGGCCACGACCGACAAGGACGGACTCGCAGTGTTTGACAGGTCCGACACGGAAACCGCGCTCTCCGTTTCCAAGACCGGTTACACGACATACAGCGTGAAAGACACCGCCGGCTCCGTCCTGGGCGAGAACGGCTATGAGGTAATTGTACTCTACACCACAGGCGAGTCGAAGCTGCGGCTCTCCGGCGCGACCTACCAGAACACGACCGGCGGCGCGCCCAGCGGCTCCAAGACAAATATCCTTGCCGGGACGAAGCGGCTGAGCCTCTCCAGCCAGCTGTACGGCAATTTTGAGATTGTTTGTGCCGCGACCGACCCCTCCGCCGTCTCCGCTTACCAGCTCTGGCAGGGGGATACCCAGATCGCCGCCAGCAGCACCGGGACCTTTGAGCTGACGACAAGCCAGTTCTCCAACGGCGGCAAAGTGCTCGTCCGCGTTGTCCCGAAGTCCGGCGACGCTCTCGATACAAAGCTGAACCTGAGCTTTTTCACCGATAATACGCAGGGCGGGGCCACACTCTCGCTGGGCGACGAGCTGGTGTTCACGGTCGACGAGAGCGTCCCCATCATCGGGGGCATGAAACTTAAATTCCGGACGCCGGATTGCCCGGTGTCGTTCTATGTCTCTGGCGACACGATACATGTGGGCGTGAATGCCGGGCTGCTAAGAACAAAAAAGGTGGATGGCAAGGTCGTACCGGACGAGGAGTCGACGAAGTCGAATATTGAGACCATCAAGAAGACGGTGGCGGCGCTCAGCGGCTCCAACGGCGAGGCCGACAGCTCCCTCGAGAGCCGGGTCAAGTCTCTTATGACCGACAAGGATAAGATGGCGGCCTGGGGGCCGGTGAAGGTCTCGGTCAGCCTGATCGGCTACGGCGAGGGCAAATTCAATAAAGACGGCTGGTCGCAGGTCACGTCCTATATCTGTCTGACGGGCAAGATCAAGTCGACGTTCCAAGGGCCGACGACGGTGCTCACGCTGGGGCCTGTGGTCGTGCCGGTGACCTACTCGGTAAAGCTATCCGCCGATGGCAAGCTGTCCGCGAACATCAGCTACGACATATCCAAAAACCAGCTCGACGGCGAAGCTAAGCTGAATGTCACGCCAGAGATCGAGCCTTTCGGAGGCGTCGGCGTTGGCGCGGCCGTCGGCATAGGCGTCTATGGCAACGCCAAGATTCCGTTTGAATTCCAGATTGCGGGTACGAAAGACGCGCCTTGCCTCAACAGCGTGGACGTCACCGGCGAGGCGGGGCTCAAGGCCTATCTCGGCGCGTTCGAGTACAAACAGGCTTGGGCCCATTCCACCTGGCACGTCTACCCCATGGGCGTGGGCCTCTCCTCTGTCGGGAATTCCGAAACCTGGCTGTCCGGAGCCTATGACGCAGGCTCCTACGCCCCGGCGGACTTGTCCTACCTCTCCGGCGAGTCGGAGTGGCTCTCCGGCGGCGCTGAGCTTGCGAGCTCAGCGACCCTGACACCCCTGCAGACCGAAACCTACCGCAACACCCAGCCTCTCCTTGGTAGCGTGAACAGCACACCTGTGATGGTCTGGACAAAGGCCAACGCCACCCGCGGGACCTATAATGCGCCGTACCTCGTTTCCTCTGTGTATCATGCAGACAATGACGAATGGGATGCGCCGACGTCTGTGGACGGCGACAGTACCGCCGACTCCGGGGCCTCGCTCTGCACCGACCCCGCCGACAACTCGCTGTGGCTCGTCTACCAGAACGAGAACCAGGCCTTTTCGGACAACAGCGGCTGTACGCCGGACATGTTCGCCCAGTCCTCCACCGTCGCGGTGGCGAAGTTTGACGCGGCCAGCGGCAAATTCGCCGCACCCGTCACAATCTCGGGCGCGTGCCCATACAGCCATTCGCCTTCCATTGCTGCGCTCAACGGGACTGCGGCGGCTGTCTGGGTCTCCAACGAGAACCCCAGCTACTTCGGTACAAACAATACGAACGCGCTATATTACTCCATATGCAGCAGCGGTGTGTGGGGCGCCCCGATCCTCCTCGCGTCCGGCCTGAACGCAGTGACGGAGCTGAAGGTGGGCTTCCTGAACGGCCTGGCCAGCGCGGCCGTCATCACGGACGGGGACAACAACCTTCAGACGACGTCCGACCGCATACTAACGTATTATGTGCTGACTCCCTCCGCAACCCCCGTGCGGCTGGCCGCGGGCCAGGCGGCTACGGAGGATACGGAGGCGACAGCAGTGTCGGCGGCGTCATTCGCTTCCCTGCCCGGTAACATTGGCACCACCCTCCTCTGGGTTGACGGCGGGGTGCTGAAATCCTACAACGGGACAGACACGGCAGCCGTTATCCAAGACGCGGGCGCACTGGCAGGCGGCCTCACCGTTCTGCCCGACCGCATCGTCTACAACGGCGCGGACACGATCGGCGACACCGCATGCTCCAACCTCTTCGCCCTCCTGCACAATACGGACGGCACCTGGAGCGGCGCGGTCCGGCTGACGGACCAGAGTAAGTATCTCCAGTCCTATGCCGCCGCAGAGATCGGAGGGACGGCCTATGTCGCCGCGTCGCAGGCCGACGTGACAATTGCTGCGGACAGCGTGACGGACAGCTGCACGCTCTCCTGGGGCGTATTGAACGGCAGGACCGATGCGGCGGTCGCCGCTGTCAGCATCGACCAGACGGCTGTGGCGCCGGGCACGACTGTCCCCGTCGCCGTCGACATCTCAAATAATGGCGACACCGTGCTGAACGCCGTCACGCTGAAAATCACAGACAGCGCCGGGAATGTGGTCAAAACGGAAGACCTTACCGGCCTTTCCATCGCGCCGTCCGCAGTCTCCGCGCAGACTATCGGCCTGCCCTTCGGCACCGCGGTGACGCCGACGGATTACACGGTCACCGTCGCGGTGGCGGGCGATACCGACACCTCAAACGACAGCGCCATCCTGCGGGCCGGGTACAGCGATCTTACCGTCGGGGCCGAACTCGTCAGCATCGGCGGTTCCTCGGAGCTCGTGGCGAAGATCACGAATCGCGGCGCTGCGGCCTCGGGCGGAACGCTCAGCATTTCGGCGGGCGGCAGGACCTTTGCCTCCGTCGCAGTCGATACCCTCGCCCAAGGCGAGAGCAGACTCGTCGAGATCGACGTCACGAAAAAACTTCTCAACGGCGATGTGGCCGGCGTCGTCACGCTCAGCGTGGCGCCGTCGGTGGAGACTCTTTCGGAGCTCGACAACACCACACAGGTGTACGCCGCGATGGACTATGCGGATTCCGCCGAAATTACCGGCATCAACGCCCAGAGCGCCGCGGTGAAGGTGTGCAATACCGAGGCCGCCTCGGTCTTTCTCGCCGTCTACGACGGCAGCGGCAGGCTGGTCAAGACGGCCTCCAAGCAGGTTGACGTAGACGCCGGGACGATCTCCTTTGACCTGGGGCTCAAGTCTCTGCCCGAAAATTGGACTGCCAAGGCCTTCGTCTTGTCCCAGACGGACAGCAAGCCGCTGTGCGCCGCGTCTATTCTGACTGCGGGGACATACTGACAACATCGGGAGAGAGACGGCATGGATACACATATGAGCGTGACAGCATTAACCATGTCATCGGGGGAAGGCAGGATATTCCGAGCGTTCTTAAGGGTACTGCCCTGACTGCCGATCCAGTTTTGAGAAGTGCGGAATTCGCCGGGATTCTTCTCCTGCCCACGCACGCCCGCCATAAGCACCCCATCGGTGGTTTATATTTTCGAATATATGCGCCGGTAGCGCAGAAATGTTCAGAAATAAACAGCAATATAATCAGTCCTTCAGTGCGGTTACCGGCACGACGAAAACGCCGTCGGGGCGGCGGTAGGCGGCGTTGGTGAGGCCGCACAGGACGCAGAGGACGGCGGGCGGCTTCCCTTTTTCGTCTCGGGCGATCTCGTCGCGGATTTTGAGCAGATTTTCCGCCGCGGCATCGATCTGGTTCGCGCCCAGCTTGATTTCAAAGGCGCACCAGCTGCCGTCCGGCAGCTCTATGACGGAGTCGATCTCCCGGCCGGCGTAGTCCTGATAATGGTAGAGGTTCGCGCCGAAGCTCTCAGCGTAGATCTTCAGGTCGCGCTCGCACAGCGCCTCGAACAGGAAGCCCAGCGTTTCAAGGTCGCCCAGCAGTTCCTCAGGCGTCGCCTTCAAGAGCGCGCAGGCAAGGGACGGGTCGGCAAAATGGCGCTTTTCCGCCTGCTTCACGCGGACGGAGGAACGGATTTTCTCCGAAAACGGCGGCTGGTTATCCGTAATGAACAGCCGCTTGAAAATGTCGAGATAGGCGGCGACGGTGTTGGCGTCGATGTCCTCGTCGTCGATGGCTTTTATGTCGCTCCGCAGCGTCTTGTTTGTCACCGTCGTGCTCTCGTTTCTGGCGAGAGAACGCAGCAGCAGGCGCATTTTTGAGGTGTCGCGCTTGATGCCGTCGATGCGGTACACGTCGTCGTCCACAACGGCGTTAAGGTACTGGGCAGGCAGTAGCGCCGCCTGCTTCGTGGTGAGGCCGAGGTTCCCGGGCCAGCCGCCGCGGACGATGAGGTCGATGAGCTTTTTCAGATCGACTTCGCCCGTCATGACCGGCGCGAGTTCGCCGCGGCAAAGCGCCTCCAGCGAAACTTTTCCGGATGAATCGCCGGATTCGTACAGCGACATGGGCCGCATCCGCAGCCTTGCAATGCGCCCGGCTCCACTGTGCAGGATGCCCTTGTGGTTGGGCGTCGCCGAGCCGGTGAGTATGAACTGGCCCTTCGCGGCCCGCTCGTCAACCATATAGCGGACGGCGTCCCAGAGCGGCGGGACCTCCTGCCACTCGTCGATCAGCCGCGGGGTCTCCCCTTCCAGGACGAGCGAGGGCTGGAGTTCCGCCAGTTTTCTGTTTTGAAAATTTCCGGCGGGGTCGCCGATCAGGATTTCGCTTTTGCAGTGGTAGGCCGACGTCCAGGTCTTGCCGCACCACTTGGGGCCTTCTATGCAGACCGCGCCGAACGCGGACAGGTATTCTTCCACTCGCCTGTCGATCACGCGCGGGCGATAATCGTTTCGTTCCATGCGCCTCACCTCTGGTCACAGTATAGCCCATTCAGAAAGATTTAGCAACTTCATTCAGTGAGATTTTGACTTTTTATTCCGAGAGTTTTTGTATTCATACTGCGCACAATCAGTATATCGGCGAAAAGCTGACTGGTCACCATTTGTATCCGAAATGCCGAAACATAATGCGCAAAGCGCCCAAATCCCCGTGCCGCGGGGGTTCGGGCGCTATTATTGTAGATATGCATTCTGCACTGACCTTGGTATCCGGCATCCTGCGGCAGCGAGCTGTCTCTGAAAAATCAATGATAATTTAGTCTATAATATTCAATTTGGTTTCTTACTTTCGTATCTTCACAGTATTGATAGGATAATTTCATTTTTATCTACATCATTCATATCGGTTCGTCATTAATGATTGAATCTATTGAATGCCTTTTACTTTGTGCTGAGTTAGCATCGCCATTAAGAATTCAAAATTTGTTGCTTTGCAGTCAATGTGAAATGTTCCCATGCTGGTTTTGAGAGTAAGAGAATTAGCCCCCAGCTTAAAAGATATGCACTCACAATACTGTATTTTACGAGTTCTTAATGTAACTGTTCTCAAAAGGAAATAGTCCTCATGTCTGAATATTTCTACCTTCCATATCGTTGTAACCCATACGATTGCAACTCCCAATAGTGCAAACAGGCAAAACAACACCCATACCCATGGCGTAGCTGTACCATTTGGGAAGCAAGCCATCAATACGAGGCATGTGGCAAAGAACGAAATGTCAAGACATCCAACCCACATATAAGCTTTTGGCATTCGTATAGTTATATGCTCTTTTGCCAAATTATTGAACAGTTCTTTGCTATTGCTCTTGTCAATGTTAGATAACAGTATTCCCAGAGCAATTAGTATTATTGCAGGGATAATTATGCGAATTATAATCTGCATTTTTCTCACCCCGCTTAATATCCGAATTTCCAGCGAGCAAATGGATTTCCGATTGCGCCCAAAGTCAATCTACCAATGGCAATTTTAGTTGATGCTTTAACTGCACCTTTTTCAACCGTATATTTTGCAATTTGCATATTATATCATCCAGATCGGCACGATCAGACTGCCGCGGTCAAAGGCACTTAGCCTGTCGGCCATGCACAGCACCGCACCGGTACCGAGCTGCAGCGGCGACTTGGCGAGGACACTGAAACCGCGCACGGTGCGCCGGTCCGGTGCGGCGGTCTTCTTTATCTCCAGCGGGCACAGCTTCCCGTCGCCCTCCAGGATGACGTCGATTTCTTTGGCGTCCCGGTCGCGGTAATAGTGGAGATACGGCTCCCTCCCCGCGTTCTGGTAGCTTTTCATGATTTCGGAGACCGTGAAGTTTTCCAGCAGCGCGCCGCTCATTGCCCCGCTCTCAGCCACCTCGGGCGACGACCAGCGGGTCAGGTAGCACACAAGGCCGGTATCGTAAAAATACAGCTTCGGAGTCTTTATTGTGCGCTTGAGTACGTTGTTGGAATATGGATGCAGCGGGAACACGATGCCCAGCGTTTCCAGAATATTGAGCCAGTTTTTGGCCGTCACCTGGTCGATATCAGAGTCGTCCGCGATGGCCTTGTAATTTACAAGCTGCGCAGAACGCGCCGCCACGGCGGTTATGAAGCGGATGAATTTCAGCGCATCGATGGCGTTGGAAAGATCCCGGAAATCGCGTTCCAAATAGGTTGAGAGGTACGAGGAATAGAACATCTCCCGTCCCTCGAACTGACCGGCGGCAAGGCCGGGCATGCAGCCGTTCCACAGCCGGGTGAAGAGCTCCGGCGTGGTCAGCGGCTGTATTTTTTTGCTCTGTTCCGCCAGCATTTCGAAGTCCGTCGTGAATGGCACGCACTCCGCGCCTGTGATCTCCCGCTGAGACAGCGGCGACATATGCAGCAGCGCCACGCGCCCGGCAAGTGACTCCTGCACGCCCTGCATCAGTCGGAAAATCTGCGAGCCTGTAAGCCAGAAATCTCCGGGATGGAAGTGCTCGTCAACATGGATTTTGATGTATGTGAATAGCTCCGGCGCGTACTGTACCTCGTCGATAAGCACCGGCGGTTTATGCAGCTGCAGGAACATTTTCGGGTCGGTCTTGGCCAGCTCACGCACGTTCAGGTCGTCCAGCGAGACGTACTCCCGGCCGATATTTTCGCGCTTTGCAAGCTCCCTGAGCATGGTGGTTTTGCCAGCCTGGCGCGGTCCGGTCAGCAATATCACGGCCCAGGTTTTACTGATCTCCATGACCTGATCTTCCAGATGTCGTTTGATGTATTTCATAGCGCACCGCCTATTTCGGCAATAATCTGATATAACTGTATTATAGCCGCATTACAAAAAAAGGTCAACAAATTTTCGGCTAAAATTTGATTGCGTCGAATTTTAGCCGCAGTTTTGCCCCGCGGCGCAGCATAAAACAAACCTGAGATTTTTACACCACAAATGAAAATCCCAAGCTTGTTTTATATGTTTTCGAAGGCGGCGGACATTCTGAAAAATGGAGATTTTTCAGAATGGGTCTTACTGTGGATAGTCCAGTCCTTTTTTCACGCGAACAAGAGAATAAATATGACACTAATGCGATTCTGGCAACAACGACTGATGGCCGCCCGATAGGTCACTTATCAGCTGAGTGGGCAACAGTATACGCCCCAAAGATGGATGCCGGGGCAAAATACGAGGGCAAAATAATTACCAATAGCTCCAAAGTTCTAATGGTCAAGTTAATGCGAACAAATTCGAATAAAGAGATCTTTTATGATATTTTTTGATAATCAACAGGTAATCGCATGATTTGCAAGACTGTATATAATTAACATTAACCACCTGAATATTTGCGTCCATCAAGAGATGGGCGCTTTTTTATATACAATCGTACCACATGTCCAGTATGGCAGTACGCATATTAGAGTATTTTGCAGCCGGACGGCGTGTATGGGGCTTTTTGGGCATAGAGGCCCACGACGAGCGCGTCAAAGAAACCTACGCCAGCAATCCCGACGTGGATACGACGAAAAGCCACCTGAACTTTCACCTGATCGAGCCGCCCGGCAAGTACCGCGCGGCCTTCAAGGATTTGGCCGCTGAAAACAGGGAGCTGACCGCCGAAAACGCGCAGCTTGCCGAGAAGAGCAAGGAGAGCGCCGTACACAGGCTCGCGGAAATCAAACTCCAGCGAGACTACGCGGAAGCCGTAGCCGTTTTGGAACGCATCCCGCCGGAGATAACCGCGCAGTACGGGCATCGCAAACCGGAGACGGCGCATGACAGGTAAGTTCTATGGGTTGGGCCTTTTTCATAAATATGGACAAGGCCCGCGAAGAGGAGGCTGATCATCATAGGAAGCAAGAAAAGGCCCAAGCTGAATTACAGATTTCACAACCCCAACACCCCGGAGGCCACCGCCGACTTTTTGGTAAAGCTGTTTGTGGAGGTCAACATGCCCAAGGCGGAGGCCGCCATACGCGCGGCGGCGGAGGAAGCCGCGGCAAAAGACGCCGCAGCGGAGAAAGAAAGCGTACTGGATAAGCTCCGCGCTCCCCTGCCCGAGCAGACTGCAACAAAGGCACGTAAGAAAACGAAGGTCAAGAGACTATCCGAAATTTTGTGTAAACCTCCGTTGTGGTGTAGAATAGGAGCACCACAACGGAGGTTTTACATTATGGCAAGAAAGAATCGCAGTCCTGAAGAAAATGAACGTCGTGCAAAAATTCGGGAACTACTGCTCTCAAGCAATGTCAGCAGCATGGACGACATCCAGAACCTGTTCAAGGAAACAATTGCCGAGTTTATGGAGAACGGCCTAGATGCGGAGTTGGATGACGAGTTGGGGTACAGCAAATACGATTACCACAACAAGGATACGGACAACAGCCGGAACGGATACAGCAGTAAAACGCTGCGCACCAGCTTCGGAGATGTGGACGTCTCCATCCCACGTGACCGCAAGGGCGAGTTTGAGCCACAGGTACTGAAGAAAAACCAGACCAGCGTCAGCCAGGACATCGAGGAAAAGATCCTGTCCATGTACGCCAAGGGCATGACGACCGGAGACATAGAAACACACATTCAGGATATCTACGGCGTGGAGGTTTCGGATACCACCGTCAGCCGGATCACAGATAAGATTCTGCCTATTGCAAAAGAATGGCAGCAGCGGCCACTGGAGGCCGTCTACGCGGTGGTATTTCTGGATGCCATCCACTACCATGTCCGCAGCGAGGGACAGATCGTGAAAAAAGCCGTCTACATTGCCATTGGCGTCGACCTGGACGGAAAGAAGGATGTTCTGGGTATGTGGGTCGGCGAAAATGAGAGCGCCAAGTTTTGGGCTACCGTACTCAATAGCTTAAAAAACCGGGGCGTTGAAGATATTTTCATTGCCTGCACAGATAATCTCAGTGGCTTTTCCAACGCAATTGAAGCGGTATTTCCTCAAACGGAAATCCAGAACTGCATCATCCACCAGCTACGCAATTCCAGCAAATATGTCTCCTACAAGGACCTAAAAGCCCTGATGGCCGACCTAAAGTCCGTCTATGCAGCGGTGGATGAGACTACCGCGTTGGATGCTCTGGACGCATTCTCAGAGCACTGGGACAAGAAGTATCCGAAGATCTCTCAATCCTGGCGAGATAACTGGCCAAACCTGAGTACCTACTTCAAATACCCCCAAGAGGTTCGGCGGCTGATCTATACCACCAATACCATAGAGGGCTTCAACCGGCAGCTTCGGAAGGTGACCAAGTCCAAGACCATCTTTCCAACCGATGACAGCCTCTTCAAAATGCTATATCTGGCGATGATGGACATCACAAAAAAGTGGACTGGCCGGCGGCAGGATTGGAGCATCATCCACGCTCAGATGGCGCTATTCTTCGCTGACCGGATGCCTGGATAACACCGCCGGATTCTGATGTCAAGGGTAAACAAGCGGCTGCGCCGCCCTTGACATCCTCCCACGCCGGCGTTATCTTGAGAAAAAGGCGGCATCGGTAAAGCCGCTGCCGCCCAATAATATTTTGCCCTGTTTTACATCATCATTTAGAGTTTACACAAAATTAGGGATACACCCAAGGTCAAAGAACCGGAACGATAATACGATGCCCGGCTGCTTTTCACGAGCAGCCGGGCATGCTTTTTTGTTTTCATATGCAAGGGGATACATCGTTAAACGCTCCCCCTGTCCATCACGTTCTGCCGGATGCTCAGCACATCACAGGCCTCGGAAAGGTTTATCTCCCAGCTCATCCGGGCGTCACTTCGTTTTTCCAATAATCCACGAATTTTTTGACATCGGTTTTGTCCTCCGCGCTTTTGCCCCACCAGGTCTCAGAAAATTCCCAGTTGTCCATAAGCGCCAGCACGGACGGCCTGTACACTCTTTGGCACCTAACATTTTCTATCATATCCGAGGAGACGTCGCTGAACTCATATCGCTTGTATCGGTTGAGTCCGATCACGCCGATTGTACTGTACTCTTTCTTCCAATACTTTCCGCAGAGGTATACCTTAGTGCCTCCGCGATAGGCGCTTGAACCGTACCGCAGCACACCTTGTTTGTCGATATGCGTTTTTGCGATATTGCCGACGACGCCGTACCGCCAGGCTCCGTTTGCATTCACTTGTTCACTTGTTTCTTTCTCCGGAACGGCCATATAATATCCTTTCTTATTATTACTTCATTCATCTTCACTATTGGTTGGCATACTCATTTAGAGCTCCTATGGCCTTGGGTAGGCTCTCTATATAATAATACATCTGGAAAAGCCACAATTCCGTGTATTTGGCGAACACTTCCTTCAGGAGCTCCGGGGTGTTGCCTTCTTTGGCAATCCGTGCATCAAGTTCCCTGAGCTCTACGTTGAAATCCGTTAAGTACTCTATAATTTCGCTCAGGGAGCGTCCGTCTCCAATCCTGCACGTTTCCTCACCTGTATTCAGTTTATCTATTATTGAACTGATGGTATCGCAAATTTCGCCCAATCCATTTTGAGCCATTATGTACCCTCCAATTGATAGCCAAGCTTGAAACCTTGGAACTGTGAATATTTTGTTTATTCGACGTTTTCATTTTACCATAAACTGCTGGCCCATAAAACGGACTGTCAGTCGATGCGGTCAGTACAGTACATTCAGGGAGATTTTGATTTTATTCGCGTTATTTTGCGTTCCTATTTATGCATTCAAAATGCTCAGATACAGTCCCAGACGCTCATCAACGTATTCCGCGACTAATAGGGTCATGGGCTCCGCGCTGCCGGTTTTGTAATAGGCGTCGAAAGCGTCGTAGTACCTGCGGCGATCTGTGAATTTCACGTCGATGGCCGGGTATCCGTTCTGCATCAGCTCCAGATTCATCAGCAGGCGGCCCGTGCGCCCGTTGCCGTCGATGAAGGGGTGGATGCCCTCAAAGTCCAGATGAAACAGCGCCGCGGCTTCCACAAGGCTCATGGCGGCCTTGCGCTCCCTGTGCTTCAGTATTAGGTCGTTCATCATAGGCTCCACCATAAAGGGCTGCGGCGGCTCGTGAAAGGCACCCATAATCCGCACGGGGATACGGCGGTATGCTCCCTTGTCCTCCGGCCGGTCCATCAGTACAAGAGAATGGATGCACTTGACGACGTGCTCGGAGAGCTCCGTTTTGTCCTTTACAAGCTCCTCCACGTATTGGAAAGCGTCCCGGTGCCCGATGGCCTCCAGATGGTCTTTCAGCGGTTTCTGGTCGATGGTGACGCCCTCCAGTACCAGCGCCGTTTCCTGCAGAGTCAGGGTGTTGCCCTCAATGGCGTTGGAGTTGTAGGTGTACTCAACGAGGAATTCGTCCCTCAGCCGCTGCGCCTCGCCTTGGGTAAACAGGCGGTGCCTGGACAGCTCCGTCATGCGCCCGTCGATTTCCGCCAGCGTCCGTTTTAGAACGGCCTTTGTGCTTTTTGTCGCGCGGGCGTCGTCCGGCTTTTCGGCGTCCGCCGGGATCATGTAGAGCTTCCCTTTCTGGATAACTCCGCCGATACGGTTTTCCGCGCATAGAACGCGCACGCGGCGCGGGGATAGCCCCCACTTCTGCGCGGCCTCCGACACCTTTATATACTCCAAGCTAATCACCTCACGGTTCATCATATTTCAGGAATAATATATATTATTATAGGAATAATATCAAGCAATTTTAATTGTATTCAGGAATTATTATTCCCCAAATGTCAAAGTTTGAACCTTACCAAATCAGGCAAGTTCAAAAGCGGACGATAATACAACGCCCGGCTGCTTCACATGAGGCAGCCGGGCATGATTCTTTACTTTATCTCCTGTTCCAGAGCGTCAAACTCCGGCGTGGAGAAAAATTCGCCGAGAGTGATTTCAAGGCCGTCACAGATCATTTTGATCGTCACGATTTTGGGGTTCTGGCTCTTTCCATACAGGATATTTTTAATGCTTGACGGTGGGAGCGCCGAGATCGTTGCCAGCTTATTGATGCTGATCCCCCGCTCTCCGCACAACGCTAAAATACGGTTGCGAACTGCTGATATTGTGTCCATCTCTCCACCTCCGTCGTTTATGCCTTTAGCATAAATAACTTCAATGGACTTTATAGGCTATGCATGCTACTATTAGGCTATATGTAGCCCATAAAGGAGAGATAGAACATGGACACCGCTTATTTTGTCAGACACCCGAGGACCATAGACGACCTGCTAAAACCGCATCTGGTCAGCGCGGAGCGGCACTACGAGATCGTACGCCAAATTGTGCTGCCCGCTATCGACTACGAAAACTTCATCGCCGACATGGCCGCGGACCGGCAATTTCTTGCGGACAATGCCGAGCTGTGCGCCGAGGGAGAGATTATGCGGTGCCTGCTCATCCGGCGGCGCGGGAGGGCCGGCGGCATACTCGTCCTGCCGGAGAACGGAGCATTCGCCGCCTGGGCGGCATATCTTTGACCGGCTTTTGCCTTATTATAGTTGTAACAGAACGCAGAATAATTTTAATGTTGATTTATGTCGCAGAGTGTGCGATACTGATGTCAGCGGGACAAGCACATTTTGGAGGGAACGCCATGAACATAGCCGCCTACTGCCGGGTATCCACGGATAAATCCGACCAGCTCAACTCGCTGGAGACTCAGAAGAAGTTTTTCAGCGAATACGTCCAGCGCACCGGGGACACGCTGGTGCGGGTATATGCCGACGAGGGCATTTCCGGCACGAAGATCAAGAACCGCAAGGAGTTCCAGCGGCTGATGCAGGACGCGCAGCGCGGGCTTTTCGAGATGGTGGTCGTCAAGGACATCTCCCGCTTCGCCCGCAACACGGTGGACTTTCTGCAGTCCATCCGGGCGCTGAAGGCGCTGGGCATAGAGACCACCTTTCTCACCGCCAACATGACGGTGCTGGGCAATTCCGAGTTCGTGCTTACCATCTTCGGCGCGCTGGCGCAAGAGGAATCCGCCAACACCTCAAAGCGCATCAAGTTCGGCAAGAAGGTCAACGCGGAAAACGGCAAGGTGCCGAACCTGGTCTACGGCTACGACAAGACCATCGGCGACTACTTCAACCTCACCGTCAGCCCCCAGGAGGCCGCTGTGGTGCGGGAGATCTTTGATATGTACATAAATGGCGGCGACGGGTCAAGCCGCATAGCCAGCGCCCTAAACGCCCGGGGCGTCAAGACCAAGCGCGGCTGCGGATGGAGCCAGAACGCCGTCTGCCGCATTCTCACCAACGAGCTCTACACCGGGCGCGTGGTCAACGGCAAACAGGAGATCGCGGACTTCCTCACCGGTGTGCGGCGGGAGACAGACGAATCGGAATGGCTGGTGGCGGAAAAACCGGAGCTCGCCATCATCGACGGGGATACATTCGACAAGGCGCAGGCCATCATGGCCTCGCGCGGGAGGGCATTCAAATTGGATAAAGAGCGGCACAGCAATCAATATCTGTTTTCCACGCTGATAAAATGCAAGGAGTGCGGCTGGTCGTTCCGGCGGGTGGTGCGCACCTACAAGAACACCTACGTCCGCTGGGTCTGCTCCGGGCGCAACGGCCACGGCGCGGACACCTGCCCCAACACCGTGGCGCTGGACGAGCAGGAGCTGATCGCGGCCCTGCAGAATTATTTCACCGAGCTTGTGAAAAACAAAAAGCGCGTTACCCAGAACATTGTGTCCGAGTTTACGCGCGTTTACAAGGTCAAGGATGAGAACGTCAACTATGAAAAGGAGCTGCGGGACAAGCTGGCAAAGCTGGAAAAATTCCGCGCCAAGTACATGGACATGTACGCCGACGACCTCATCACCCGGCAGGAGCTGAATGAGAAGCTCAGCGGCGCGCGGGACGAGATTCAGCGCCTGGAAAACGAGCTGAAGCTCACCGAGTACAATCTCAGCCGCGGCGAGCAGCTGGAAACCGTTCTTGCCCGCACCTTCGACACCATCGAGCATATCTCCGACGTGTCCGCCATGACCAACGCGCAGCTCCGCCAAATCGTTGACAAGATCGATGTGGACAAGGACGGCAACGTGGATATTTACCTCAGGCTCCTCGGCGAACTGGGTCTTGACGAGAGCATCCTTATTGCCCAGAAACCCAGTGATATCAAGGCTTTCCGGCAACCCAGCGATACCGTTCCAGAACGTCACGACCGTACATAAGGATGTGACTGAGCGCCTCAAGACCATAGACCCGGCCCTGTGCAGGCGGGTAAGGGAGGTTCTGGAGATAAACAAGGCCGAGCGCCATATCCGCGGCGGTCTGGCTACAAGGAAAAAATACAAAGGCGAATAATTGGCAGGCCCGGACGATGATATGCGCCCGGGCCCGCAGTTTTTTGTCTTTTAGCGAGGCGCAGAATAAAAAGACCGGCGGTCTGACGACCGCCGGTCTTAAGCATATCTGAGGACTATCAGTTGCCGAGGGCGCCCAGAAGGCTGCTGGCAAGCTTTGCGCCGTTGGACATCATGTTGTCCACGTTCTCGGCGGCAGCTTCGACTTTGGCAAACTTGTAGTTGATGATGGCGTCTGCAACGTCCTTATGGACCTGCTCGGCGCTCTTAGTCACATTGCTGAGCATTCCGGTGCTGGAAGAAGTGCTGCTGCCGGTATTGCTGCCGGTATTGCTGCTGGTGTTGCTGCTGGTGTTATTGGAAGTGGTGTTGCTGGTCGTGGTGGTCGTGGTGGTGGTCGCCTTGGGCGTGGTGGTGGCGGTGCTGCTCTGGGAAGCGCCGGTCTTGTAGGTGTAGCCGGAGCTGGCTCCGGTGCCGGTGCTGGCCTTGGTGGCGGTGCCGCTGGTGCCGGCGGTGGAGGTAAGCGGGGTCTTCTCGTCAGTCACAGTAACTTCCTTCTCGGCAACATCCTCGTTGCCCTTCTTGGCGTTGAGCGCCACAACGGTGAGAACCGCCGCAACGGCTACGACAAGGGCGATCAGCATGATCAGATACTTTTTCTTCATAACATCCTCCTGAAATTTATATTTTTATTTTTTTGACAACTTTACGCGGATCAGACGGTTTGATGCTTGATGTCGCTTATCTTGCCGGACAGGGACGCCAGCATCTCCTTGAGCTCTGCCTCCTGCTTCTCCAGCTTTTTTAGCTTCTCCTGATTCTCGTTCTCAAGCGCGGTGTCGGCGGCGGTGTCCACTGTCGGGCCTTCAGACGCATCGACTTCCGCCGGTATGAACTCGGAGTCGCTGTCGACCGGGGTCACGGGCACATCGGAGGCTGCGGCGATCTCGCCGGCTGCAAGAGCCTTCTTGTAATTTGCCATTGCGCTGTATGCGGCCAGCGCGAAGATGATGGCCGCGGCGGCCAGCACCATCAGCGCTATGAACTGCAGCGTGCCGGAATAGGTACCGTCTTCAAGAGGATACGTATAGCCTGTGTAGCTGTTCATCAAGCCGTATATGTTTGCGCCCACGGCAAGTATCGCGGTGACGATGCCCATGAACGCGGTGCTCTCCAGCTTGCGGGGCAGATAGGCGGCGTTGGCGCCCTTGATGCCCGCTATCGCGCCGAGGAGGCAGATGACGAAGGTAGCCAGGTACAGGATCGCCCTGCCCATCAGCTCCGCCGTGACGCTCACGCCCTGATCGTTGATGAAGTCCTTGCCGGCCTGTGCGGCCTTGAGGCAGGCGTCAAGATCAAGGAAGTTGTGGCCGTTGGCGGTCTTTATGCTGCCGTCGCTGTTGAGCTGCCAGTAGCTGTAATCGGAACCGAGTCTGTCGGCTACGCTCTCCACCGCGACGGTGCCGTCGGGAGTGGTGATGGCCTTTGTGGCAAGCAGGGTGTCGAGTCCGGCGGCAACCTGATCCTCGCCGTCCTCGTATACTGCAAGCTGGGCTTTGCCGGAAGCGAGCTGTGCGGCGCCCTTGTTCAGTGAATCGACACCGGCATTATAATCTGCATAACCCTTTGCCAAAGTAGCCTTGCCCTCGGCAAGAGTCTGCTCACCTTGAGCAATGCTCTGTGCTCCTTTTGCCAGCGTAGCCTGGCCGTCTTCATACTCCTTGATCTGCGCCTGGCCGTCTTCATACTGTCCGACAAGATTTACAGGATCAATGCCGGTTGTCTTTGCAATAGTGTAGATCGGCGAAAGCAGAGCCAACTTCTGCTTGCCGGAATTGTATGCGTCCGTATTCGCGTCAAGCTTTGCCTTGCCGGCAGCATACGATTCCTTGCCTTCAGCCAAGGTCTTCTGCCCGGCGGCATACGATGCCTCGCCTTCAGCCAGAGACTGCGCGCCCTTTGCGAGCGTTTGCTGACCGGCAGAATAAGTTGCCAGACCTGTGTTGTAGGTGTTCACACCTTTCAGGTAGGTCTGCTCGTTCTCCTTGAGCTGACCGACACCGTCCTCCAGCGTCTTGATGCTGGCCAGGCCCTCGTCCTTTTGCTGAGTTTTGTAATCCTTGATGTTCTGGAAATCGTTGAAGCCCTTCACCCCCGCGAAGAGCGAGAACAGACATGCAGCAATAAGCAACAGGCTGCACACCAGAAGGAAACCGTCTTTCTGCTTATTCATTTCAATCCCCCAAAACTGTAATTAAGCATGCAAAAACAAGCCTGTGTCCCAACTGGCATAAGATCATGTTTTTACACTATCTTAACTCTGTATATATGATTTTAGCTACCCAAATTGGATTTAAATAGAGTAAACTTACTCTATTTTGTAACTGTTCATTACTCATTTTTTACACCGGAATTTGACAGTTCTTACAAACATGTAACTGCGATTTTGTGCGTTATTGCCCCAACGCCGGGCAAGAGTTTTTAAATTAGTCTCAATTGCCCGCCAGCCGGCACGGCGGAAGGCTCTGGAGGCCTTAAAAGTTACATTTTTGTAACCAAGTATTTTAATACTTTTTCCGGGCACCATAAGACACGGTGATGTGAAATGATAAAAAAGCTGGGGAAACAGACTGTAAAACTGCAGTCGCCCCCCACGATAGCCGGCTTCGCCAGCGTGGCCGGTGAAAAAGAGGGCGAAGGACCTCTTAAAAACACCTTCGACTATATCTCCGGCGACTCCCACTTCGGCGAAAAGACCTGGGAGAAGGCCGAGAGCGCGATGCTGAAGAAGTGTTTCGATCTGTGCTGCGACAAGGCCAAGGCCGCGCCGTCGGACATCGAATACGCCTTCTCCGGCGATCTGTTAAACCAGTGCATGGGCTCCGCCATAGCTCTCAAGGACTGCGCGGTGCCGTACTTCGGTCTGTACGGGGCCTGCTCCACCATGGCGGAGTCACTGTCGCTGGCGGCAATGACGGTGGACGGCGGCTTTGCCGACACGGTGTGCGCCCTCACAAGCTCGCACTTCTGCTCGTCAGAGCGGCAGTACCGCTTCCCTCTCGAGTACGGCGGCGTGCGCGCGCCCACAGCCCAGTGGACGGTGACGGGCGCAGGCGCGGCCATACTGCGCTCCCATGGCGCGGGGCCCTATGTGACCCACGTGACCACCGGATGCATAACCGACGCCGGGATAACCGACGCCAGCAACATGGGCGCGGCAATGGCCCCGGCGGCATACTCTACGCTGAAGGCGCATTTCGCGGAGACCGGCCGCGACCCGTTCTACTACGACGCCATCGTCACCGGGGACCTGGGCATGCTGGGCCACGACCTGCTTCAGAGCTTCTTCCGCGCCGACGGCGTGGAGCTGGGCGTGATGTATATGGACTGCGGGATGCTGATATACGACGTCAGGGCCCAGGACGTACACGCCGGCGGCTCCGGCTGCGGCTGCTCCGCGTCGGTACTGTGCGGGCATCTGCTTAGAGGCATGGCCGCGGGCGTCTGGAACCGGATACTGTTTGCCGCCACCGGCGCTCTCATGTCCCCCACCACCGCCCAGCAGGGCGACAGTATTCCGGGCATCTGCCACGCGGTGGCCATAGAGAATCAGCTGCCCGGCTGAGGAGGTAACAATATGGATACGCTGATTGAATATATAAAGGTCTTTGCCGTGGGCGGCGCGCTGTGCGCCGTGGGAGAGATACTGGTGGACAAGACAAGACTCACCCCCGCCCGCATACTGTCCATATACGTGGTGGCGGGCGTTATTCTGGGCGCCGTGGGCGTCTACCGCCCGCTGATAGATTTCGCTGGGGCCGGGGCCTCCGTGCCCCTCACCGGCTTCGGCTGTCTGCTGGCCGAGGGTGTGAAGAAGGCCGTGGCCGAAAACGGCGCGCTGGGCGCGTTCACCGGCGGCTTCACGGCCGCCTCCGCCGGCATATGCGCCGCCGTGTTCTTCGGCTTCCTGGCCGCCGTGATATTCAGGCCCAAGGACAAGCTCCGCCGTTAGTTACTGATATAAGTTACATTTGTGTAATTATGTTATTTTTATATCTGCTTACACAGACGTAAATATTTGTCTGGTATTGCATGGGCGCAAAAAAATGCAGACGCAAAAGCGTCTGCATTTTTTTCTGATATGTAATTACTTCGCGGCTTCCATGCCGGCGAGGAGGGCTTTCTTGTTGCCCTCCAGGAACTTGGCCTTGCGTGCACCAAGCTCCACGCGGATGGCTTCCACCATGGTGTCGGTGGAGCAGACCGGGGACTTCTGCAGCAGCGCGCCCAGGATGGCGACGTTGGCGCCCTTGGGGTTGCCGACAGTTTCCGCGATGTTGTTGGCGTCGCAGTAGACGACGTCAATGTCGGTGCGCTCGGCCTTGCGGTCGATGATGGAGCTGTTGATGACCAGAGTGCCGCCCGGCTTAACATGGCTCTCGAACTTGTCGAGGGAGGGGCGGTTCATGGCGATTACCACATCGGCCTTGTCCACCAGCGGGGAGGCGACGGGCTTGTCGCTGACGATGACGGAGCAGTTGGCGGTGCCGCCGCGCATTTCAGGGCCGTAAGAGGGCAGCCAGGAGACGTGCTTGCCGTCCATCATGCAGGCCATGGCCAGGAACTTGCCGATAAGCAGCATGCCCTGTCCGCCGAAGCCGGCGAATATATACTCTTTTTTCATATTATTCGGCCCCCTTGTCCTTGTATACGCCCAGAGGATAATACGGGATCATGTTCTCTTCAAGCCACTTAAGAGATTCAACGGGGTTGAGGCCCCAGTTGGTCGGGCAGGCGGACAGAACCTCGATAAGGGTAAAGCCCTTGCCTTCCATCTGATACCTGAAGGCCTTCTTGATGGCAGCCTTGCACTTGATGATGTTGGCGGTGGTATCAACTGCGCAGCGCTCAATATAGTAAGAGCCGGGGATGGTGGCGAGCATCTCGGAGATGCGGATGGGCGCGCCGCACCAGGCCTCGTCGCGTCCGTAGGGGGACGTGGTGGTCTTCTGGCCGACAAGAGTGGTGGGGGCCATCTGGCCGCCGGTCATGCCGTAAATGGCGTTGTTGACGAAGATGGTGGTGATCTTCTCGCCGCGGTGGGCGGCGTGGACTATCTCAGCGGTGCCGATGGAGGCAAGGTCGCCGTCGCCCTGGTAAGTGAACACCAGAGTGTCGGGCTTTGCGCGCTTGCAGCCGGTGGCGACAGCGGGGGCGCGGCCGTGGGCGGCTTCATACATATCGCAGTTGAAGTAGTCGTAGGCAAAGACGGAGCAGCCGACGGGAGCGACGCCCGCCACATTGCGGTCGACGACGCCTTCCTGCTGCAGCTCGTCGATGCACTCGGCGACCAGGCGGTGTATTATGCCGTGGTTGCAGCCGGGGCAGTAATGGAACTGCTTATCCGTGAGATATTTGGTTCTCTCAAATACGACGGTGGACATTTACTTTCCCTCCTTCATGCTGTGAATCTTGGCCTTGATCTCGTCGGTGGTGGGCATCTGGCTGCCGTAATGACCGAAGAAGTCGACCTTCTTGGTGCCGTTGACAGCGAGACGGATATCCTCGAGCATCTGGCCTTCGTTGAGCTCCACGTCCAGAACGGCCTTCACGCCGGGGGCGGCGACAGCCTGCGCCACGGCGTCGTACGGGAACGGCCATACGGTGATGGGGCGGACGAGTCCGACGTTGATGCCCTCTTCCTTCAGCTCGTCGATGGCCGACTTGGAAATGCGGGCCACGGTGCCGAAGGCGGTGATGATGTACTCGGCGTTCTCCAGATTGTAGGTCTCCCACTTCTGCTCGTTGGCCTCGATCTGGCGATAGACCTTCTGCAGCTCTGCGTTGTGCACGGAGAGGGATTCGGTGTCTATGTAGATGGAGTTAATGACGGCGCGCTTCGCTGGGTCGTCGCCGGGCTTCCAGCCGGTGCAGGCCCAAGGCTTCTTCTCCGGATCGACCTTATAGTCGACCATCTCGGGCATCTCAACAGGCTCCATCATCTGGGCGATGATGCCGTCGGCCAGGAACAGCACCGGGATGCGGTACTTCTCGGCCTTGTCGTAGGCGATCATCATGAGGTCGATGGCTTCCTGAACGGAGGCTGGGGCGAAGGTCAGCAGATGATAGTCGCCGTTGCCGCCGCCCTTGACGGCCTGGAAATAGTCGCCCTGTGAGGCCTGGATGTTGCCGAGGCCGGGGCCGCCGCGCATGACGTTGAGGATGACGCAGGGCAGCTGGGCGCCGGCGCAGTAGGATATGCCCTCCTGCTTCAGGGAGATTCCGGGGCTGGAAGAAGAAGTGATTGCGCGCACGCCTGCTCCGGCGGCGCCGTAGATCATGTTGATGGCCGCGATCTCGCTCTCGGCCTGAAGGAAGCAGCCGCCGATCTCGGGCATGCGGGCCGCCATGTATTCCGGTATTTCAGTCTGCGGGGTTATGGGATAGCCGAAGAAATAACGTGCGCCGGCCCTGATGGCGGCCTCCGCGATAGCTTCGCTACCCTTCATAAGAGTCAATGCCATAATTTATTCCTCCTTAATCCTTTTCAATATGGATTGCCACATCGGGGCAGGTACGCGCGCAGGAAGCGCAGCCGATGCATGATGCTTGATCAATAACTTCCGAGGGGTGATATCCTTTCGCGTTGATCTTAGTCTTGGAAAGCTGGAGAATCTTCTTGGGGCAGGCTCTCACGCAGAGTCCGCAGCCCTTACAGACCGCCTCGTTGATAGTTACTCTTACCATGTTGCAACCTCTTTTCTTATATAATTTGCCGTTAGCGCATATATTGAACCGCTTTCGCGGAAACGCTACTGATTTACTTCTCGTCCAGACCCTTTATATAGCTGTCCCAGTCGCGGTGCATGTAAGTGTCGATGGCCATGGGCGTGCCGATGAACTTCGGATCGTGCCCCTCTGCGAGGAACTGATCCAGCAGCTCCTTACGGCCGGTGGTATACGCCACGGGGATGCCGGTCTTCTCCGAGACCTCTTTAATGATCTCGTATCCGTCCCGCAGATCATCGGGTCCGGTCATGTTGGCAAGGTTGGTGTTGTTAATCATGCCGGTTATGTTCAGGCGGGAGTGTATCTGCATCTCCTCCTGGAGGTGCATGACTTTTTCCACCGTTCCAGCCAGCGGACGGCGGATGTTGACCACGTTGAGCACCTGGAGGTTTTCCGGCTCAATATCCATGAAGTCCGAATGGTAACGGCCCAGAGCCGTGGAGCCCACGGCGTCGCCGCCCACATCGAACACCACGGTGTCCCAGTCCATATCAAATGCGGACGCCACCTCGGCCGGCAGAGACAGGGTCTCCACGCCGGAACAGGCATAGTTGGGCGACACCAGACGTATCTCCTTCTGACGCACCATCCTGCCGCGCTCCGTGAGCCGGAAATAGGTGTTCACCATATCAAGATCCAGCAGCTCGGTCCTGCCGGTCTCAGCGGCCCTGAACGCAAAGTTCAGCGCCAGTTCAGTCTTGCCGCTGCCGTAATTGCCGATAAGAACGATGACTTTCTTCATTTGGCGTTATGCTCCTTGCACAAAAAAATGCCCCTTCATACAGTTTGTATTTTAACATTTTCAACTAAGGCCGTCAACATCAAACGCCTGTTAATAATTTAACAGGCCATGCCAAATCGAGAAAAATGGGCGAAAAATTTCTCTCAAATCATAAATAATTTAGTATGTTAAATTATTTTTGCACCGTTTTAGAAACATGTTAGTCCCACTTTTCGGGTAAACGCAGAGTATTTCCGTCACAATCTACAATCGCCCATCGGTTTTATGAGATATTACGCCGAATTTTTAACGGGAATTCTGGAAATAAACTAATATTTTCCCGAAGCAGAAGAATTTTTTTAAATTTTTCTTGAAAACCTTATGAGCATATGCTATTATATACGAGCCGCGGAGAATTAGCTCAGCTGGTTAGAGCGTCCGCCTCACACGCGGGAGGTCGAAGGTTCGAGCCCTTTATTCTCCACCAGACAGTAACACCCGGTTCTTTTGAACCGGGTGTTACTGTCTTTACGCCGTGTTTTTCGCAAAAACCGCGCCCGGTTGATAAAACCGGGCGCGGTTTAATAAATTCACTTCTTTGCCGGGGCATGATACAGGACGTTGCCGACTATCATGAACACCGCGAACACGATGAGATAGTGGACGACCTCCTTGCCGTGGGCCACGAAGGCGGCGTATACCATGAACGCGCAGCCGATGAGGCCCAGGACCGGCATCACATAGCGCTTGAAGGCTCTCAGGTCGGTCTCCTTGCGGATGAACTGCACAAACATGGGGATATACATGGCGTACAGCGTGATGATGGGCAGCTCCGAGGAATCGAAGTTGAAGGAGCCGAACCAGCCGCCGCCCAGATTGGCGCCGTAAAAATACAGCAGCCACACGGCCGAAAAGACCAGGCTGAGCAGGCAGGAGTTGGAAGGCATATCGGTAACGGGGTCCACCTGGGAAAGCATTTTTGAGCCGGGCCCCTCTCCCCTGGCGGCCATGGCGTAGAACGCGCGGCAGTTGGAGAGCGTCAGGCCGTTGAGCGTGCCCAGGCAGGAGATGACGATCAGCACGAAAACGCCCGTGCCGGCGGCGGCGCCGAACAGATGCTGGAACGCCATCTTGGCTCCGGCTTCGCCGCTCTTCATCAGATCGGCGGTATCCACCGCGCCGGTCAGGCCTATATAATATAGTATATACGTCACGACCACAATAAAGGAGCCGCCAACCAGCGCCTTGGGCAGGTTGCGCTTGGCGTCCTTCAGCTCGGCGTTTATGGACGTGGCCAGTATCCAGCCCTCATAGGCGAAAGCCACGGCCACCACGGAGGACATGAGTCCGCCGCTGGAGGATGCGCCGGTGGAAACGGCAGTTGCGGTGAAGTTCGCGGCCATTCTGCCGTTGGTGAGACCGGCAATGGTGCCGATCACGGCCATCAGCGCCAGCGGTATCATCTTGATGACCGTGGTGGAGACCTGGAACTTGCCCGCTATCCGCGGCGAGAGCGAGTTCATCACAAAATCAGCGCAAAGGTAGAAACAGGCAATGGTCATGCAGGACCCGCCGGTTATGTCCCAGCCCAGCAGCACGCAGGTGTAGCGCGCGGATACCCAGGCCAGCACGGAGACCAGGCAGGGCGTGTACAGCGTCGCCATGAACCAGCCGATGTTGTAGGCGTACCTGCTGCCCACGGTGGCCTCCGCATAATCCACAAGGCCGTTGACCTTGGAATATCTGGTGGCCATGGTGGCGAAAACATAGGAGCACACGATCATGATAAGGCCCACGACGAGCCAGGCCAGGATGCCCATGGGCATGTTGCCGCCCGTGGCTTTCAGCACGGCCTCCGCCTTGAAAAACACGCCGGAGCCGATGACGATGCCCACCACCATGCAGATGGCAGTTGACAGGCCGTACTTCTTTTTCAGTTCATTTTCCAAATCTTCATTCTCCTCTCAAAGCGGCTGCCCCGGGCCGCATTTCCGCCCGGGAAGCGCCAAGACGGCATTATAACGCAGACCCTGCGCGTATGCAAGTCATCCGGCGAGCTACTGTATATTTGCCCACCGAGCGCGGAAAAAACATATCCCGGATTGTATATATTTTGTATCGCCTGGCAAGAATAGCAGCATAAACCATTCTTGCTTGGAGGTAATGAAATGGAAAAGAAAGGCTCCGGCAAAAAGCTGGACGTATTTCTTGCCGGAAAGGGCTTCTACATAGTCCTTTTCCTGTGCGCCGCCATCATCGGCATATCCGCGTGGAGCCTGGCGTCGGGAAGGACTGTAAAGGAAGCCGCCAATAACGACACGAAGCTTGAGGACAGCGGCGCCGTGAGCGGCGATTACGGCAATACGGACAGCGAGCCCGCCGCGCCGGTGATAAACGAGGACGCCGAACCCGCGGCGACCGAGACGCCTGAGGATCCCCCTGCCACGGCTCAGACCGGCACCTTCAAACAGGGCCAGGTCTGGTCTGAGGCGGCGGCGGTGTACAAGAGCCCGCTTGAGGGCGAGATACAGCGCGCATACAGCATGGACAAGCTGCAGTACGACAAGACCATGGCCGACTGGCGCACCCACGACGGCATAGACATCGCCTGCCAGAAGGGCGCGGCCGTGAAGGCCGCTCACGCCGGCACGGTGAAGAGCATCGCCAGGGACGACATCTACGGCACGGCTGTCACGGTTGATCAGAGCGGCGGCATGACGGCCGTTTACGCTAACCTCATGGCCACGCCAGCGGTGAAGACCGGACAGCAGGTCTCGGCGGGCGACATCATCGGCTATGTGGGCGACACGGCCATCGGCGAGAGCGCCCAGGCGGCGCATCTGCACTTTTCCATGGCTCAGGACGGGAAAAGCGTCGATCCCTGCGAATATATTCCGTAAAATTTTGCCGGGATTTAATAGCAAAATATGTTGACAACAGGGGTATTGTTTGGTACAATACCCCTGCTCGTTTGAAATGGCGGCATAGCTCAGCTGGCTAGAGCATGCGGTTCATACCCGCAGTGTCCCCGGTTCAAATCCAGGTGCCGCTACCATTTTCCGCCGGGTGTCAAACGGCATCCGGCGGAAGTTTTTTTACTGCAAATACGGGCATGTCCGAGATATTTCCGGCATTTAAGAAAGAAGTACGCGAAACCTGTTAAAGCTTCTTTGCTTACTTTCTTCTCGAAGAAAGTAAGTCGAAGAAAGTATGGCCCGGTGGTCAAGAGGCTAAGACACCGCCCCTTCACGGCGGTAACACGAGTTCGATTCTCGTCCGGGTCACCATGGAATACTCCGCAGACCATATCGGTCTGCGGAGTATTTTTGACGCCCGAGCTCTGTCAGCGGTACTTAACGCGGCGGAGCGGCATCTGAATAAAAGAAAGCCGTATCTTCCTCTTTTGGGAAGATACGGCTTTGTGGTACGCCCGATGCGATTCGAACGCACGGCCTACGGAGTCGGAGTCCGTCACTCTATCCAGCTGAGCTACGGGCGCATGTCCGGGAAGTATTATACTCAAAAACTTCCCCAAAGTAAATAGCGGTTTTCATTTTTGTTTCGCTATGCTATAATCTGACTTGAAATATCGTTGACCGGAGGTAACATCATGGAAAAAGTTTTTCTCGGCAATACGGGTCTTGAGGTAACAAAGGCCGCCATGGGCTGCCTGCCCGTGCAGCGCCGCACTATGGACGACGGCGCAAAACTCATCCGCTCCGCCTACGAGGGCGGCATCAACTTCTTCGACACCGCCAACGCCTACACCGACAGCGAGGAAAAGGTCGGCAAAGCCCTGGCGGACGTACGCGAAAAAGTCATTATCGCCACCAAAAGCCAGGCCAGAGACAGAGCCGGCTGCGCCGCGCACATCGACAACAGCCTCAAAATGCTCCGCACCGACTACATAGATCTGTTCCAGTTCCATATGTGCGACGCTCTGCCCGACATAAACGACCCGGACAGCGCTTTCGCGGCCGCGCTGGCGGCAAAGGACGCCGGGAAGATACGCCACATCGGCATCACCACCCACCGCATCACCACGGCCGAGGCCGCCATCGCCTCCGGCTGCTTTGAGACGCTGATGTTCCCCTTCAGCTATATCTCCGCCGACCGGGATCTTCAGCTTGCCGACAAGTGCATGAAGGCTGGCATGGGCTTCATCGCCATGAAGGGTCTGGCCGGCGGCATGCTGACCAACGCCAGGGCCTGCTGGGCCTTCATGGCGCTCTACCGCAACGTGGTGCCCATCTGGGGCATCCAGACCGAGGACGAGCTGCGGCAGTGGCTGGCCCTTGCCGAGGAGCGGCCCCGGCTCACGGACGAGCTGCGCGCCGTCATCGAAAAAGACCGCAGGGAGCTTGCCGGCTCCTTCTGCCGCAGCTGCGGCTACTGCATGCCCTGCCCCGCCGGGATAGAGATACGCAACTGCGCCCGCATGAACATGCTGCTGCGCCGTTCCCCCTGGAAGCAGTACTACACTCCTCAGTGGCGGGCAAAGATGGAAAAGATCAACGACTGTCTGGGCTGCCGCCAGTGCGCGTCCAAATGCCCCTACCAGCTGGATACCCCGAATCTGCTTAAATACATGCTGAAGGACTACAATGAATTCTATGAAGCACACAAAGACGAGCTATAAGATACTCTCCCTGCTGCTGTGCGCGTCCATGCTGCTGCCCCTGTGCGCCTGCGGCGAAAAATCCGCCGAAAAGACCGTCACGGCCATGAACTCCGCCGTAACCGTCACGGCCTACGGCAGCAGCAGGACGAAGGCCGCGGAGGACGCCTGCGCCGTGTTCACGGCTTTCGACGGGGTGCTCGACCCCGAGAAGGATTCCAGTACCGTGTACGCCCTCAACCATGCCGCCGGCCAGAGTGTTGTCGTGCCCTCCCAGATCGTGGACATGTACAACGCGGCAAAGACCATTTACGACCAGTCGAACGGTGCCCTTGATCTCACGGTGTATCCCCTGCTGCAGCTCTGGGGCTTCACCAGCGGCAACTATACCAAGCCCTCCGACGACGACATAGGCGCCGCGAAGAAGCTGCTGGGCTTCGACGAGGTATCCATCCAGTCCTTCCCCGACAGCGGCACCTACACAATGACGCTGCCCGCGGGGCGCGGCATCACCTTCAACGCCGCCGCCAGGGGCTGCGCCGCCGACGGCGCGATTGACGCCATGGCCAGCGACGGCGTGACCAGCGGCATAGTCTCCATGCCCGGCTGTGTGGAGACCATCGGCTCCAAGCCCGACGGCTCCCAGTGGAACGTGGCCGTACAGGACCCGGACGCCCCTGAAAAGAATCTGGGCTATGTCGCCATCGGCGAGGCGGCCCTGTCCACCAGCGGAGCTTACACCCAGTCATTCACCTACGCCGACGGCACGGTGTACGGGCACATCATCGACCCCACCACGGGGGCGCCCGCCGAGACCGACCTCAAGTCCGTCACCGTCGTATGCAGCAGCGGCATCACCGCTGATCTGCTGTCCACGGCGCTTTACGTCATGGGCAAAAAGGACGCGCTGAAATACTGGCGCGAATACGGCGATTTCCAGATGATCCTGGTCACAGACAGCAACCAGGTGCTCTGCACCAGCGGACTCACGGAGTCCTTCACCCTTGAGAGCCAGACCTACACCCTCTCTTACACCGAATGACCGGGCGGGAATTCTACCGGCGGGACGTGCTGGAGGTCGCCCCAGATCTTGTGGGCGCGGCGCTGGTGCGCACTCTGCCGGAGGGCGGCGAAAAGCGACTTATAATAACCGAAACCGAGGCCTACGCCGGGGTATGCGATACGGCCTGCCACGCCTCCAGAGGCCGGACAAAACGCAGCGAGATGCTCTATCACGACGGCGGCACCATATTCGTCTACCTCTGCTACGGCATGTATTGGATGCTGAATATCGTCACCGGCGCGGAGGATGAGCCCCAGGGCGTGCTGATACGCGCCTGCGAGGGCGCCGCCGGGCCGGGCAGGCTCACCCGGGCGCTGGGCGTCGACGGCTCCTTCAACGGCCTCGACATCCTGGCAAATCCGGGGCTGCGGCTGGAGCTGCCGCGCAGTAATGTTAACATAACGTGTGGAAAGCGTGTGGGCATAGACTACGCCGCCCCGGCTGACCGGGACAGACTGTGGCGGTTCATCATGGAAAAGCGGGAGTGAAAGCATGGCGGAGCTGGGCACGGATGTGCGGTATGTGAAGGGCATAGGCGAAAAAAAGGCGCAGGCATTGAAAAAGCTGGGCGTCCTGACCCTTTATGACCTTGTGAGCTATTTCCCCCGCCGCTACGAGGACAGAAGCCAGTTCAAGTCCATCGCCCTCACCCTGCCGGACGAGACCGTGTGCATCCGTGCCATGGCCGCTGACGAGCCCAGACTGACGCGGATACGCCGGGGGCTCGATCTTGTGAAGTTCCGGGCCGTGGACGACAGCGGTTCAGTTGACATAACATATTTTAACCAGAGCTATATCAAGGATCAGATCAAGAAGGGCGAGACCTACGCCTTCTATGGAAAGATCGCATTTTCCGGCGCCCGCAGGACCATGGCGAACCCCGTGCACGAGCGGGAGGGCGCGCCCGGCGGCGTGACTGGCCGCATCGTTCCCATATACCGGCTGACGGCCGGGCTTTCCCAGCGGGTGATGATGCAGTCCGTGCGGCAGGGACTGGACGCCTGCGGCGCCGCCCTTCCCGAGGCGCTGCCTGACGAGATACGGGAAAAGTACGCGCTGTGTCAGGCCCAGTACGCCTTTGAAAACATCCACTTCCCCGCTGATTTCGGCGCGCTGGAGCTGGCGCGGAGGCGGCTGATATTCGAGGAGCTGTTCACCCTCGCCTGCGCCATGGGGCGGCTGCGGGAGCGCAACGATCAAAAGACCGGCCTCAAAACCGGCGAGGCGGATTTTGAGGAGTTCTATGCGGCTCTGCCCTTCTCCCCCACCGGCGCCCAGCGCAGGGCCGTGGAGCAGGCCTGTGCGGACATGCGTTCCGGCCGGCCAATGAACAGGCTGGTACAGGGCGACGTGGGCAGCGGCAAGACCATGGTGGCCGCCGCGCTGATCTGGTACGCCCGCAAGTGTGGGTATATGAGCGCGTTCATGGCCCCCACTGAGATACTGGCGGAGCAGCATCTGCGGACACTGACGGAGCTGCTCTCCCCTCTGGGACTCAGCGTGGGACTTCTCACAGGCTCCATGCCGGCCAGGGAGAAAAAGGCTGTTAAGGCAAAGCTCGCCGCCGGGGAGCTGGATCTGGCCATTGGCACCCACGCCCTTTTGAGCGAGGATGTGGAGTATAAAAATCTCGGGCTGGTGGTTACCGACGAGCAGCACCGCTTCGGCGTGGAGCAGCGGGCGGCGCTGGTGTCCAAGGGTGCGCAGCCCCATGTCCTCGTCATGTCCGCCACGCCCATACCCAGGACGCTGGCGCTCATCATCTACGGCGATCTGGACGTGTCGGTGATCGACGAGCTGCCGCCGGGACGGCAGAAGGTGGACACCTTCGCCGTGGACGAGAGCTACCGCCGCAGGCTGTACGCCTTTATCGAAAAGCAGGCCTTCGAGGGGCGGCAGACCTTTGTGGTGTGCCCCATGATAGACGAAAACGACGAGCTGCCCGAAAACGTCAAGTCGGCCACCGAGCATGCCGAGGAGCTGCAGCGCAATCTGCCGAAGCTCAAGGTCGGCTGCATTCACGGGCGGATGAAAGCCCGGGACAAGGAGGCCGTCATGACCGCCTTTGTGGCCGGTGAGATAGACGTGCTGGTATCCACCACCGTCATAGAGGTGGGCGTGGACGTGCCCAACGCCTCACTAATGATAATCGAGAACGCCGACCGCTTCGGACTTTCGCAGCTACACCAGCTGCGGGGCCGCGTGGGCCGGGGCAGCCACAAGAGCTACTGCGTTCTGGTGTCGGACGCCGACACCGAGGACGCTAAGGCCAGGCTGAAGGTGATGACCCAGACCTCCGACGGCTTTAAAATTTCCGAGGAGGATCTGAAGCTCAGGGGCCCCGGCGACTTCTTCGGATCCCGGCAGCACGGTCTGCCGGAGATGCACATCGCCGATCTCTGCTCAGACATGAACGTGCTCCAGACCGCCCAGAATGCGGCAAAGGAGCTCCTCAAGTCCGACCCTGAGCTCTCCGCCTCCGGCCACGAAAAGCTCCGGGAGCAGGTTGAGCGGCTCTTTGAGGCCAACGCCGGCACACTGAACTGAATAAAAAAAGACGCTGTTTTACAGCGTCTTTTTTATGCGAAAACTTATCAGCGTATCCTGCGGCCGGTGATGGGCAGCGGGCGCTTGCCTGGCTCCCCCACCGTACCGGATACCCGGCCCTGGCCGTCCACGTCGACCTCGACCTGTACGTGGTAGGTGCCCACCGGGAGACTGGCGTCCACCGGAAAGCTGAAATGCCCGTCGGGCGAAAAGCTGCCGCGCACCGGCACGGAGGTGCCCATGCCGAAGGCCGTGCCGCGGAAAGCGTCGGCGCCGTCCATGTCCGCGGAAAAGCTGATCCTGTGTCTTGCAAGCAGAACCTTGAGCTCCAGCTCGTATTCCTGATGGCTGTCTGTGATATTCATCATACTATGCCGCCTTTATTTTTTCTCTTCGGCGCATCTGCGGTCGATATAGGCCTTAATCACGTCTACGGTCCCGGAAACGCCGATTCGGCTGGAATTTACGCACAGGTCGTAGTTGTTCACATCTCCCCACACCTGATCCGTGTAGTAGCGGTAGTAGCTGGAGCGGTCCTTGTCGACCTCCCTGATCTTCTTTTTCGCCGCTTCCTCCGAAACGCCCTGCCGGGCCATGATGCACTTGATCTTCTCATTGTACTCGCCCATGATGAAGATGCGCACCAGATCGCCGCGGGAGCGCAGGATATAGTCGGCACAGCGGCCGACGAAGATGCAGTCGCCCTTCTCGGCTATACGCCGGATGACGTCGAACTGGGCGGAGGCCACCTGGATATTGAGCCCGATACCGTGGCCCATCCCCGGATACTGGGTAGACTGGATCATGAATGGCGAGACGCGCTTTTCATCGAAGGAATTGATGAGCTCCGGGCAGATGGACGAATTCTCCGCCGCCTCGTCCACTATCTCCTTGTCGAAGCAGCGGTAGCCGAGTCTGTCCGCCAGTTCTCTGGCGATCTCCCGGCCCGCGCTGCCATGCTGTCTGGCTATGGTGATTATCATATTACCGCCTCCGAGCATATTATATTTCACGCCGCAGAGCCTTCGGGCTCCGTTTTTTTTGATTATACTCCTCGCCGCCGCTGATTTCAACCGCGCGGGCGCGCATATACTTCCATATGAGTTATGAGCGCGGTGAAACCATGAAGAAGAAAAAGTTCATACTGAACACGGCCATGCTGACCGGCTCCTCCCTGCTGATGAGCTTCATCGGCATGGCCTATCAGGTGTGGCTGGTGGGCCGTATAGGCGCCGCCGGCATAGGGCTGTATCAGCTGGTCATGGCGGTGGAAAGTCTCGCCGTCACAGTGGCGGTGTCGGGCATCCGCTTTGCCGTGACCCGTCTTGTGTCCGAGGAGCTGGGCCTGGGCCGCGGCGCGGGCGTGCGCGGCGCCATGCTGAGATGCTCCCTGTACGGCGCGTTCTTCGGCTTCGCCTCCGGCGCGGTCATGTGGTGCATAGCCCAGCCGGTGGGCTTTCTGTGGATAGAGGACGCGCGCACCGTGCTGTCCCTGAAGATCATGTCGGCAAGCCTGCCGCTAATCTCAATGTGTTCGGTGCTCAGCGGCTACTTCACGGCCTGCGGCCGGGTGGGCAAGCCCGCCCTGATACATCTGGCGGAGCAGCTTTGCGGCATCGCGCTCTCCGCGCTGCTGCTGAGCATTGCCCCGGCCGGGGACATCGAAAAGTGCTGCGCCGCCGTTTCTGCCGGCGGCACGGCGGCGGACGCCGTGTGCCTGGTGCTGCTCGCTCTCGCCTACCGGGCCGACCGCAGGGCAAACCCCGTGCCCGGCGAATCCGGCACCCGGCAGACCTCCCGCATGCTGTCCATCGCTATGCCGCTGGCCGTGTCGTCCTACGCCCGCAGCGCCCTGGGAACCATCGAGCACCTGCTGGTGCCCCGCGGCCTGCGCTCGGCCGGATATTCCGCCGACAGCGCCCTGGCCGGCTACGGAGTCATACAGGGCATGGCCCTGCCCATCGTCCTGTTCCCGGACTGCCTGCTGTTCGCCCTGTCGGAGATGCTGGTGCCGGAGCTGACGAAAAAGCAGGTCGCGGGCCGGGGCGGCATAGCCGGGAACGTGCGGGAGGTCATGGTGAAAAGCGCCCTCTATGCCTGCGCCGTGGCGGCGTTCATGTTCGTCTTCGCCGACAGGCTGGGCCAGGTCATCTATCACTCCGCCGAGGCCGGCCGCTACATACGCGCTCTCGCCCCGCTCATCCCCGTCATGTACGCAGACACCGCCGCCGACGGCTGTCTGAAGGGCCTGGGCGAGCAGGTGTGGTGCATGGGCGTGAACATCGTGGACGCCCTCACAGGCGTGGCGCTGGTGTGGTTTCTGCTGCCGCGGTACGCGCTGGGCGCGTACATAGGCGTCATATACTTCGGCGAGTGCCTGAACTTTGCCCTCAGCTTCGGGCGGCTGTGGACAGTGCTGAAGAAAAATCATCCCGGAAAAATTCCGGGATGATTTGAACTTCAGGTCTTTGATTTATCCGGTTCGGGTACAGCGTCGGCCTTGTGGGCAACGCGCTTGGCGTCCTCCTTGTGAAGGATGGGCGAGATGCGCTTGTAGAGAAGGAAGGTGAGCCCGGAATCAATAACGCCCTTGAGAAGGTTGAAGGGCACCACCGCGAAGAGCACCAGAGTGGAGACGCTGGTGATGGAGGAATTGACCTTAGTACCCATCGCCACGATGGCGTCGAGGGGCATACCGTACATTTCCGCGAATTTCGGCAGCAGGTACACGGCGTTGAAAAGGCTGCCGAACACGGTCATGACAAGGGTGCCGACTATCATGCCCACCAGCGCCGTCTTGCGGCTCTTATGGGCGTGGTAGATCATGGACGCAGGCAGAACGAAGGAGCAGCCCACGGCAAAGTTGGCGAAGTCGCCCACGAAGGCGGTGGTGGTGCCCTTTATCATGAGCTTGACCAGCACCTTAATAAGCTCGCAGGTGACGCCAGCCACGGGCCCCAGATAGAAGGTGCATATCAGCACCGGGATCTCGCTGAGGTCGATCTTATAAAATACCGGCGCGAAGAACAGCGGGATCTCCAGCACCATCAGCACGCCGGCCAGCGCGGAAAAGATAGCCGTGTAGGTGACGAAGTGAGTGCTTGAAAGCTTGCGGCGGTTCTTCATGGCCAGGCGCTCGTACAGCAGCGCGATCACGAACAGCGCCGCGAAGATCGCCAGGCAGATTCCTATGAAACCGAGATTGTCCCTGAGTGTCTGTGACATTTTTTCTTCCTCCTAAAAATAAGAAAATCGCCCGAAAGAAAATATCTTTCAGGCGGTCAAAAATATCATTTCTGACGCATCTTCTTCCATCCAGACTCTACTGTCGGTACCGGAATCACACCGGTTCATGCCGAAATTCGGCTCGCGGACTATACCGCCGGTCGGGAATTACACCCTGCCCTGAAGATATTAATTATTCGGTTCGACTGTATTATAGCACGGCCTTCATAAAATGCAAGAGCCTTTGACAATTAAGGTTCAGTGATGTAAAATTTTCCCGGGGAAGGAGGCGGAGGCATGTACGATATCGGCGGCGCCTGCTGCTTTACCGGGCACAGGATAGCAAAGCTCCCATGGCGGGACGACGAGTCAGACCCGCGCTGCGCGGCGCTGAAGGAAAAGCTCTACGCCGTGACGGAGGCCGTGTACCGCTCCGGCGTCACGCATTTCATCTGCGGCATGGCCAACGGCTGCGACATGTATTTCGCCGAAACGGTCCTGCGGCTGCGGGACGGACACCCGGAAATCTTTCTGGAGGCCGCGATCCCATTCGACGGGCAGGCGGACCGCTGGGGCACCGATCTGCGGGCACGGTACGCCGTGCTGCTGTCCCAGTGCGACGCCGTCACCCCCGTGGGGCACGAGTACTCCCCCGACTGCATGATGCGGCGGAACAGGTACATGGTGGATTCTTCAGATGTGGTGGTCGCCTGCTTCGACGGCACCCCCGGCGGCACCATGAACACCCTGCTCTACGCCATGCGTCAGAAGAAAGAGGTCATCCAGATACCCATCGAGTAATGCGCCGGCAGACCCCGTGCGGCTGCATTTGAACAGTATTACGCCCCCGGCCGGACAGCCGGGGGCGTTTATCTTTTCTTACTTTTCCGCTGCGATTACTTCGATCTCGCAGAGGGCGCCCTTGGGCAGATCCTTTACCGCCACGCAGGAGCGGGCGGGCTTGGAGGTGAAATACTTCGCGTAGATCTCGTTGAACGCGGTGAAATCGCCGATGTCGGCGAGGAAGCAGGTGGTCTTGACCACGTCTTCAAAGCCGAGACCGGCTTCTCTGAGGATCTCGCCCACGTTTTTGCAGGCCTGCTCCGCCTGCTGTACTGTGGTGCTGCCCTCCAGCGCGCCGAGAGCGGGGTTGATGCCGACCTGGCCGGAGATGAAGAGCATGCCGTTGACGGAAACGCCCTGAGAATACGGGCCCACCGCCGCGGGGGCCTTGTCGGTATGGGTATACTTCAGCATTTCAGTTACTTCCTTTCATAATCAGTCGTTAAGTATCTGGTATCCGGCGTCCCTGAGCGCCGAATGTATCTCGTTAACATGCTCCGTGTTTCTGGTCTCCAGCACCATGGACACCACGCAGGAATTGATCTCCGATTTCTGGGCCTCCCTGTTGTGGTCTATGCTGATGATATTGCCGCCGGTCTTGGCGACAAGCTGCAGCAGCGCCGTGAGCTGGCCGGGCTTATCCATGACCTTGGTGGTTATCTCCGTGATGCGGCCGGTCTTGGTCAGGCCGCGGGTGATGACGCGGGACAGGATGCTCACGTCTATGTTGCCGCCGGAGACCAGGCACACTGTCTTCCTGGCGCCCACTTCCACCTTGCCGAACATGGCCGCCGCCACGCTGGTAGCGCCCGCGCCCTCGGCCACGGTCTTCTGGGTCTCCATCAGCGTCAGTATGGCGGAGGCTATCTCGTCCTCCGACACGGTGACGATCTCGTCCACATACTTTGAGCACAGGTCGAAGGTCAGTTCGCCCGGCTTTTTCACCGCGATGCCGTCCGCAATGGTGGCCACCGACGGCAGCTCGATTATCCTGTTCTGCATTATGGACTTATACATGCTGGGCGCGCCCGCGGCCTGTACGCCCACCACGCGGCACTCCGGCTTTATGTGCTTCACCGCGTAGGCGATGCCGCTGATGAGTCCGCCGCCGCCGATGGGCACGATTATCTGATCCACATCCGGCCGCTGCTCCAGTATCTCCAGCGCGATGGTGCCCTGCCCGGCGATAACGCGCTCGTCGTCAAAGGGATGGGCGAAGGTGTAGCCGTGCTCCTGCGTGAGCTCCACGGCCTTCTTGTAGGCGTCGTCGTAAACTCCGTCCACCAGTACCACCTCAGCCCCGTACTTCTTCGTGGCCTCGATCTTGGAAAGCGGCGCGCCGGCAGGCATGCATATTATTGACCTCACGCCGTTTTTCGTGGCGGAATACGCGATTCCCTGGGCATGGTTCCCAGCCGAGCAGGCGATGACGCCCCTGGCCTTCTCCTCGTCCGTGAGAGTGCTGACCTTATAATACGCACCCCTGAGCTTGAACGCGCCGGTCATCTGCAGGTTCTCCGCCTTGATATATATGTTCTCGCCTATCGCCGGGGCCTGATACAGCGGCGTAAGCCGCGCCACGCCGTCGAGGACGCGCCGCGCGTCCCGGATCATATCCATCGTGAGCATAGCTTTTCCTCCCAAATCCTCAGATTTGACTCTTTTACCAAAGAATACAAAATCCTGCCCGGACAGTCAAGAAGCATATTTGCCAAAATTGTCCGTATGAAACGGACAATTTGACGTATAATAATCACTTATGTGCGCGTGACATGAACATCTGTCAATCGCAGCTGCGGATCAGGGCCAGCAGCGCCGCCGGATCGGGCACGACCCAGTCCGCGCCGGCGGCGGCGAATTCGCCGGGCTCTGCGTAGCCGTACTCCACGCCAGCGCACTTTATGCCGCAGCGGTGCGCGCCAAGGACGTCGTACTTGCGGTCGCCGACCATGAGGGTGGTCTCACTCTCCGCTTTCAGGCTCTCCATGGCGGCGGTTATGACCTCCCACTTCTCGCCCCGGGTACCGTCGAATTCGCAGCCCATCACCAGGTCGAAGTCGTTTTCCATGCCCTGCCGCGCCATGATCTGCATGGCGTAATGCGTGGGCTTGGAGGTGGCAACGGCGACCTTGCAGCCCTCCCCGCGGAGAGCGGCGGTCATCTCCCTGACGCCGGGATATACGCAGCACTCCTGCCAGCCCACGTCGGAATACCGCTCCCGGTAAAACGATACGGCTTCAAGCGCCGTGTCCCGGGTCATGCCGTATTTCTCCATGAACATATCCACCAGCGGTGGGCCGCAGAAGCAGTAGAGCTCCGAAAGCTCCGCCGCTATGCCCAGTTTCTTAAGCGCGTACTGCACGGATCTGGTTATGCCCTCCGCCGTGTCGAAAACAGTTCCGTCGAAATCCAAAAGAATGGTCTTGAACATAAAACTCTCCAATATCAGGTATTCTGCGCCCCGGCGGCGCCGCGGCTATTGAGATTCAGCATGACGATGGCCGCGAGGACAAGCGCGACTCCGGCGGCGTTCAGGGCGGTCATGCTCTCCTTATAGAAGATCATGCCCACGAAGGTGGCCACCACGGGCTCCACCGAAGCCATGATGGAGGCTCGGCCCGGTTCCATGCCGGAAAGGCCGTAGGTATAGAGCATATACGGCAGGTAGCAGGTCACCACGCCCGCGGAAAGGCACCACGCCGCGGCCTGCCACGACGAGACCATAACGGCAAGCGAGCCCTCCCCGCCCCAGATGGCCAGAGCGCCCAGCGCCGCGAAAAGCGTGGTGTAAAAGTTCACGGTGAGGCTGGAGTAGCCCCTGTCCATGGCCAGCTTCCCGAAGATGCTGTACAGCGCGTAGCCCAATCCGGAGCCCAGGCCGTAGAGTATGCCCGCCGAGGTGAGATAGGTGTCGCCGCTGCCCAGTCCGCACACGAGACAGCAGCCGCCGAAGGACATGACCAGCGCCGCCAGCTTGCGGCGGGTCAGCTTCTCCCCGAAAACGAACACGGATATTATTATCACGAAGCTGGGCGCGGTATACAGCAGTATGGCGGCGGCGGACAGGCTCATCAGCGACATGGCGTTGAAGTAGCAGGTGGAGAAAAACAGCAGGGACAAAAGGCCCGTGCCGATGAAGCACCAGAGATCACGGAGCTTTATCTTTATGGCTTTGGGATCGCGTATAAGCATGGTGAAGGCAAAAAGCAGCGCCGCGATGCCGCAGCGCAGGATGATGACCCCCGGCGTTGTGACGCCCAGCGCGCCCATGTTCCGGCGGAACAGGCCCATAAAGCCCCAGAGACATCCGGAGGCGATGACCGCCGCCGAATACTGCCCGTTTGTTGTTTTTGTCTTTTGTTGAATCATGGTCTCAATGTTACTTTTTCCGGGGCAAAATGTCAACGGGCATTGCTCCCAAGATTGACAAAGAAACGCACCTTGTGCTAAGATATTTTTCACATACGCGGGTATGATGGAATTGGCAGACATGCGGGATTTAGGTTCCCGTGGGAAACCGTGCAGGTTCAAATCCTGTTACCCGCACCAGAAACGGCACCCTAAAGGGTGCCGTTTCTGGTGCCGCGGCAAAGCCGCGGAATCATCCGCTTCGCTCAATTATTGTGAGCGGGGATAACCGATCCCCGCTCACACTCTCCCCATGCTCGTCTCTGCCTCGCTGCGCTGAGCTCGCGGCCGAGGAGGAAACGGATCCGAATATGGATTGCTCTGGTGCCGCGGCAAAGCCGCGGAATCATCCGCTGACGGAAATCATGCGGCTAAATGCGTCAAAAATGCAAACTCGCAATGCGGCAGAGCATTGCGGGCATAACAAAAACACACGGCGAAAGCCGTGTGTTTTTGCTTTTCATCATTCACTTCATCGCTCAGGCGAAGAATGTCCTCATATCGCCGGCCAGCGTGGTCTTTTCCCATGGCATGTTCTTGGCGTTGTCGCCGAAATGGCCGTAGCAGGCAAGCTGTCTGTATATGGGCCGACGCAGCTCGAACCGGCGGATTATGACGGCGGGACGCATGTCCACGCTGCGCCATATCCAATCGGTTATCGCGTCGTCGGGCACGCGGCCGGTGCCGAAGGTATCAACCTCCAGCGACACGGGTTCCGCAAGGCCGATGGCATAGGCCAGCTGGATCTCGCACTTGTCGGCAAGTCCGGCTGCCACCACGTTCTTGGCCAGATACCGGGCCATGTACGCGCCGGTGCGGTCCACCTTGGTGGGATCCTTCCCGGAAAAGGCGCCTCCGCCGTGGCGGGCCGCGCCTCCGTAGGTGTCGGCGATTATCTTCCGCCCGGTCAGGCCGGTGTCTCCGGCGGGACCGCCCACAACGAAGCGGCCCGTGGGATTGATGTAAAACAGCGTACCCTCGTCCAGCATGGACGCCGGCAGCGCCGGGCGAATGACGTTTTCCATGATCTCGTCCCGCAGGGTATCGATGTCCAGCGCGTCCTCGTGCTGGGCAGAGACGATGACCGTGGAGATGCGCTCCGGCGCGCCCTCGCACCGCTCCACCGTGACCTGGGCCTTTCCGTCCGGTCTGAGATGGGGCACGATGTCCATGCGGCGCACATATTCAAGCCGCCTGGTCAGCGCGTTTGCCAGCGTTATGGGCAGGGGCATCAGGCTCTCCGTCTCCCGGCAGGCATAGCCGAACATCATGCCCTGATCTCCGGCTCCGGAGTCCTCCTCCACGCGGCGGCTCACGCCGCGGTCGATATCCGGGGACTGGCGGTGGATGTCCACGTCCACACGGCAGGAGTCGGCGTCGAAGCCCTCGCCGGGCACGATGTAGCCCACGTCGCGGATGACGGAGCGCGCCACGCCGTCGTAATCCGGCGCGCACGCCGAGCTGATCTCGCCCATGATGTGCACCCTGTCGGTGCAGGCGGTCACCTCGCAGGCCACTCTGGCGGCAGGATCCTCTTCAAGTATGCCGTCCAGAATCGCGTCGGCGATCTGATCGCACAGCTTGTCGGGATGGCCGCAGGCGACCGATTCGGATGTAAAACAAGATTTCATTAGGAAGCCTCCCGGCTCAGAGAGTAATTACTTGTCCTTGCCGCTCTTGTGCCACAGATCGGCGGCCACGGGCGCCCAGTTCTTGGCGGCGTCAACGCACTTGTCGGAGTATTCCTTGGCGGTCTCGGGAGCCATGATATCGGTGGAGCGGGCCTGGGACTTGTCCACGATGATGGTGAGCCTGCCGGGGTTATCCAGCACCGGGCAGGGGCGCAGCATGTTCTTGTTGAAGGGCTGGTTGTCGTGATAGCCCATGAACAGCGGCTTGCAGTAAGCTTCCAGCAGGGTGTCCGTGCGGATGTTGGAGTCGGCGTAGTGCATGAAGGCGCAGGGATCCATGTCGCCGTTGGCGTTGATATGGAAGTAGCTGCGGCCGCCGGCTATGCAGCCGCCCACGTACTCGCCGTCGTTCCAGAAGTCCATGGTGAACAGGGGCTTGGTCTTGCGGAACTCGCGCACCTGATGGTACATGTATTCGCGCTGCTCGGCGCTGGCCAGCAGCTCCGGAGCCGCGTCCTTGCCAACGGGCATGTAGGTGAAGAACCAGCAGAATCTGGCGCCCCACTCGACCATGGCGTCGAAATACGTCTCGCTGCCGATGAATTCGGCGTTCTTGCTGGTGTAGCAGCAGGAAATGCCGAACAGCAGATGGCGGGCGCGCAGCTTTTCCATGGCGCGCTGGGTGGCCTGGAAGGTGCCGGCGCCGCGGCGGAAATCGGTCTCCTTTTCGAAGCCCTCAACGCTGATGGCGGGCACGAAGTTCTTCACTCTGGCCATCTCGTCGGCAAACTCGTCGTCGATGAGGGTGCCGTTAGTGAAGCAGGTGAACAGGCACTCGGGGTGGCGCTCGCAGAGGGTGATGATGTCCTTGCGGCGCACCAGCGGCTCGCCGCCGGAGTACAGGTACACATAGGTGCCCAGCTCCTCGCCCTGCTTGATGACGCCGTCCAGCTCCTCCAGCGTAAGGTTCAGCTTGTTGCCGTACTCGGCCGCCCAGCAGCCGGTGCAGTGCAGATTGCAGGCGGAGGTGGGGTCCATCAGGATGGCCCAGGGCACGTTGCAGCCGTGCTCCTCACGCACTTTGGCGCGGGTGGCGGAGGAGAGCAGCATGGAGTTAATTGCCAGCTCCTCATACACCGTGCGGAGCTGCGCGGGGTCGGTCTCCTCAAATATCTTCAGAGCCAGCTTGTGCATGCCGTTGTCCGGGTCCTTAAAATTATTCTTTATTCCGGCGATATGGCTTTTGAGGGAGCCGGAGGAATCCAGCTTCGCCACGGTATCCAAAACCTTGGGGATATTGTTTTCCGGATCCTTGCCGATGTAGTCGAACGCCTTCATGGCGGCGGCCTGCTTGGCCTTGTCTAATACTGACATTGGGTATACCTCCGTTTTTTCTATATATGCACATATTTTAACATTATTTTCTTGGAAAAAGAACAGACACAGAAAAAGCGCCGCACAAATTTTGCGCAGCGCCGATGATATGTCCGAATTTTGGGCAGACGGGTCTGATTGCCCGAATTTGTCGGTCTTTCAGGCGTTTTTGCCCGCCGCCCTGTCCTTTCCCCGCTTCAGGGATATCCTGATGTTGCCCTCCAGCAGGCCGCCGATACGCGCCACGAAAGCGTCCGCGTCGTCCTTCATGCCGTCCTGCAGCCACTTGGTCACCAGGCCCAGCATGGCGGCCGTATAGAACTCCGCCAGATCCCTTATATCCTCCTCGCGGGCATCCACGCCCTCCGCCTGGCCCCTGACGAAGGAGGTCATGCCGGAGATGGAGACGTCGTAAAGGTATTTTTCAAGTTTGTCCCTGTTTATCGAATTGTACAGGTGGTAAATGGCGCGCCTGTTGGCCCTGGCGAATCCAGTGCCCTGCATAAAGGCCTCCTGCCAGGAGGTGAAGGCCACGTTCTCGTCGATTATCCGCTGGGTCTCCATGCGGAAAACATCGTCCACAAGCGCGTAGACGTCGGAATAATAATAATAAAAGGTGTTGCGGTTGATGCCGCACTTCTCCGCGATGTCCACCACGGAGATCTTGTCGAACGGCCTCTCGTTCAGCAGCTCCATGAAGCTCTCGGCTATTGCCTTTTTAGTATACTGTACCATGTCTTGCTCCCCCGCGCGTCGTCATATGGCTTAAAGCACTGATATATTACCACATTTTCCGGCCCTTGGCAACCGCCGCCCCGCCGTTTTGGACAGGAAAAACCGGCGGCCCCAGAAGGAACCGCCGGATGTTCGTAACCGTTATCGGATCAAAGAGCGTCCTTGAATGCCTTGCCCGGCTTGAAAGCGGGGGCCTTGGAAGCGGCGATCTTGATTTCCTTGCCGGTCTGGGGGTTGCGGCCGACGCGGGCAGCTCTCTCGCGGACTTCAAAAGTGCCAAAACCGACGAGTGTGACCTTGTCTCCCTTTTTAAGAGCCTTTTCAACGACGGCGGTGAAAGCGCCCAGAGCGGCCTCTGCGTCCTTCTTGGACAGATTGGCCTCTTTCGCCATGGCTTCCACAAGTTCAGTCTTATTCATATTCAGTACTCCTTTTTTTGATTAGCCCGTACACACAGGCCTTCCGTGCGGATATTCTACATGTTTGAGGGGCGTTTGTCAATTCATGAAGGGCCTGTTTACCCGATTTTTTGCGGTTTTGGGGCATTAATGGCCCGCGAACGAAAAATTGCTTGTGCACAGCGGGCATTTGTTGTATTATTTTTTCAGCAAATACCAAAAATTATGTGCGCCGCATCCCCAGCGCGGGGAGCGACAGCAGGAGGTATTCCAATGAGCGACAATGAGAAAAAAACTAACGTCGGGCCCGCCGACAAAACGAGACGAATGGCCAACCTCGCTATCTTCACGGCCATCATCATCGTTTTGCAGGCTGTCAGCAGCTTCATAAAGCTGGGCCCCGTGAACATCACCCTGGCGCTGGCACCCATAGTGATCGGCGCCGCGCTGTACGGCCCCTCCGCGGGCGCGTATCTCGGCGGCGTGATGGGACTTGTGGTGTTCCTCACCGGTCTTTTCGGCTGGGACGGCGGCTTTGTTCTGTACCTCATGTCCCAGAATGTCTGGGCCACTGTGGCCATCTGCCTTTTGAAGACCGTGGCCGCCGGTTATCTGGCCGGTCTGGTTTACAGGGCCGCGTCGAAGAAAAGCGATCTCACCGGCGTCATCCTGGCCGGAATAGTATGCCCCGTGACCAACACCGGACTTTTTATCGCCGGCATGGCGGCGTTCTTCTTACCAGCCCTCCAGTCCATGGCGGCCGCCAAGGGCACGGAGATCATGTATTTTATCATCATGTCCCTCACCGGCGTGAATTTCATAATAGAGCTGCTGGTGAATATGGTGCTGGCCTCCGGCATAACACGCATAATCAAGGCCGGCAAGTTCCGCTGGATCTGATATATGACTTATAAAAAATGCGCGGCTAAGGCCGCGCATTTTTCATTTGATTTCGGCAGACAATAGCTCCGAGGTGAACGCAATGAATTCAAAAAACGGCGGCGACGTGCCGCTGGGTCTCGGCATGGCCCTTATGCAGAACCCTGACGCCTACATGAAGTTCTGCTCCCTTTCCCCGGAACGCCAGAGCGAGCTGATATCCCGCACTCATTCCATAGGCTCCCCCCAGGAAATGCGCTCCTTCGTGGATCACATCGCGCTTTCGGACTGATGGGCCCGCTGGCCGAGATCCCGAGGGCGGCGCTGACGGCTCTGGGCTCCGCCGCCGCCATGTTCGCCGTCACAAAGCTCATCGGACACAGGCAGCTCTCCCAGCTCTCGGCGGCGGACTATATCAACGGCATCACCATCGGCTCCATAGCCGCGGAAATGGCCACGGAGCTGGAGGACCCCATAAGGCCGCTGACCGCCATACTGGTCTACGGCCTTTTGGTGTGGGCCGTGAGCGTGGTACTGCGCAAGCGCCAGCGCGTTCGCAAGTACATGCAGGGCCGGCCCATCCTCATTCTGGACGGCGGCCGTCTGTTCCGGGAAAACATGGCCACCGCAAAGCTTGATCTCTCCGAGTTTCTCTGTATGTGCAGGCAGGCGGGCTATTTCCGGCTCTCCGACATCCAGACGGCCGTGTACGAGTACAACGGGAAAATGAGCTTTCTGCCCGCCGCCATGTCCAGGCCCGTAAGCCCGGCAGACCTGAATCTCTCCCCCGCGCCCGCGCGGCCGGAAACGGAGCTTGTCATGGACGGGCGGGTGATGGCGGAAAACCTGCGCGCGCTGGGACTGGACGAGGCCTGGCTCCGCGGCGCTCTGGCCGGGCAGGGCGTCGAATCGCTGGACGCGGTGTTTCTCGCCATGTACGGCTCCGGAGGCGCTCTGAGCGTTTATAAAAAATGACCGACCTGAAAACGCTGGTTTTCAGGTCGGATGTTTTTGTTTCAGCAGCACCAAATGCCGCCGTAGCCGTAGCCCAGGCCGCACATGGAGAGGATGAGATTCGCGATGCACAGGGTGGTGCAGACCTTGTTCAGGGTCGAGGGCGAACGGCCGTAATCGGTGCTGTAGCTCTGGTAATAGTCGCCGCCGGACTGGAGCTGCTGCAGAAGCTGCTGGTATTCCGGGTTGCCGGGATCCTTACTAACTGCCACGCGGGCATGCTCCAGCGCGGCAATGCGGTTGCCAAGATAGAGGTTTGCCACCGCCGAAAGGTAGTACCAGCGGCCGTCCCGCTCGTTTTCCGGCACGCCGGAGAGCGCGTTCAGCGCCTCCTGATAGCGGCCGTTGGAAATGAAACTGGCCGCCGCCTGACACTCTGGCCTGTCCGCCTGCTGCTGCTCGCGCCAGCCGCCGCCGAAGGGGTTCCAGTCCGACCAGCCGTTCTGCCCGGCTCCCGCCTGCTGGGAAGCTCCCGCCGCGGCGGTGCCGTTTTTGATCTGATCGTAAGCGGCGTTTATCTCGTTCATCTTTTCCGCAGCCGCCTTGTTTCCGGGGTTGCGGTCTGGATGGTATTTTTTGGCAAGGTTGCGGTAGGCTGTCTTTATCTCCTCGTCGCTCGCGTCGGGCGAAACACCGAGGACTTTATACGGATCCTGTATCATCCGGCGCTGCTCCTTTCTTCGAAGGATAGAATTTGGCCATATATGCCGTCCAGACTCCGGAGCACAGGATGTTGCGCAGTATGCCTGCGTCCAGCACTATCGGCAGCTTATCAAAATAGTATACACACTCGCCCATGAGCATGTCAAGCACGGCGCGAAAATGATCCTCCCCCGCGTCGGGAAGTCCGGCCATGGGATTGTAGGAGCCGCTTTTGACGTCCTTTTCAAGATCCACCACAGCGTCCATGATATATATGAACCGGCCCAGAGCCGCGCCCATCGCCCTGAGGGTGTCCGCCCAGCGGTCGTCCCTGACGGCGAAGATCTCGCCCATGAGCTCCCCGAAAAGCGCCGAAGCACCGTCGGGATCAGCCTGGCCGCTCAGTTCCTTCTGTCTTAGCTTTTCCATGCGGTCGTTCATAACTCCGCACTGGCGGGGGTATTTTTCACACACGCCCAGATACGCCGATTTAGTAAACTGGGACTGCAGGAGCTTCAGCGGGTCGCAGTCGTCGTCCCAGTCGTCCCGGCATTTGAGGTAAGCCAGCGCCATAGTCATATCGGCGGCGTAGTCCGAAAACTCGTCCGTCCACCACGGATGCGGCTTCGACGGGTGCATGAAGCACCGCTCCTCCCCGCTCTGCTCCTCCGGCTCGTAGAGCGCCGTGAGCGTCATGACGAGGAAGGTCATGTCGTAGGTGAGGCTCACCCTGGAAAGCCCGCCGTGGCGGGCCTTGAGGCTTCTGCACACGCCGCAGTAGCAGCCCCTGTACCGATCCTGCTGCTCTTCAGACAGCTCGCCTCTGTTGGCGACAATATATCCGAACATGGCTCAGGTCTTCCCCTGAAACGAATTTCCGCACTTCCGGCAGACTATGTTGATCTTTCCCTTTCCCCGGGGCACGCGCAGCGTGGTGTGGCAGGCCGGGCAGGTGAAAAATTTGTAGTCCCGGCGCTGGCTCCAGCGTTCCTTCCTCAGCCGCAGTCCGTTGGTGAGCCTGAACTTTGCCTTAAGATACTTTGCGTTTTCCGCCTGGCGCTTGTATATGTTCCGGGAAAACATGCGGCAGTATGTCCACACAAGGCCGACCAGCGCCGCCGTATATAGCACCAGCGCCGCAATGCCGCCCGCGAAAACGCCCACAAGCATGAGCACGCAGCCGGATATGGCCATAAACCTGTTCAGTTGATCGCCGCCGTACCGGCCGGCCATGAATCGCGCAAATCTTTCTTTCATGGAACGCTCCCAAAATACTTGTTGCTCAATGTTCCGTATTCTACCACATACGGGTCGGAATGTGTCAATAATTTGTTAAATCGTAAAAATCCGCAGTTGCCAAAACCCCCGCGATATATTATACTGTAACCCTTGCAAAAAAAGGGGGACTCTTTATGAAACCTGTTGTGCGCGCCGCGGCGTCCGCTGCGGCGATATATAGTCTGACCACTTTCGGCGCTTTTATGGCGGCTTGCAGACGCTTCGCCACCGACTGGCAGCCCAAGGCCACCTCCGACGACGAAACCGACAAAGCCTGGCAGTCTTACGCCGAGATAATCAAGGACGGCGCCGACTGGTACCGCGCCCAGGAGCCGGAAGAGATCGTCCTCCGCTCCTATGACGGGTTGGAGCTGCGTGCCACGCTGCTGCCTGCAGAGCATCCGAAGGGTATAATCATCGCCTTCCACGGCTATCGCAGCGCCCCGCTGCGCGATATGGGCGCTTCCGTCCAATACTATCACGGGCTGGGCTATTCTCTGCTGCTGCCCTGCCAGCGTGCCTGCGCCGAGAGCGGCGGCAAATACATAACCTTCGGCGTGAAGGAACGGCGGGACGTTAAGCTCTGGGCCGACTGGGCGAGGGAGCGCTTCGGCCCCGACATGCCCATAGTGCTGGCGGGCATCTCTCTGGGCGCGGCCTCCGTGCTCATGTCGCTGGAGCTGTCGCTCCCCGACTCTGTCCGGGCCGTGGTGGCCGACTGCGGCTTCGGCTCCGTGGAGGAGCAGTTCAGGAGCGTGCTGAAGGCCATGCATATACCGCCGCAGCCCCTGCTTTGGGGCATCGACAAGTGGTGCCGGCTGATAGGCGGCTTCAGTATGAGCGACTGCTCGGTGCCGGATATAATGAAGACCAACCGCATACCGGTTCTCTTCATCCACGGCGAGGCGGACAGCTATGTGCCCACACGCTTCTCCCGGGAAAACTACCAGGCCTGCACCGCGCCCAAGGCGCTGTTCACCGTTCCCGGCGCCGGTCACGGGCTGAGCTATCTCGTGGATATGGAGGGATACCACCGGGAGCTGGAGGCATTTTTAAACAAATACTGCCGGAAGTAAGGAGCAGAATAATTTTCCGGGCGCGAATGTCGTCATAAATTCGCGCCCGGTATTTTTGCGCCTTTCGGCGGCTTCAGAACACGACCACCGTCGTGCCCATTGGCAGGGTGTACATGTACCGTGCGCCCGCGTCCTCCATGCGTATGCAGCCGTGGGAAGCCGGGGCGCCCATGGTGTGGTCGTAGGCCGTGCCGTCGTATTTTGTCAGCCAGGAATGGAAGGCATAGTTGCCGGAAAAGCCCGTCACGGGGCCGCACCAGTAGGTGTTGTAAGCCCAGCGGGCCTGCTTGTAGCAGACCTTGTACACCCCCGCTGGGGTGGGAGTGACGTTGGCGCCGGAGGCGCATTTGAAGACCTTGAAAAGCCTCCACTGCCCGTCGGATTTCGTGAAGACGTTCACCCGCTGGCAGGCCAGGCTCGCCCACACCAGATACTGGGTGGAGCTGGCGTAGCCCTTCACGGACACCCAGAGCTCCTTGTCCTCCTGGGAATAGTCCTCCCCGCGGGTATAGTTTCCGCTCCCGCGCTTTATGGTGTTGTAGCCGGTCCAGCCCACCGTACCGCCCGGCAGCATGACCTCCGCGGCGGAGCGGCCCACGCTGGCCACGCAGGTGACGGCGGTGCCCTTCCCCACCCAGCACAGTCTCTCGCGCAGATTGCTGTTTTTATAGAGGAAGCCGTCGTAAAGCATCTTCGCCGCAAACTGATATGATGTCACCAGGGCGTTCACCCGTGCAGTCTCGCTGGCGCGGTAGTGCTCCGCCGGATAGTTCTCCAGCTTCACGTCCGCGGTCTTGTACGCGCTCTCCAGCACGCCGCCGGAGCAGTATGTAACGGACAGACCCACCGTCAGCTTCCCGGGCAGGTTTTTGACGTAAGTGATCTTGGGAGAGTACTCGCACACGGCCCCGTTTTTAACCTCGAAGCCCTCCGTCCTGCCGTCAGCGGCAGCAATCCCGTCGGTAAACCACTGTAAAACGCAGCCGCTCTGCGCGCCGGAGCCCTTGAATGCCGCCGACACCGTCAGCGTCTCCCCGGCAGGGAGAGTCTCGGGAGCCGTGAGCGTAAAGTCAGGAGCCGCGGAGCGCACTGACGCGGAGCATTCAGCTCCCGTGATATTCGCGGCGTCCACCCGGCCGGAGCCGGTAATGGTGCATTTTTGTCCGGACACCGTAAGATTTTCGACAGTACCGTCTATCGTGAGATCGCAGTTATCGGCTCCGGCAAGAACCGTAAGGTTCCTGACCGTCGCTCCCGACGGGACGGACACGGTCACGTTCGCAGCACCCACCGCCGCGGAATCCGCGCCGGATTTCAAGGTCACGGTCCGGCCGGCGCCGGTAATCTGCACGCTCTTCAGCTTGCCGGACAGCACGTCCGCGCCGCTGCCGGCGCCCACGATGACCTTGTCCGCCGATGCCGGTGAAAACACCGCGTCCCCCGCGCCCTGGCACAGGGCCACGGTATTGTACACGCCCTTCGCCGTCAGGCTTTTAAGCTGGGAGCATCTCACCACGGCGCTGCCGCTCTCGGGCAGCGCGGCATCGGCAGCCGCGCAGCCGTACAGCGCGCAGCCGTCTATTATCCTGTAAAGCAGCGTCAGAAATTCGGCTCTCGTCACCGTTCTTCCCGGCTGCAGGCTCCCGTTCGCGCCGCTGACGAAGCCGTCTGAGACCAGCGAGGCCGCAGCGGCCTTCGCCTCCCCGGTCAGCGCACCAGCGTCCGCATAGGCGGAGAGCGCGGAATAATCCGGCTGCGCCTCTGTGAGTCCGAAAGCGCGGGAGAGCACCACGAAAGCCTCCGAGCGCTTCATCGGGGCCTTCATAAGAGCGTCGTTGGCCGCGTTGAGGTAGCCCAGATACACGGCCTTTTCAAGCTCAGTATAATACCAGGCGTCGGCCGGGACGTTCGACCCAGCAGGGAGCTCCGCCACGGAGGAAGCGGAGAGCACACGGTTGAGCATCGTCGCCGCCTGCGCCCGGTTTATAGGCGCGTTGGGCGTGAGCTTGCCGGCGTAACCGGCGATATAGCCGTCCCCCGCCGCCCGCAGAAGGGTCTGCTCCGCCCAATGGCCCGAAGCGTCGGAATACTGCGCCGCCGGCGCGGCCGATTCAGTTGGCGCCGGGGACACGACAGGCGCGGCCGGCACCACCGGTGCCGAAGACTCCACCGGCGCCGCGGACTCAGTCGGCGCGGCGGAAGACGCGGGCGCGTCCTCCGCGAATACGGGCGACGCGGACAGCAGCGTCGTAAGCGCCAGCGCGGCGCACAACAGTCTTACCGAAAGCTTTTTCATTTTCCCCTGATTTCCCTCTTAAGAAATTTTTACCACATGGGTTCAGAATACCAGAACCGCCCTCATAGTTCAACAAATTTTTGAAATTGAAATGCAAAAAAATTCCGGCTTTACAGCCGGAATTTTACAGATACGCCCTTTGCTCCCAACGTCACGGCGTGCCGCCGTCGGGAGAGCGGTAGGTCTTCATGATCTCGGAAAACAGAGCCTTGGTACTGGGCGGCGTGATGCTGATGGCGTTGGCGCCGGCCGCCACGGTGCGGGACACGGAATCCGGCGTGGGTCCGCCGGTGGCGATGATGGGCACGTCGGGGAAGTCCCGGCGTATCCGCTCCACCATTTCCGGCGTATCCGCCGCGGCGGATACGTTCAGGATGGACGCTCCGCTGGCAATGCGCGCTCCCACGTCGGTGTCCGGCGTGATCACGGTGGCCACCACGGGGATGTCAACCGCCGCGGCAATGGCGGCCAGATTCGCGTTGGACACGGCCGCGTTGACAACGACGCCCATGGCGCCGATAGCCTCCGCGTCCTTGGCCATGGTGATGGAGCGCAGGCCCTTGGTCAGGCTGCCGCCCACCCCGCAGAATACCGGGATGTAGGCGCTTTGTATGATGCAGCTGCTGATGGCCTGCTGGGGCGTGAAGGGATAGACGGCCAACACCGCGTCCGCGTCGCAATTGCGGATGATGGCGATATCAGTCGTGAATACCAGCGACTTTATCCGCCGTCCCCAGATGACGATGCCGCTGGCCTTGCGTATCTCCTCGGGCATTCTGACGATGTTGTGGCGAAGCTTGCTTTCAATGTTCGGAGTGCGCTTTTTGTTCTCGATGTTTTCGGTAGAATTATCCATATTTTTCACCATATTGGTTCCACGACACGGTTTACAGCTTCAGTACGACGATATTATAAATTCACCGTGGCGCGTTTGTCAACGGATTGTGCGCGCCGGGACGAAAAAGTGCCGTACAGGCCCAAAACCGGCCGTAACAAGCAAATATTCAGTTGAATTATTATTTTACATGTTATATATTATATCTTAATATACCTGCAAATACATCTGCATGCGAATACATCCAAAGCTTTTTCAATCAGACAAAGCTTTTTCAATCAGAGCGTCCGTCACTGACGGCGCAGGTCCTTGGCGGGGAAAGGGTCGGAATGAATTACAACATGACAGAGGATACAGAGCACCGCAGAGCGTTGGAGGCACTTTTGAGATACGCTCCCGGCGGTATTTTTTCATATACGGCCGACGAGGCGGAGCAGTTTACCTACATTAGCCGCAACATGCTGGACTTTCTCGGCTACACCATTGAAGAATTCCGGGAGAAGTGCGCCAACCGCTTCTCGCTCATGGTATACGAGGAGGACAGGCAGCGGGTCCTGCGGGAGATCGACGAACAGATCAGCCGCGGCAATTTCGACGACTGCGAATACCGCATCGAAAAGAAGGACGGCAGTCTTGTCTGGGTGCACGACCAGGGGCACATAGTGGCCGATGAGAACGGCGCCCGCTCGTTCTACGTCGTGATACTGGACATCACCGAGACCATAAGGGCCAAGGAGCTTCTGGCCGACCGGAACAAGGAGCTGGAAGCCGAGAACCGGAAGCTGCAGCAGATCGCCGACAGCATACCCGGCGGCATACGCATCTTCAAGAAGGAAAACGGCGTCATCATCTGCGTCAGCGCGAACAAATATTACGCGGATATGATCGGCGCCGAAAAGGACGAGCTCATCGGCGAGACCTTTGAGCATCTATCCACCCGCATCCACCCCGACGATGTTGAAAGGCACCGTCTGGATACTGTTGAGGGTCTGGACGCCCGCCGCAGCGCGGAGGGCACTTACCGCTTTTACAACGCGAAAAAGGGCGAATACAGATGGTATCATCTGGAGGCAAATCTTGTTTCCCAGCCCGGCGGCGGAGAGCTGGCGTACTTCCATTACTCCGACGTGAACGACCTGAAGGAGGCCGAGGATGAGGCTCAGCGCAGCAAGAGGCGCTACGAGCTGGCCATCAGAGGCGCGCATCTGGCCGTGTGGGAATACGACATCCAGGCAAGACGCATGATCCTGCCGAGCGGTCTGGACAGCAGCATTGCAATGAGCCGCTACGGGCTGAAAACCCGCATAGTGGAAAATATGCCGGACGCCATGCTGGGCCTCGCCCTCTCCCCCGCCGACGCGGATAACTTCAAAAGACTTTACGAGGAAATCTCCTCCGGCAGCGAATACGCCACCGCTGATTTCTGGTTCAACTCCCCGGACAGCAGCGAACCCCACTGTGAGCGCGTGACCTATTACGTGGAAAAGGACGCCGACGGCAGGCCCTCCCGCGGCTACGGCGTGGGCAGCGATGTGACCGCCCAGAAGCGCGAGGAGGAACGGTTTGACCAGATGTTCGACGGCATCTCCCGGGCAAGCCCATATTCCATCGTCACCATGCGGGCCAACCTCACCAAAAACCGCATTGAAAACATCGTCTCCCCCTCCGGTTACATATCCGTCTTCTCCTCCGGCATGTCGGTGGACGAGTACTTTGCGCACATGTACAAGCGCGTCGTCCCCTCCCAGCGGAATCTGCTGACAGCGGCGGAGTATACCTGCGATTTCCTGCTGAAAAATTACCGCGAGGGCAAGACTCAGTATTCGGTCGATTACGAATACGAGATGATCGACAGCGGCGACATACGAAACATTACCACATATATCCAGATGATCCCCAACCCCCACACCGGCGACATCGAAATGTTTTCCAGTGCCGTGGACACCACCGACGCCAAGACGGAGCAGGCGATCACCAGAGAGATCTCCCGCAACGAGTTCGACTACATCGCCCTCATTAACCTGCACAGCGGCATTCTTACCATCAGGAACGTCAGGGAGGGCGCGGACATCCCTACTCCGGAAGGCGGCATTGATTACGACTCCGCGGAGCGGGCCTTCCTGGAAAAGTACGCCGCCCCGGCCGAGCTGGAGACGGCGTCCGCCGCCATGAGGCTCGGCGAGGTGCTGCGCTGCCTGGATGAAAGCGGCACCTATGTGTGGACGGTGTCCATGGTCTCCGCCGACGGCAGAACTTATCGCAAGCAGTTCAAGTACAGCTACATCGACAAGGCCAGGAGCATGATAATGTTCACCCGCGGCGACATCACGGAGGCCTTCGACAAGGAAAAAAAGAACGCCGAGCAGATGGAGGTCGCCCTTAAGGCCGCCGAGCAGGCCAACGCCGCGAAATCCAACTTCCTTTCGCGCATGAGTCACGAGATACGCACGCCCATGAACGCCATAATCGGCATGGACACGCTGGCGGCTCAGGCCATCGGGAACGACGAGAAGGTGTCCGACTGCATCAGCAAGATCGGCATCTCCGCCCGATACCTGCTCTCCCTCATCAACGACATTCTGGACATGTCCCGCATCGAAAGCGGCAAGATGCTGCTGAAAAACGAGAAGTTCGTGTTCGCCGACTTCATAAACGGCGTCAACGCCATTATTTTCAACCAGACCAAGACCAAAAATCTGGACTATGAATGCGTGGTGGACAGCGATATAGACCCCGTCTTCATCGGCGACGCCATGAAGCTACAGCAGATCCTGATAAACGTTCTGGGCAACGCCGTCAAGTATACCCAGCGCGGCAAGATTACCTTCGAGGTGCACGCCGTTTCCAAGCAGGACAAGACCGAGAAGCTGCGTTTCGTGGTAAACGATACCGGGCGCGGCATCAGCGAGGAGTTTCTCAGCCGCATATTCGACCCCTTCGAGCAGGCAGACACCTCCGCCACCACCGTTTACGGCGGCACGGGTCTCGGGCTGGCCATCACGAAAAATCTGGTCGACCTCATGGGCGGCGTCATCAAGGTGCGCAGCATTGAGGGCGTGGGCAGCGAATTCACCATCGATATCCCTCTCACCACGGACGACGCCCCCGCGGTCAGGGCCAAGGAGAGCTACAACTTTGAAAAGCTCCGCACGCTCATCGTGGACGACGACCTCATCATCTGCGAACAGGCTCTCTCCGTCCTGAAGGAGATCGGCATGAGCGGAGAATGGGTCACCTCCGGACGGGAGGCCGTGGAGCGCGTGCGGCACAACTTTACGAAGAAGAGCTACTACGACTTCATCCTCATAGACTGGAAGATGCCGGACATGGACGGCATTGAGACCACCCGCGAGATACGCCGCATCGTGGGGCCCGACGTGACCATAATCATCATCTCCGCCTACGACTGGGAGAACATAGAGGGCGAGGCCAAGGAGGCCGGGGCAAACCTGCTGATAACCAAGCCCCTGTTCAAGACCACGCTGGTGTCCGCCTTCCAGCGGTGCATGTGTTCAAACCCTGCGGAAGCGCCGCAGGAGACCGAATACGACTTTACCGGCAGGCGCGTGCTGGTGGCCGAGGACAACCAGATCAACGCCGAGATCGCCAAAAGCCTGCTGGAAAGCCGCAGCTTCACCGTGGAGGTGGCTGTGAACGGGCTGAGGGCCATGGAGATGTTCGTCCAGAACCCCGTGGGGTACTACGACGCGATACTTATGGACGTGCGCATGCCGATGATGGACGGACTGCAGGCCACGGCCAACATCCGGCACTGGAACAAGGCCGACGCCAAGAGCATCCCCATAATCGCCATGACGGCCAACGCCTTCGACGAGGATGTGGAAAAGAGCCGCGCCGCCGGTATGAACGCCCACCTTTCCAAACCTATCGAGCCGGAGACCCTTTACAGAACGCTTTTCCGACTGATAAAATAATTTCAGACAGTCTAAAAAAATCTCCGTCCTTTCGGACGGAGATTTTTTTATTTTCCGGCGGTTTACTTCACGATGTTCTCGCAGAAGCGCATCAGGATGGCTGCCGACTGAGCGCGGGTGGTATTGTTCTTCGGCATGAGCTTGTTGCCGCTGCCCTGCAGCAGTCCGGCGTTCACAGCCCAGGTCATGGGTGCCAGCGCATAGGCGGAGATGCTGCTGTAATCCGCAAATTCTCTCACTGCCATGCCGCCCTGGGTGGTGTCGTAGCCCTTGAGCTGGGCATAGCGGTAGAGCATGGCGGCAAACTGCTCGCGGGTTATAACCGAGCCGGGATTGGTGCCGTCGGAAATCTTGTTGGCCATGGCCCATGCCCTGGCTTCGGCATAGTTGGCGGGAGACGCGCCGGACATGCGCGCGATGACCATCCACATCTGCTGACGGGTTATGGGGTCGTTGGGCGAGAAGGTCGTGGGCGTGCTGCCGCTGAACATGCCGTGCTGATTGACGTACTTCACAGAGTCGTAATACCACGCGTCTGCGGCCACGTCCGTGAACGGGTTGACCCATTCGCCGGCAGCGTCCGCCTTCTCGAACACGGCGGAGATGGTGTGGTCGGCGGAGACCTTGTCGAAGGTGTAGGTGCTCACAGCGCCCACGGATTTGCCGTCCACCAGAACATCGGCGATCTTGCAGCCGTCGGCGGGCTTGATGGTGTAAGTGAGGGACTCGCCGGACTTGACGGTGGTCTTGCCGGCAGGGCTCAGGGTGCCGTTGACCGCCGGGGCGGCGGTGACGGTATAAGTCTTGGTCTCGGTGGAGCTTCCCGTTCCGCCTGGGTACGCGGGCGAGGAGGACGTGAAGCTGTAGACGTTATTGGAAACAGGCGCCAGTACGGTGTTCGGGCCGGCGGTTATCGATGTGCCGTTCTTACCGTTTTTATCAAGTGTGAAGCTGACGGTCCTTGAAACCACGGCGGACTCGTTGTCCTTCAGGACCTTTACGGTCTGGCCGTTCTGCACGGCATCGACAGCTTCCTGGAGAGTATCGTACCCGACGCCGTTCACCTCGGCGGACGAGGTGTTGGCGGACGTGAGCGTGAACATGCTGAATCCGTCGGGATTATAGAAGGTCAGCACATGATTATCATCCACAGTTCCCTGATAGGTTCTGAATTTGCCGCTTGCCAGCTGATGCCGGACATAAAGCGTCCCGGCCGGGAAATCTGCTGAAAGCGGAATGGTGACCATGACAGGCTTCGTAACCGTCAGTCTCTGCGCGCTTTCCAGCACGACGGCATTTTTGCCGTCAGTATTAAGCTTTATGGCGTCAGGAGCGGTGGGGTCGGACGCTGTGGTCGCGACCTTCTGATACATGGGTGTAATGTCAAGGGTCACGGTCGTGGTGCCGCCATTTTTCGCAACGTTCTCAATAGTGATGTCAAGATACGTCTGGATGACGATCTTGGTATTTTTAGCCGTTGCGCCATTTATTCCCGCGTTGGTCAGAGCCGCCGCGCCCTGGGCGGGAGTGGTCGTATTGCTGTTGGCAACGGTGTTTGCCGCCGCGCCGGCAGCGCCCTGGTCGATTGACGGCGGTGTGGATGCCTGTGGATTGGCAATAGCATTGCCAAGATCTGCGGCCGCTTTCTTCTCCGCATCAGTGCCGCTCTGGGCTGCGGGATTTTCGACGACAGGATCGGCGGCGGCAACCTTCGCCGCGTTTGCGGCCCTGGCCGCCACCATGTAATTGTAGCCGCTCATATCGGAGGTGACCGCCACCTTGTTAGCGACCAGATACGCCGACGGGTCAGCGGTGAAATAGCCGCCGGAGACGGAAATTACAGAGGTCGCGATGCTGTATCCTGCCTTATTCTCACCATTGTTGGTGAATGTTCCGGTAAAATTGCCGCCCTCAATATTGAGGATCGGAGCAGCAGCGCCGGTCTTGGCAAACGCGTCAATCACGTCGCCGGAGCTGCTGTTGATGGAGAAGGTACCGCCCTTGATAGTGAGTCCAGTGCCTTCGGAGACCGCTAATTTGTCCTTGACCTTGATAACAGGGTCAAGTCCGTTCGTATAACCGATAAATGTACCATTGTTCACGGTTGCGGTGCAGTTGTTGCTGTTGGAAAGCACTGCCCCATAATGCATCACAGTGCCGCCCGTAGTACCAATATTCGTGAATGTGCCACCGTTGATTGTAAGCTTACCGCTCCAGTCACCATTCTTCACGACGAAAATTGCACCTGAATAAGAGCCACCGTTAATGGTCATCTCGGCGGGTTTAGCGAGATGATAAACATTTTCGTCACCACTGGCACGTTCATTCTGTTCGTAACCGTTGGTGATCATGGTGTTGGTGCTGAGCTGATAGGCGCCGCCGGTCGTTACCGTGACGCCATCGTTCATCGTCATGGTGCCATGGTTGCGGATAACATACATATTGTCCTGCTGGGTCGTCGTAAGCGCGCCTGACGCAGTGTTGGTGGTGAACGTGCCGCCGTTCAGGGTGGCTGTCGCCCCTACGTCGTTGTAGAGAGCGGAGGCATTTTCTCCCGCGGCTGTAACGCGGCCGGTCTTGCCGGCGCTGCTGTCAACAATGGTCAATGTCCCCTTGTTTACAAGCGCCGTGTGCGAGTTCTGTGTAGCAAGATTTCCCCAGCCGGAAGCATTGGCGGTCGCGCCGGTCAGCACCCTGCCGTTGAGATCCAGGGTTATATTGGCAGAGCTCTGGATGACGACGTCCTCGGCGGAGTCGCGCTCCATCGTTACCGTCGCCGCTGTCGTGCCGGCAGCGTTCACAGCCGCCTGCACGCTTGCGTACTGTGCGGTGCCGATCGCAGCCGCGCCGGTGGAGCTGACGGTGTACGGATATGCCGCCGCATCGCTGCCGGTGTTGGGAACCACAAAATATCCGGGAGCGACGAGGTTGGATGCGGCAAGATCATCCTTTACATTTTCCGCAAATTTGCCTCCGGAAATGGACATGTGGTCGCCTGTGTTGCTGCCGGTACCTTTTACGCTGTCGGTGGGATCGGTGCCGATGTAGAACAGGTCTCCGGTCGACGAGAAGCTGCCGCCGGTGATATTCAGAGTGATGTCAGGCTTTGTATACGGGATGGAGAATATATGGGACAGCGTCCCTGTCGTCGTTGTGAAGGTGCCGCCGCTGATGTTGTAAACGCCCTCGCAGGACATATACACTATAGTGTTGAATTTGTTGCCGACTGAGCCAATAGTACCGCTGCCAGCATTGTCTATAGTGTACGTGCCGCCGTAAATGGTGTAGCTGCAGGTGGCGGTGGTGTTGTTGGCGCCTATTGCGGAGTAGTCGGTGGTGATGCTCGGTCCGGTCCCGTCTGTTTTGCCCAGCACGATCGTTGCGCCGTTGAGCGCGTAAACGCCGTTCATGCCGCAATAATCCGTGCCGCTGGTTGCCGTAAGTGTTCCGGCCTCGACGGTAAGCCTGGCGTCTTTCCCCTGCGCGACCATGATGCACCAGCCGTCATATTCACTGGCCGTGTTGCCGTTGCAGGTAAATGTACCATTGTTTACCGTCGCCGTGCCAAGCGTCTTCACAATCTCGGCGGCCATGGAGGTATAGGTGCCGTTTTCGATGGTCAGAGACGCCCCCTGTTCAACATAGAACATGCCCATACGGTTGGCGGAGGTTCCCTTGACGCTGTCATTTACGGTTCCGCTGCCCGCTATGGTCAGCGCGCCGGATTTCACGTCAAATTTATGGCCGCCGGTTTCCACCGTCAGCCCGGTAAAATCATAAGTCGTATTTTGAGTGATGACAATATCGCTCAGCAGCGTGATCGTTTTAGTTGCACTGCTCGCTGCCGCCTCTATTGCCGCAGGAAGGGTGTTATACTGCACTGTTCCAATTTCGGCCACGGCAGACGCCGGATCCGCATTCGCCACTACGCACAGTGACGCCATCATGCACACGCACAACAGTATAGCCAGGAATTTCTTCATACCCGTTTCTCTCCAATCATTTTATTATCAGTCGGCCTGCGAACGCATAAATTTTCCTACCGCCTCCATAAAAAAATTTGGCTCTGCACAGCGCAAAGCCAAATAGGTCAGAAATATAACTGCAACTGGCTGGCCCTTTCGGCCCCTATAGCTTTGCGTCGCCACCTTCCGATGGTTTTGCCTTTTAAATTGATGTTATTATATGCCTCATGGCAAAATTAGTCAATACATTTATTGAAATATCAACAAAAAATGCACTTTTGCATAACTTTGGCTCTGCAGATTTGTCTAAAAAGTACCCGCGGCGGAAAGTGCGGGGTATTAAATGGGACACCTCCTGCGCCCCTGCCCTGCGTGGCATGCCGCCGACATGTCGTTCACTGCCGCCAGGGTTTGCGTTTCGCATGGGGCGAGTATGAGAGGGGATTGTTTATCCCCTCTCATACTATTTGAGCGAAGCGGATATTTTCGCGGCGCACCGCGCCGCGGCGCCAAAAAAGAAGACCATCCTTTCGGATGGTCTTCTTTTTTGGTGCGGGAGATGGGACTTGACCTGCCCTGCGGGGCAGGCCGCCTCGCGGCTCTGACATGCCGCCGGCATGTCATTCACTCCCGCTCGGGTTCAAGTCCCTCTGCGCAGGAATGCAGAAAAATATTCGGAGGCCCTGACGGGCCTCCGAATATTTTTCTGAAAGTAGAGGCCAATTTTGATACCAAATGCACACGGTAATGACCTTTTGTTAAAAGGTGCATATGCAAAAGAAAGTTGTCATTGCTGCATGCGGGGTCGTGTAGTTTATGGGCTTCGTGGCATTTGTAATAGTAATCGAGAGAGTTGCGAGGTACCATTAATCAAAATATATATTTTAGTATTGACATACTAAAATATTAGCAGTATTCTATAAACAGTCCATGATATGGAGGTGTACTGCTTGAATAACGATATCCAAAGTGCTCTGGCAGTTCTTTATCAGCGCCAGATCACAGCCCGTGACCAGCTGTTGACAGAAGCCCTGCGTGTTGCGCTTACTAAAAAAGCTGTGCGGGGAAACGAGACTACCAGCGAGCTATTTTCCATCATGAAACAGAAAACAGAAGAGACGCTGGGTTTCTTTCCTGCTGACAGAAATGATTTTCGGGATATTTATGACGCTTTGAAAGAAATAGATCTCGGTGAGTTTACCAAGTCCATTTATGAAAATGACAGAAGCGGAGAGGTGATCACACCAACGCTTCTGGCTCAATATATCCAAAAGCGGATTGCCACCTTTGCCCCTGAATCGTTGCTGATTACCGATGCTGAACGGCACCTGAACGGGCTGACAGAGCTTGTAGCGGCGTGTCCCGGAAAGGTAACGCTTACCACACAACTCCACCCATTTGAGATTTTGCTACGGTTGCTGTTTGAAGGAAACTCGGCGGTTGATGTTCGTTTTATTTCCATCTATTCGGCTCTGCCGAAAACATCGCAGAGCTATGACTATATTTTCTGCCTACCGGCATTTGGAGGGAGAGTCGGAGCGGAAGCCAATGCTTTTTTGACGCAGGATTATGATGGCGTAGCACTGGAAAACCTGCTGGGCCTTATGACCTCGACAGGTACAATGGACTTCATCACTCCGGCGAAGCTTACCTTTGCGTCCGGCGGTTATGAAAAATTGCGTCGGCAGATTGCGGATACGCGGAACGTGGAATCGCTTTATATTCTGCCCGACGGAACATTCCGGCCGTGGACTGCCATCAAAACCTATCTGCTGTCGATTACCGGACAGGAAACAGCGACTGTTAGCATTGGAGAGCTGAAAGTGAAAAAGGATGCGCTTGCACCCTATCACCCTAAAGCGATCCCGACTAAGAAGTTCCGGGTACATGGCGACTGGCGCATTGAATTGCTGCTCTCGGAGGACGATCGGAATATCGCACGGTTCAAGAAATCTGATACGCCAAAGGTCAAACTCGGCGAGGCGGCTGAGGTTTTTCGCGGAAAATCTATCCTGAAAAAAGACGCCGTGCCCGGAGAGATTGCCGTGCTGAACATCGGCAATATAGAAAACGGCGTAATCGACTACGAGGGTCTGGACACCATTGCGGAGGATGAACGCAAAATAAAGCGTTATGAGCTGCAAGACGGCGATGTAATACTCTCCTGTAGGGGAACAGCTATCAAATCCGCCCTGTTCCGGAAGCAGGAAGGCATTACAATTGCATCCGCAAACATCATTGTCATCCGGAGCAAAGGGCAGATACTTCCGGCGTTCATCCAGATGTTTCTGGACAGTCCAACAGGTCAGGTGATGGTCAAGAGCTTTCAGCGCGGCGTAACGATTATGAACATCAACCATACTGACATTATGGAACTGGAAATTCCGCTTCTTCCTCTGGACAGGCAGAGAAAATTGACCGAAACCTACGAAGCCGAGCTCACACATTACCGTCAAACAGTGGCGCGGGCGGAACAGCGGTTGCAAGAGCAGAAAAACAAATTATATGATGAGATGATATAGGAGGAACGGCAATATGGCAGAAGTAACATTAGGCTTTGAAAATCAACTCTGGGAAATGGCGGACAAAATGCGGGGCCGCATGGGCGTAAAGGACAGCGAATACGGCAATGTGGTGCTGGGGCTCATTTTCCTAAAATATATCTCCGATAGTTTTGATGAGCGATATCAAGACTTGGTGGCCGAGGGCGAAGGTTTTGAGGAAGACCGGGATGCCTACGCCGAGAAAAACGTGTTTTTTGTTCCGCCGTCTGCCCGGTGGAAATTCATTAAAGAGAGTGCTAAACTGCCTACTATCGGGCAGATCATAGATGATGCCATGGTGGCCATCGAACGTGAGAACACCACCCTCAAGGGCGTACTGCCAAAGACTTACGCCCGGGCGGAAATCAACAAGCAGGTGCTGGGCGAGCTGGTGGATCTGTTTTCCTTTAACTTGGGAGGAAAAAAGGCAAGGGCTCAGGACGTGTTGGGCCGTGTGTATGAATATTTTCTGGGGCATTTTGGTTCCACTGAGGGGGAGTATTACACGCCGCCATCCATCGTCAAGCTGCTGGTCGGTATGATCGAACCTTTCGAGGGCCGGGTGTACGACCCCTGCTGTGGCAGCGGCGGGATGTTTGTGCAGTCCGCAAAATTCGTGCAGGCACACGAGGGCAGACTGGACAAAATTCACATCTATGGGCAGGAATCCATTGCGGAAACCTGGCGGCTGTGTAAGATGAACCTTGCCATCCGTGGTATTGACGGCGACTTGGGCAAGGAAAATGCGGACACATTTGGAAACGACCAGCACAAGCTGCTGAAAGCCGACTTCGTGCTGGCAAACCCGCCCTTTAATATTAAGGATTGGGGAGCGCCCAATCTCACCGAGGACGTGCGCTGGAAATATGGAATGCCACCGGCGGGTAATGCCAACTACGCCTGGATCGAGCATATCATCAGCAAGCTTTCTCCCAGGGGTGTGGCGGGCTTCGTCCTTGCCAACGGCTCTATGAGTACGACCACCGCCGCCGAGGCGGCCATCCGCAAAAATATCATCGAGGCAGGACTTGTGGACTGCATTATCACCCTGCCGCCCAACCTTTTTTACAATGTCACTATTCCCGCCTGCCTGTGGTTCCTGTCCCGCAAGAGGGAAAATCGCCGGGAAAAGCTGCTGTTTATAGATGCTCGCAAACTGGGCACCATGATTGATCGCAAACACCGGGAGCTGTCCGACGAGGAAATCCAGACGGTCTGCGACACTTACCACAATTGGCGGGACGGTAAGCCGGAATATGAGGATCAGCAGGGCTTCTGCAAATCCGCCACACTGGATGAGGTGCGGGCACAGGATTACATACTCACCCCAGGGCGCTATGTGGGTATTGAGGAGCAGGAGGACGACGGCGAGCCATTTGACGAGAAGATGACCCGGCTCACCGGCCAGTTGTCTGGAATGTTCCAAAAAAGCCACGAGTTGGAGGACGAAATCCGCCAGAGACTGGGGGCGATTGGGTATGAACTTTGAGGAGTGGAAAGAGAAAAGACTTGGAGAAGTGGCTAAAATAACCAAGCTGTCAGGCTTTGAATTTACTAAGTGCTTCAATTATGTAGACGATGGAGATATTATTGCAATTAGAGCACTCAATGTAAAAAACGGGACATTGGATTTGACCGATGTAAAGCGTATTACATCTTCCACATCTTGTGGATTAACTCGATCTAAACTTTACAAAAATGATATTGTACTAACATACACTGGAGCAAAATTTGGCGAAGTTGCGATTATTAAATATAATAACAAATTTCATTTAGCTCCAAATGTTGCGAAAGCCACGCCGCTAGAAAACATTTGTTATCCTTACTACTTATATTGCTTTATGCGCTCGGATAATTTTCATACTCAGTTAATTAATTATTCTGTAGGAAGTTCACAACCGACAATCCCAATGAATATTATTCGACAACTTTCAGTATTATTGCCCCCGCTCTCCGAACAGAAAACCATTGCAGCCACTCTTTCCTGCCTTGATGATAAAATTGAGCTGAACAACCGTATGAATCGCACGCTGGAGGAAATGGCGCAGGCTATTTTCAAGAGCTGGTTTGTGGACTTTGAGCAATTCCAAAACGGAGAGTTTGTGGATAGCGAACTCGGTCCCATCCCCAAGGGGTGGAGAGTGGGAACGCTGGGAGAGTGTATTGAACTATTTGATTCACAAAGGGTGCCTCTTTCCAGCAGGCAAAGGGAAAAAATGAAGAAAATATACCCGTATTATGGCGCAACATCCATCATGGATTATGTTGATAATTACCTTTTTGACGGAATGTATGTTCTATTAGGAGAAGATGGTTCCGTTGTGGATGATAACGGTTATCCGATTCTGCAGTATGTGTGGGGAAAATTCTGGGTGAACAATCATGCACATATCTTAAAAGGCAAAAGTGGGTTTAACGAGGACAGCCTGTATATGCTGCTGAGAAATACAAATGTGCGCGGTGCTGTTACTGGTGCGGTACAGCTAAAAATCAATCAGGCTAATCTCAAAGCGCTTAAGGTACTTATACCAAGTGCGGTTGATCTGGAAAAGTACAACTCTCTACTTGAACCAATATTTGCATTTCGGCGAAGCTGTTCTGAGGAAACGCAGAAGCTTATTCTAACCCGCGATTCCCTGCTTCCCAAACTGATGAGCGGAGAAATCCGCGTGCCGCTGGAGGTGAAATAAGATGGCCAGAATAGCGAAAGCAGATTATTTTGCTGGTGCTTTTTTAACAACCATTTTGAAATCTTCTAAAGCAGTTCCTATGCTTTGTGATGCTTCAGGAGAAATCAAACGGGTGGTTTTCGATACAGACATGGGAGACTTTAATGTCTATGTGAAATATTCAACGAATCCCCAAAAAGGATGGGATTATAATTCGGTGCCGAAGAAAAAGCGCACCTATTGGAATGTGCCTTTCAGTGAAAACGAATACGGCTACTTAGGAAATGACTTTCAGCAAGATGGAAAGAACAATCTTGTGGCTATGGTCTGCACGAATAAGAGCCTGTCAGAAAGTCATATTGCAATTTTGAATCTAGAAGAAACTCTGGCTTGTCTGAAGCTTACGACTGACGGAGGCAATCGCACCATCACGGTTTCCAGAACGGGACGCAACCAGACGTTTGACTGCTCAGGCGTAGACATGGCTCCGCTGAGTTATAATCCGTATGTCAATCATCTGCGATTTTTTGATGAGGTGAGGAGTGACACTGAATGAAATCCAACTTCTGCGAATCCAATTTAGAGGAAGCCACGCTCGAATGGTTTGCCGAGCTTGGCTACGAAACCGCCTTCGGGCCGGAGATTTCACCGGAGGGCGAGTACCCGGAGCGAGAGGACTGGGGCGAGGTGCTACTCTCCGGGCGGCTGCAGGATGCGCTTTCCCGGCTGAATCCCGATTTGCCGCAGGACGCGCTGGAAGATGCCTACCGAAAAATTTCCGTGCCCCAAAGCCCCAGCTTACTGCAAAACAATAAGGCATTCCAGAAAATGCTCACCGACGGCGTGGATGTCTCTTATCGCCTGCCGGACGGCAATCTGCGCTATACACAGGCGAGGGTGTTAGACGAGCGGCACTGGGACTTGAATGATTTCTTGGTGGTAAACCAGTTCACGGTCAAAGAGGGTAAGTACGACAAGCGTCCGGATGTAGTGGTGTTTGTCAACGGTCTGCCTCTTGTGGTGATGGAACTGAAAAATCCTGCCAACGAGGACGTGGACATTTCCGACGCCTACAACCAGCTGCAGACATATAAAATCACCATTCCGTCCCTCTTTACTTACAATTCCTTTCTGGTGATCTCCGACGGTGTCAACGCTCGGGCGGGCACGCTCACTTCTAACGAAGAACGATTCATGGCGTGGCGTACCATCGACGGCGACGGTGTCGCACCCCTTTCCATTCCGCAGTTGGAGGTGCTCATCAAGGGAATGTTCCAGCGCGACCGGCTTGTGGAGCTGCTGCGGCAGTTTATCCTGTTCCAGACCGACGGAAAGGATACTTTCAAGATTCTGGCGGGTTATCACCAATACCACGCCGTGAAAAAAGCAGTGGAGAGCACCGAGCGGGCAACATTAGCAAATGCTGATCACCGCATCGGCGTGGTGTGGCACACCCAAGGCAGTGGCAAGAGCCTGTCCATGGTGTTCTACGCCGGAGAACTGGTAATTGACCCGGCACTTGGCAACCCCACCATTGTGGTCATCACCGACCGCAACGATCTGGACGACCAGCTATTTTCCACTTTCTCAAAGTGTTCTGATCTGCTGCGCGGGATGCCGGTACACGCGGAAAACCGCGCTCAGCTCCGGGAGCTTTTGAATAACCGCGAGAGCGGCGGCATTATCTTCACCACCATTCAAAAGTTTTCTCCCGAGGAAAAGGGCGATGATGTACCGGTGCTGACAAGCCGCAGCAATGTGATTGTCATGGCGGACGAGGCGCACCGCAGCCAGTATGGATTTAGCGCAGATGTGGTAAAAGATGGCGACAGCGCCGAGGTGAAGTACGGCTACGCCAAATATCTGCGGGACGCGCTGCCCAACGCTTCTTACATTGGTTTTACTGGTACCCCCATCGAGCTGGCGGATAAAAACACCCGCGCCGTGTTCGGCGACTACATCGACATTTACGATATGACCCGCGCGGTAGAGGATGGCACTACCGTTAAGATTTTTTATGAAAGCCGCATTGCCAAACTGGAGCTGCCTGAGAAACTCAAGCCGCAAATTGACAAGGAATATGAGGAAATTACCGAGTATCAGGAGGAGACTCAGCGGGAGAAACTCAAGAGCAAGTGGTCACGGCTGGAGGCCATCGTGGGTGCCAAAGAACGGGTGCAGGTCATCGCGCGGGACATCGTGGAGCATTTCGAGCGTCGTCAGGCGGCACAGGAGGTGCCCGGCGGCAAGGGCATGGTGGTGTGTATGAGCCGACGCATTGCGATTGAACTGTATGATGAAATTGTCAAGCTGCGCCCAGACTGGCACAGCGACGATTTGATGAAGGGAAAAATCAAAGTCGTAATGACCGGATCATCTTCCGACCCCGCCGAATGGCAGAAGTACATCGGCACCAAAGCTACCCGTGAAACGCTGGCCAAGCGAATGAAAGACACCAAAGACGAATTGCAGCTGGTCATTGTGCGGGATATGTGGCTCACAGGCTTTGACGTGCCCAGTCTGCACACTATGTACATTGACAAACCCATGCAGGGTCACAATCTGATGCAGGCCATCGCCCGTGTAAACCGGGTATTCAAAGACAAGCAGGGCGGCCTGATTGTGGACTATATCGGCATTGCAGAAAATCTAAAGGACGCGCTGGCGCAGTACACGGAAAATGACCGGAAAACCACCGGCGTGGACACCGAAGTGGCAGCGTCCGTATTGGTGGAAAAACTGGAACAGATCAAAGATCTGCTGCATGGCTGCGATTACAGCAAGTTCTTTACTGGTTCGCCCAAGGACAAAATGCAGGCGATTGTGGAGACGATGGATTATGTTATCGGTCTGCGGGACGACGGCAAGAAGGAATACCTGAAACTTGCCACCGAACTTACACGGGCATACTCCCTGTGCGCCACCACCGATACTGCCGAGCGGCTCAATCTGGAAGTCAGCTTCCACAAATCCGTGAAGGCGTCCATCGTCAAGATGATGGAGGATACCTCTAGGCGCAAAACCGCCACGCAGCTAGACGCAGAGCTGAATCAACTGATTTCCAAGTCTCTCTCTTCCGGCGAGGTGGTGGATGTGCTGGATTCTGTGGGGCTGAACAAGCCCAATATTGCCATTCTCTCCGATGAATTTTTGGAAGAAGTTCGCGGCATGAAGCAAAAAAATCTTGCCGTGGAATTGCTGAATCGGCTGCTGCAGGGGGATTTGAAAACACTGTCCAAGCGCAATTTGGTGCAGTCTCGCAAGTTCTCGGAACTGCTGACAGCTTCAATAAAAAAGTATCAGAACCGCACAATAGAGACCACGCAGGTTATTATGGAACTCATAGAGCTGGCCAAGGAAGTCGCTAAGGCCCAGAAGCGCGGTCAGGACACCGGCCTTTCTGAAGACGAGCTGGCATTTTATGACGCTCTGGCAGAAAATGACTCTGCCAAGGAAGTCATGAGTGACGAGATTCTCAAGCAGATCGCCCGTGACCTCACCGTCGCCATCCGTGACAGCGTGACGGTGGACTGGGCCATTCGAGACAGTGTACAGGCCAAAATGAAAATGACCGTTAAGCGCCTGCTGAAAAAATACGGCTATCCGCCGGATAAGACGGAAAAGGCAGTGGAAATCGTTCTGGAGCAGACCAAACTCATGTGTGAGAATGAAACGGCGGAATAGGAGGACGAAAAGGTGGAGGCTGATATTCAAAAAACAGTGGACTACCTGAATCAGTACTTTTCGGCGGATGCCCGGGAAGTAGCAGATTTACTGGGTCTGCTTAACATGGCGTTGGATGATGTATTGACACACGCAAACGTTCAGCTAACCCAGTCGCATAAAGAGAAAAAGTACGATGAAGCAGAAACAATGCTGACGGTTTCAAAACTGGTTTCTGGGGTTCAGAACCAGATTTCAGATGTGGCCAATCAGTTGTGTGATGATGAAACTGAAGATTCCGAAGATAGCGACGAGGATGTAGATGAAAAAGAGCTGAAAGAACTACCTAATTATGCCGATTACGCGGTGGATGAAACGGTGCCACACACGCTCTACGAGAGTTTCACGCATAAGAAAGCGGTTGGCTTCTCTCTTTATGGAAAGCATTACCCGGCTAAAGACTGGCAGGATGTGCTGGTCAAAACCTGCAACCTGTTGGCCGAAATGGATAAGGAGAAGTTTACTTCCTTTATTGATGACCCTACTATGAAAGGCAGCAAGGTTTGCTATTTCAGCAGAGATTCTGTTCCTAAGCGCAATGAGAAGCTTGATGAACTTGATGTGTACGTGTGGGTCAACCTTAGTGCCAACGGAAAACGAAATCTTATCCGCAAGCTGCTCAAAAAATTCGATATCCGGCTCTCCGACTACACGATTTATCTTCGTGCCGATTATACGCCACTCCATCCGGGCTCAGTAAATGAATACCCTTCTAATGATGGAGACTCTACGAAGATTGGAAAATTCGTTCGGGAAGAGTTGCGAAAGCTTGAAAATCGTCTACCGCAGCTTACAAGTAATGAGCTGTTGGCACTGCAGTCCAAAGAATGGTGTAAAGAAAATCTTAACCTTGATTTCCCCCTGCTAAGACCAGTTGACGAGAACAAGGACGTATCCCAACAGACTAAGGTCGGTACATACAGTCGCTACTGGAAAGAGCTGTTTAAATTTGGAGGGCAAATCTTTCTTGTGACCAGCCAATGGTATGACAGGAATCGAGAACCTTTTGCAAAGTGGCTTCAATCACTGCAACAATAAGAATAACTCTATCATTATCGAGGATGGAGGTGCTTTATGATATCAGCCCGCTCTTTTGCTGAGTTTGTAAAAGCCAAGTGTTTCGACGGTCTGTGTAAGGCTGTTGAGAACTATGCGAACGAAAACTGGTGCCTTCTTGGCCTCTGCTCCCATCGGGTACAGAATATTGAACAAGCTGTTTTTTCAGACGCGACAATTGAACGCGTCTACGTTAGCGACTTGCCCGGTACGCGTGTCTCATTTGACGTGGGTGTTGAAGTGGAAATGGAGGTATCAGAAGCCAATCGCCACAACGACTACTCCGACGAATGCTACCCGTGGGTTAGAGTTTCCTGTGAAGGTGATTTGTCATGTGGACTTGATGACTGGAAAATAAAAAGCATTGAGCCCTATGACAAGAAAAAGGCTCCGATGAATTCTCTTTCGGATGCGTTGGTGCCATATATTCCATATGACAGGCTTGAATCAGTAGCCACCGCTTTTCTTAAAGAGCATTATCCCGAAGCACTACGAATTCCTCGTCCCAAGCAGGCTCCCATCTATGTTGACCCTTCTGTCTTGGCGGACAGACTTGGACTAACAATAAAGACACAGCGCATTAAAGAAGATGCATCGGTGTTCGGACAAATTTTTTTTGCCGAAACTGATACAGAAATGTTTGACGTCCGCACCGGTACAGCAATGCCTGTCCATGTTGATGAACGTACTATCGTCGTTGACCCCACAATGTACCTCTTGCGAAATTATGGCTCTGTAAACAATACAATCGTACATGAATGTGTCCACTGGGTAAAACATCGCAAGGTTTTTGAACTGGAGAAATTATACAACGACCAAGCGTCCAGCATTACCTGTGAAGTGGTCGGGAGAGCAAAAGCGAATGTGGACCAAAGCGCCACCGAACAAATGGAGCGTCAAGCAAATCAACTTACTCCAAGGATACAGATGCCAGCAGAGCCTTTCAAAGCAAAGGCAAAGGAATATATCATAAAGTTCATGCGTGAAACCAATGCCCGTCACGAAAACGAAGTCATGGAAAAGGTTATCGTGGCATTGGAAACCGACTTTGGTGTATCGAAGCAAGCCGCGAAGATTCGCCTTGTTGAACTCGGCTTTGATGAGGCAATTGGCACATTCACTTATCTTGATGGGCACTATGTAAAACCGCATGGCTTTCGGAAAGGTATCTTGAAGGTTAATCAAACCTTCTCATTAAACGCACAGGATGCGGCTATCCAACGGCTTGTAAACCCGGAACTAAGGCAACTGACAGAAAGTGGAGACTACCTCTTCGTAGATAACCACTATGTCTATAATGCTCCGCTTTATGTAGGTAAAGACGAAAACGGCAGGCTTGACCTTACCGACTACGCCCGTTCCCATATGGATGAGTGCTGCCTTGTCTTCGACATGACCATTACCAGCAAGGTCGGCGAAGATTATCACACAGCCTGCTTTCTTAACCGTGAACCGAACGATATTACATTTGAAATAAAATTTCATAATGGATATCAGAACGCTCCGCAAGAACGCCAAGTAGCAATGCGTAAGAAGGTTCAGGCGGAGGAACTGGAAATCCGTAAACAGATGACGGATGATTCGGAACAGTGCATGAAACTTTTGCTCAATTGGAGAGGTATGAACTACACCGATCTTGGCCTTGAAATTGACCGCGATCCGAAGACTATCAGCCGGACGGTCAAAGGGGAAACGGCTCCAACAGTAGAGACAGCGGCGCTCATATGTTTCGGGTTACACCTCCCTCCTACGATTAGCTTAAAGCTAATCGAGGTTCTCGGCTGCAAACTGAACCCGATGAAGTATCCCGACCATCAATGGATAAACGAAGCTCTGTACATAAAATACCCAGAGCCGATATGGGCGATTAGGGAGTACTAGGCACCTTATGGAGTGGAAATTTAAAATAAAATCTCAAAAAAATGGACACGGTATGTCCTTTCTTTTACCCGTCGCGAAAGTGGCGGGTATTTTCATTTCCTAAAAATCGTACTGCATAAATACAATATTGTATTGACACAATACAATTTTTCTGTTATAATCTGTACATACATAAAGGAGACTAAGCTGATGAATGAACTAGTTCTCACAGACGAAGAAGTTATCAGTTGCATAAGGAATAACGAATGTACCTCAAAAGAAACCATATTACAGAGGCTCAAAAGAAAAATTGAAAAGTACTCTGAAAAGGCAAAAAGCGATCTTCGAGGATCAAAGGCTTACAACATGCTGATTGCCGCTTATCTCGCCGCTTTATATGAAAGCATACAGAATGCAGTCCTTTTCGAGGAACTTCCTAATTATTGGATATACAGATTTGATCTTGAGTATGATGAATTCTCTCTCACCATGAATCATATCAAAAAATATAACGTCCACGATGACATGTCCTTTCAATCCTCAATAGAAGATGCCGTTTACAAACTCATCACTATTCGACCGAAGGCATTCTCTGTTGAACAGTATTCCAAATTTTACGACGTTGAGCAAGGGACTGTGCGGCAGTGGATACGCAGGGGTAAAATTCGAACAGCATACAAAGAAGGCAGCGAGTGGAAGATACCCGAACTTACCGCCCCTCCTTCCAGAGGATATGAGGGTGCACAGTACAAATGGCTTCACGGGGTGGACAATCTTCCTGACGAGTACCAATACCTTAGTAACTATTGCATTGCGACTTTCTTTCAGGATCGAAAAGACAAGACCAAATACCATGTGCTGTTTGTTTCAAAAGAAACCTTTTCTGGTGGAGATCAGTCAAGTAATAAAGAGTTGCTTCTGGATGCCAAGGAAAGAGAAAAACTTGAACTATTCATGATATCTCATCCGCAGATCAAGTATGCCGGATCCATAATTTGAAGGAGGACACCGAATGATAAGACGCCAAATTCGCGACCTCCACAGCACAAAATTGGTACCTACCCGTTTCTGCGATGTTATCGTAGACGGAGATAAGGTGTTCCTTGAACAGAAGACCAATAAAAATAAATATGAAAGAATCTTATGGGAGGATGTCCAATACCAAGTTGAGGCCGCAAAAGCTGCATCGACGTTACATCTCACATAAACAGAAGCTACCGCAAAATGCCCCGTAACCAATCGAGGAGCTAACCGCCGGAGTTATCTATCAAGCCTATAACAGGCAGAAATAGATAACTCCGGCTTTTTTGTTTTCACGGTTTTTGATCGGACACGGCGTGTCCAGTATGCAAAAAAAATCCGTGTTATATTGAATTTGTCAGAAGGCAGAAGTGCTTTCCCAATAAATCTATCTCACAGCCTGAGATGCGCATTAAGGCGGCGGGATACATACAGAGCCAGTTCCCCACGGATAACCATGACGGAGCCTCTGATGTACCTACCGTGCTTCGTCATGCCCATTTTCAGGTGACAAGGCCGATGTGCATCAGTTGCATCGGCTTTTTATGTGTCCTATCCGCCAACCCGCTCATCAGGCGGAAAGGACAATCATGGAAAATCAGAGTCAAGAGTTCTACGTCACAATCAACGGCCAGCAGGTCCCGGTTTCAGAGGAGGTCTACAGGGCCTACAAGCGCCCGGCGTGGGCGGAACACAAGCGGCAGGAACGCAGCAAGCGGTGTCTCGGCGGAAACGGCAACCGCTGCACCGACGACTGCAGCAAGTGCGATAAACTCCGCACCGGCAGTACTCTTTCCCTCGATGCCTTTGAAGATGAGGGGTACGAGCCTTCCGACACCGCGCCGGACCCGGCAGAAATCGTTGCGGACAAGCTCCTGCTGGAAGAACTGTTCAAAGCCCTCGACGAGTTCGACCCTGCTAGTCGCCGCATCTGCAAGTTGATCGCGCAGGGTGCCACGGAGCGGGAGATCGCCGCCATTCTTGGTATCCGGCAGTCTACACTCAACTACCGCAAGCGCCAGCTTCTCGCCCAGCTCCGCGACCGCCTTTCCGACTTCATCTAATATACCTCATTCGCAAGCCCTCTGGCTGTCCCCGGATAGCCGGAGGGCTTTCTTCAAAAAAGTTTCCGGATTTTTCGTTCAGGACGCCGTTTTCTGTCCTGTGAGTTCTGAGGGAAGCAAATAACCCCCTCGGAACGGAGGTCCAGATATGAACACACAGGTACAGGAAGTCGGCACCAAGGCAGCCGTAACGGATGAGGAACTGGCAGATGTCCTCACGGCAATCAGCGTGGTGTCAAAACGTCTCGCCCGAAAGCTGATGCAGCTTCCCCGGCATGACGAGTCCAAAACGGAAGGAGGAAAAACGGATGGGCAGGATGAGTGAACTGGAACAGGCGGTATCGGAACTGCAAAAGTGCGGCGAAGCCATCATCGGCATCGCCAACGCGCTGACAGAGATGTTCAGCGGCACCGGGGATACCGCGCAGGAACCAGAGCCGCCAAAAGCTGCGGCACCGGAAGAAAAGCCACTGGCGTTGGAAGATGTCAGGGCTGTCCTTGCGGAGAAATCCCGCAAAGGCCACACGGCTGAGATCCGCGCTCTGCTGAAAAAGTACGGTGCGTCCAAGCTCTCAGGCATCGACCCCGGCAAGTACAAGGCACTGCTGGCGGATGCGGAGGAACTGAAGGATGAGTGATCACGCGCTTCTTTCCGCTTCTTCCTCCCAGAGATGGTTAAAATGTCCTCCCTCTGTGCGGCTCTGCGAGAGCTACCCGGACAAAGGGAGCGATTATTCCGCCGAGGGCACCGATGCACATAGCCTTTGCGAGTTCCGCGTAAAGCAGGCGCTGGGCATTGCGGCCGAGGACCCGACCGAAAACCTCTCCTATTACAGCGAGGAGATGGAGGACGGCGCGGCCGGTTATGCCGCCTACGTCATGGAACTACTGGAAGCCGCCAAAAAGGAATGTGCGGACCCGGTTGTCCTGACGGAGCAGCATCTGGACCTGTCCCGGTTCGTCCGGGAAGCCTTCGGAACGGCAGACTGTATTATCGCGGCAGACGGTACGCTCCATATCGTAGATTACAAATTCGGCCGGGGTATTCTGGTCGAGGCGGAAGGCAATCCGCAGCTTCGGCTGTACGCGCTGGGGTCCTTGGACATCTTCGACGGAATCTATGACATCAGCAAAGTTAGCATGACCATCTTCCAGCCGCGCAGGTCGAATATCAGCACCTGCACAATGTCGAAGGACGAGCTATACCGCTGGGCCGAGGAAACCCTGAAGCCCGCTGCGGACCTTGCCTTCGCTGGCGGCGGCGAATTTAACTGCGGCGAGTGGTGCCAGTTCTGCAAAGCCAAAAGCGACTGCCGAGAGCGGGCTGAGTACAACATGGAGCTTGCCCGGTACGACTTCCAACTTCCGCCGCTCCTCACTGACGAGGAAGTTGAGGACATTCTCAGCCGGGCGGATGAACTGGTTTCATGGGTAAACGATCTCAAGGACTACGCCCTGCAGTCGGCGCTCAGCGGTAAGGAATGGTCTGGCTGGAAACTGGTCGAAGGCAGGTCAAACCGCAAGTACACGAACGAAGCCGCAGTGGCCGATGCCGTTACGGCGGCCGGATTCGACCCGTATGAGCACAAGGTGCTGAGCGTCACCGCCATGACCTCGCTACTTGGCAAAAAACGCTTTAACGACATTCTCAGCGGCTACATCGAAAAGCCGCAGGGCAAACCGACTCTCGTGCCGGAGAGCGATAAACGTCCGGCGATCAACACGGCAAAACAAGATTTCAGTGAAAATTATAAGGAGGACAATTGATATGTCTAACAATTACGTAAAACCCGTAAATCCCATGAAAGTCATCACCGGTCCCGATACCCGCTGGTCCTATGCCAACGTATGGGAAGCCAAATCGGTAAATGGCGGCACGCCGAAGTTCAGCGTCAGCCTGATCATCCCGAAGTCCGACACCCGCACCGTGTCCAAGGTCAAGGCTGCAATCGAGGCCGCCTACCACGAGGGTGAAGCCAAGCTGCGCGGTAACGGCAAAACTGTCCCGGTTCTCTCCACCATCAAGAATCCGCTTCGCGACGGAGATTCTGAACGTCCTGACGACCCTGCCTACGCCAATGCGTGGTTCGTCAACGCCAATTCCTCGACCGCACCCGGCATCGTGGACGCCGACCGCAACGTCATCATGACACGCTCCGAAGTTTACAGCGGTGCCTATGGCCGCGCCAGCATCAACTTCTACGCTTTTAATTCCAATGGGAACCGTGGCATCGCCTGCGGGCTGAACAACCTGCAGAAAATCCGCGATGGAGAACCGCTCGGCGGCAAAACCAGCGCGGAGGACGATTTCGCCACCGATAACGATGACGATTTCCTCGCTTAAGACCAATGACCTCCCAGGGGTGGTGGAGCAATCTGCCACCCTTGGGGATAAGAAGGGATCGTTATGAAAAATCGTGTACGCCAGCGGGAAAACCGCAAGAAGAAGTTAGAGCTTGAAAGGATGACAAAGGCCAATGAAAACCATCAGCGTGGATCTGGAGACATACAGCAGCGTCAACCTCGCGAAAAGCGGACTGTATAAATATGCAGAATCTCCAGATTTCGAGATTCTCCTATTTGGATACAGTGTAGATGGCGGCCCCGTGCAGGTAGTTGACCTTGCTTGTGGAGAGAAGATACCCAGCGAGGTAATCAGCGCCCTCACCGATAAGACGGTAACAAAATGGGCATTCAATGCTTCCTTCGAACGGGTCTGCATCTCTCGCTATCTGGGCCTTCCGACCGGCACCTACCTTAATCCGGAAAGCTGGCGCTGCTCCATGATCTGGGCTGCGACGATGGGCTTGCCGTTGTCCCTAGAAGGCGTCGGTGCAGTACTTGGCCTTGAGAAACAGAAGCTGACCGAGGGCAAAGACCTCATCCGCTACTTCTGCCAGCCCTGTGCGCCTACGAAATCCAACGGTCAGCGCACCCGGAACTATCCGTATCACGCGTCGGACAAGTGGGCGCTCTTCAAATCTTATAACAAGCGCGACGTCGAGACGGAAATGGCAATTCAGGACAAGCTCCGAAAGTTCCCGGTACCGGATTCGGTCTGGGATGAATATCACCTCGATCAAGAGATCAACGACCGTGGCGTAGCGCTGGATATGACGCTGGTTGAACAGGCCATCGAGATGGACGGCCGCTCCCGCACGCAGCTTACCGCAGCCATGAAAGAACTGACCGAGCTTGACAACCCCAACAGCGTCCAGCAGATGAAGCAATGGCTCGCGGATAATGGCCTGGAAACCGATACACTCGGCAAAAAGGCTGTAGCAGAGATGCTGAAAACAGCCCCTCCGGAACCGCTCGGCAATGCACTTGCCCTTCGGCAGCAGCTTGCGAAGTCGTCGGTCAAAAAGTATCAGACGATGGAAAACGCAGTCTGCGCCGACGGTCGCGCTCGTGGCATGTTCCAATTTTATGGGGCCAACCGCACCGGGCGCTGGGCAAGCAGACTCATTCAAATGCAAAACCTGCCTCAGAACCATCTGGAGGATTTGGCTGAAGCCCGCGCTCTTGTGCGCGACGGTGACTTTGACGCTCTGGAAATGCTCTACGAGGATGTGCCCGACACGCTTTCCCAGCTTATCCGCACAGCCTTTGTGCCAAGAGCCGGTGCAAAATTCATCGTAAGCGACTTCAGTGCCATAGAAGCTCGTGTGATCGCGTGGCTTGCCAAAGAACAGTGGAAATTGGAGGCATTTGCAAACGGTGAAGACATCTACTGCGCCACAGCGTCGCAAATGTTCCATGTTCCTGTGGTAAAGCACGGCGTGAACAGCGAGCTCCGGCAGAAAGGCAAGGTCGCAGAATTGGCCTGTATAGCCGAAGGTCAGCTTGTCCTAACCAATAAAGGACTTGTACCCATTGAGTCAGTCACCGCCGATATGCTTCTGTGGGACGGAAAGGACTGGGTACGGCATGACGGAGTAATTTACAAAGGAACTAGAGAGGTAATTACCTATGAAGGACTCACAGCAACCCCCGACCACCTCGTCTGGATTGAGGGGAAATCGGAACCAGTTCAGCTTACACTCGCCTCCGCCTGCGGCGCACATCTCATACAAACCGGAGATGGTGGGCGAGCAATACGGCTGGGTGAAAATTATAAGCCCAGAGAAGCGGTGGAACGGGAAAATGAATCACTGCTATGTCCTGACGCAGTGCCAAGGATGTGGGAGTATTCAGTGGCAGAATCGAAACAACCTCACAAGGGGTGTATCGAAAGGATGTCAAAACTGCTCGGAGGCCCCGAGAAAAATACCACTGTGGTTGGACAGACGGCTTACAGCGGCAAAACAGAGATGCGAGAACTACAACGACAGGCAGTACGGCAATTACGGCGGGCGCGGAATAAAATTCGATTTTCCAAGCGTAACGGCAGCGGGACTGCATTTGATAGATCATTATGGGTTGCCGGAGAGATCTACGGAAATCGACCGGATAAACAACAACGGGAATTATGCTCCGGGCAACATCCGCTTTGTATCAAGGTCAAAAAACTGTGGCAACAGACGCTGCACAGTTTTATCCGAATTTCAGCAAAAGTATTGGCCTTACGCCAGAAGTGTAGTAGTCAAAAAACTGTCGAACGGGATGACGAGAGACGAGATTATCGAGGATGCGGAGAAAGCGGTGGAAGAAAGGCGGAAATGTTGGCGGCTGATATCCGCACGGCTCGACTTTATGATATACGAAATGCCGGAAACCATCACCGTTTTACCGTATCGGGCAAGTTAGTACATAACTGTGGTTACGGCGGCTCCGTGGGCGCGCTCAAAGCTATGGGTGCTCTGGAACAGGGCCTTACCGAGGAGGAGCTTCCTCCGCTGGTCGACGCATGGCGGCAGTCCAATCCCAAGATCGTTAAACTCTGGTGGGATGTAGACCGCGCCGCTATGGAGGCTGTTCGCAATAAGCACACCAACGAAACGCACGGCATCATCTTTTCCTGCCAGAGTGGGATGCTGTTTATTACGCTCCCTTCCGGCCGGAGGCTCGCCTATGTGAAGCCGCGTATCGGTGAAAACAAATTCGGCGGTCAGTGCATTACTTATGAGGGTGTCGGCGGCACTAAGAAATGGGAACGTATGGGCAGCTATGGGCCAAAGTTTGTGGAAAACATCGTGCAGGCGACGGCCCGCGACATTCTCTGCTACGCCATGCAGACGCTGCGGACCTGCTCCATTGTTATGCACATCCACGATGAACTGGTCATTGAGGCTGATCCGCGTATTTCTCTGCAGGCGGTCTGCGATCAGATGGGCAGGACGCCGCCGTGGGCAAAAGGATTGCAACTTCGTGCCGACGGCTACGAGACAGATTTTTATAAGAAAGACTAAAAGATTTTCGGCCAAAACGAGTTTTTACCTCCAGTGGGTAGAAGAGATGGGCGATACAGTCTGTCGTGAAAGGAGGCTCGCAATGAGTATCGATAAACGCAATAGCGAGGGTTACATTGATCCAACCGCCTACGAAGCCCTGTCGCTGATAGAGAAAGAGGAACGCGCACTCCGCGCTTTCCGGCCAATCGTATATATCTGCTCTCCCTATGCAGGAGACATCGAAAAGAACGTAAAGGCAGCACGCGGTTACAGCCGGTTTGCAGTAGATAAGGGATTCATCCCGGTCGCGCCGCATCTGCTGTTTCCGCAGTTCATGAACGACACCGACCCGCAGGAGCGGGAGCTGGGGCTGTTCTTCGGGAACGCCCTCATGGGCAAATGCTCCGAGATATGGGTGTTCGGCAGCAACATCTCCGCAGGCATGCAAGCGGAGATCAAAAGGGCCAGGTGGAAGAACTACCGCCTGCGCTACTTCACAGAAGATTTGGAGGAGGTCCGCGAATGAACGCAATTACAGCTATACCGACAGAGTATAAAGGCTACCGCTTCCGCTCAAGGCTGGAAGCAAGATGGGCGGTTTTCTTTGACGCCTGCGGAGTGAAATGGGAATA
>Ga0183095_10555_pt1 | contig 100496 bp, 91 predicted proteins | sample BioMet4_FD_130346 | JGI IMG/M metagenome (GOLD analysis project Ga0183095, IMG submission 130346) | Microbial communities from bioreactor (seeded with sewage sludge) at LBNL, California, USA - Biofuel metagenome 4 (v2) (version 3) | ecosystem: Engineered > Bioreactor > Anaerobic > Unclassified ...
GTCCTCCCCTTACGAATCATATCAAAGGCGAGGCTTTACTTTCGATTATAGCAATACATTTAATAAAGTCTTACGCTTTTCTGCCGGCCTCACTGGCAATATCGGAGGTATGAACAGCAAAGATGATCCGGATGCTTTCTCCGGGGCTTATGAAAAGGATAGGGACAATGTATTGACCCCTCATTTCCAAGCTACTTGGCTATTGAACAAGAACTGGATTACAAATCTTTCGCTTGAGGGATCCATCTATTATCACGATGAGAAATCTCACAACCATATTTACAATTCCAACAGTTCTTCACAGCCGGCTGTCCACTCGGAAGAAGAAGGTTATTTCGTAGCAACCTCATTGCCATTGACCTTTTATTCGGACAGGATAGTCGATTCGAAGGAATTGGACTATTCTGCAGCCCTAAAATATGATTGGCTGCACCATTGGGGCACCGTGAAGAGCGTTCTCAAAGGCGGATTGCAGTGGAAGGCTGATGGAAATGTCGGGGACGGAGAATATTATCAGGATCCTTCTCTGGCGGCAAACGGTTATCGCCCAAGGCCTTATACTGATTATCCTTATATGCACAATGTTGCTGCCTATGCGGAAGACAATCTCACTATTCCGGTAGGGAAGACAAGCCTTCAACTTGGGTTGGGACTTCGTTTCGAGAATGTGTTTATTAAAAATTCGGATTACAACAATATGCACACCCTCTCGCCTAGGTTGAACGCCAAATGGGAAATCACCAAGAATTTTGCCATTCGTGGAGGCTGGGGCTTGACAGAAAAACTGCCTTCGTTCTATATCCTTTTCCCTCAGCAGCAATATCGTGACATCCAAACCTTCGGCTATTCTTACGGCTCTACTGGATCAACCTCGTATGTATATTATACTCAACCATATACGATGCAGTACAATCCTGATTTGAAATGGCAGAAGAATTCCAATGCCGAGTTGGGAATCGATGCAACCGTATTCGGGACCAAGATTTCCTTGGTGGGTTATTACAACGTGACCAAGGATCCTTATGAGTATGCCAATGTCTATACTCCGTTCACTTACAACATTATGTCCCTGCCTTCAGGCTATACTGTCACTGCCGATTCTCAGATGAAGGTGGACCATCAGACCGGTCTTATCTATCTCAGGAATTCCAGCGATGCCTACTGGACGGCCGCGAACGTCAAAGTGCAGGACAGGACATTCGTTAATGCTGGCAAACAGACCAATGGCAATGATATCACTAGAGCCGGCCTTGAACTTACTGCTGATTTCCCTGAGATCCAGCCGATACGTACGCAGTTCAGACTTGATGCCTCTTACGGATATACCAAATATGTAGATCAAGTCCCTTATTATTACTACAATACGGGTTGGTCTCATTCTACTCTTTCGAACCGCTCATACCAATATGTGGGCATTTATGCTGGAACAAATTCTGCTTTCAATGGTAAGAAGACGAACAATATTGATGCGAATTTCACGGCCATCACCCATATCCCTCAGGCAAGACTTATAATCACCTGCAAGGTGGAGGCTGCGTTGATGCGCCATTCACAGAATCTGTCAGAGTATAAGGGAAAGACCTATGCTTTCACTGTATCTGAGACGTCCAATACTCCTACTGGAGGCGATATCTATGATGGCAAATCTTACACTGCAATCTATCCAATCGCTTATATGGATTTGGACGGCAATCTGCACGATTTCACTTCTGCCGAGGCTTCCAATCCGGATTTCGCAAGGTTGATACTGAAATCTGGCAATGCTTATATTTTCGCCAAGGACGGGTATGACCCTTATTTCTCGGCCAATTTAAGCATTACCAAGGAGATAGGCAATCACGTGTCGTTCTCTTTCTTTGCCAATAACTTCACTTCCTCCAGACATTATGTCAAGAGTTATGCGACAGGTGTGAGTGCTATCTTCACTCCTACTTTCTATTATGGTTTAACTTGCAGGCTGAAATTTTAGATATGAAAACAATTAAAGATATATTGTTGTTCTCGCTTGTCGCTTCGATGCTCGTCGGGGTGCAGAGTTGCCTGAAGATATCTTCAGTCGACCCTTTCTCCGGGAATCTTAATAAATTGAGCATTACGGCAGTCTATCCGTCCGATTATACCGCATTTGCAAGGGCTGACGTGAAGGTTACAGTCGAGAATATGAATTCAAGAGATTCTTATGTGGCTCTTACAAATGCTTCCGGAATTGCCACCCTTACTCTTCCAAATGGAATATATCGTGTGAGTATGAGTGACAGAGACGGTCAGGACATCTTCAACGGTACGACGGAAAAGATCCACGTTGATGGTGCCGACGTTTCTTTGAACCTGCCTCTTGCCCATTCCAAGGCTGGTACTTTGGTGATAAAGGAACTTTATTGCGGAGGTTGCAGCAAGGCCCCTTATGAGGGGCCTTATCAGTCCGACCAATATGTGATTATTCATAATAATGATTCTGAGCCTATCTATCTGGACAGTCTCTGCGTCGGTACTCTTTCTCCTTACAATTCCACTTCCACCAATCCGTGGATAACTACTGACCCAATTTCCGGGGAGAAGGTCTATAAGAACTTCGCTCCTATAGTACAGGCAGTATGGTCTATAGGGGGTACTGGTAAGACTTTTCCTCTTGCTTCAGGAGCTGATGCAGTCATCTGCCTTAGGGGAGCGATTGACCATACCCTTCAATACCCTCTCTCTGTCAATCTGAACAATTCTTCATATTTCGTTTGCTATAACACGAATTATTTCCCGAATACGGTTTATCATCCGGTTCCTGGAGATCAGATACGTCAGGATCATATCTTGGATGTTGTTATCAAGACCGGCCTGGGAAATGCATTTACAGTGTCCTTGACATCTCCTGCGTTCTTGATTTTCAAGGCAAAGGGAACGACTATGAAGCAGTTTGTCACAATTCCTGACAATGTGATTCCTGTTCCGGGAAGTTCGGTGGACAATGTGGTCGCCATTCCTTTGGATTGGGTGATAGACGGGGTTGAGGTATTCGATGGCCGTTCTTCTGCCAATGCCAAAAGGCTGGTCACTTCAATCGATGCCGGGTATGTGACACAAACTGATATTTATCAAGGACATACATTGTTCCGCAATACTGACGAAACAGCGACTGCGGAAAAAGGATATGAGGTTTTACAGGATACTAACAATTCAACTAAAGATTTCTATGAACGCAAAACACAGTCGTTGCATAAATAGTATTGCAATATTATTTGTTGCCGCTCTGTTGACAGGCGTTCAGCAGACGGCGGGGGCTCAGGCCTTCGATAAGGCGAAGAATCTCAATTTCTGGAATGATGGTCGCAATGTAACTGGCATCAGGACTGATTCTGTGACCATCTCTTATGCGGAAATCTATGGAGGCCTCAAATCCGGGGACTTCCACGATTCTTATGAATCTTCCGATTCTTGGAGAATGGGGGCTGTTGCCAAGACCATTGTCCATAAGTCAGGTTTCTCAATGAACGGGTCTTTCTCTTTCGATCAGGATAAGGGGAAGAATATGTGTGGTTCGATGTTCATCAAGCCTGGTTATTATCCTGTGGATGTACTTGAATTTACTCCCGGGACCAAGATTTTGCAGACTTATTCATTTTCCGGAGGTATTGCCAGCGACTTGAATGATAATTGGCGTATTGGCGGCAAAATGGATTTCGAGTCTTCTAATTATGCGAAACGTAAGGATATCAGGCATACCAATTATCGTTTGGATATGACAGTCGAACCAAGTGTGATGTTCCATACTTCGGAATATAATGTCGGCCTTTCGTTGATTTATAATAAGACTATGGAAACTATTGATGCCGAGCAGATAGGAACGGCAACGGCTTCATCTTATTATGCATTCTTCGACAAAGGACTGATGTATGGTACCAATGAGGTGTGGAATGGAAGTGGCACCCATCTGTCCGAGGCAGGGGTAGGATTGCTTCCTGTGAAGGAGATCAGTATGGGAACAGCCTTTCAGTTCGCTGCCGGCGGATTCTATTTCGATGCTGAAGGTCTTTATACTGACGGTACTGTGGGAGAGAGAGGATATACTTGGTATAAATTCCCAGGTGAGCATCTGACTGCTCGTTTGGGATATAAGTTCAATGCTCTCAATGCCACTCATTTGCTCCGCGTTAAGGCAAGTTATCTTATGCAGAAAAATAGGGAATATGCTATCGAGAAGATTACTGAAAATGGTATCACTATCCCTTATCTGTATGGGTACAATCAGGTTTTCGAGAGGAGGATTACAAGTATAGATCCTGAGTATAGAATGTATGGCAGCAAGTGGGAGTTGAAGGCTTCTGGCAATTATACATATCGCCAAGGTCTTTCTTCCCTTATGTATCCATATCAATATTTGCAGAATGTGTCGCAGTATTCTGGCGATCTTGCCGGACTTGTACATCTGGGACATTTCGATATCGGCCTTGGGGCTTCTTATATGAAGGGTAATATCTCAGAGGAAAGTTCAAGTGCAAATGAGATTTCTGGTGTGGTTACCACTCCGTACAGGCGGACTGATTATTACAATATGCAAGTCGAATATATGACCGCGTCTCGGGTTTCCGGCCGTTTGTCGGTGAGGTACAATTTCTTCAGCGGTGTCCTGAAAGGGGCTTATGCTGAGTGTCTCGGGTCTATGGTCAAGGGTCTGGATATTAAATATATTGCCGGCTCTCAGACGATAAATGCCGGTATTAAAGTAGGTTATCAATTTTAATTAAGAGGTTATATTATGAAAAAGATTTTATGTGTGTTGTCACTCGTCGCCTTGGTCGCTTGTTCCAAGGATCAAGTCAAACAAGTCGACTTGGCTTCTACGAAGGTCACTGTCGAGCCTATCATCACCAAGGCAACGGATGTGAATTTCGAGAGCAGCGATGCTATCGGTCTGTCCATTATCAAAGGTACTGAGGCTTATGCTACCAATGTCAAGATGACTTATGACGGGACTGTGTTCTCAGGAAACCTGAACTGGTATGCAGAGGGTACCGATACTTCTATGTTTAAGGCTTATTATCCTTATGTCTCAGAGTCTGTGCCTACTACATTTACTGTTGCGACCGATCAGACTGCAGGTGTGACTTCGTCTGACTTTATGGCGGCTACCAAGTCTAAGGTTTATCCTTCGGCCAATGCTGTTGCGATGCTCTTCAAGCATAAACTGACCAAGATTGTAATTACTGCGAAAAATGAGTCTGGAGCCAATATCTCTGGTATGGTTCTTCAGAATTCCATTACCAAGGCCAATATTTCTGATGCCGATTATTCTGCAACTGTGGATGCTACAGCTGCGGCTCAGGATATCGCTTGCCAGAAAGTGAATGATACCACTTATCAAGCAATCATTGTCCCTCAGACTGTTGCGTTGAAGCTCGCAGTCAATATCCCAGGTAAGACATTGTCTCAGAAACTTGTCAGCCTTGAGTTGAAGGAAGGCGGCCAATATTCTGTGACTGTCAGGGTGCTTTCCGACAACTTGGTTGTGAAGGCTTCCGGCGATATTGAGAATTGGACGAATAATGGCAATATAGATCCTGACAATTCTGTCTCATTCGAAGAGTTTTCCGACCATTTCGTTTATGATGGAGTGAGCTACAGGACTGTTACTCTGAAAGATGGTCGTACTTGGATGGCTGATGCTATGAGATTCATTCCTAGCGGCTGCAAACCTTCTTCTGATCCTACCGATGGAAGTGGACTCTGGTATCCTTATACTACTGCAGGAGTTGCTGCTACGGATGAGGCTACTATTTCTGCAAATGGCTTTCTGTATGATTATAAGACTGTGTTCGGTAAGGAAATTACTGCTGACAATTATACCACATTTGAGGGTGCTCAGGGTATCTGCCCTAAGGGCTGGCACGTTCCTACGAGATCTGAGTTTCTTGCCATCTGCGGATATTCGCTAAAGAATGCAACAGAGGCTGCAAATATAACAGATGCAACTGCTGCATATTATGATGCTACTTATTCTGGAGCCAAGATTTCTTCTCTTGATACTGCAGGCTTCCATTTCTCATTCTCCGGTATTATCAATAAGACTTCGAATGTAAGTACAAACGTTGGAAAGTATTCAACTGTGGTTACATCTTCTACCACTTGCACGATTCCTGATTATATTGGCAAATTGTCTTTGTCTTATTTGATCTGTTCTACTCCTTATAAGGTAGTTTATAGTACCACTGATCCGACGTTGATGACTAACATTCAGTTCTTCGGTCTTATGAGTACTTTCTTGAAGACGAAACCGGAAGGCTGCTTGAGTTTGGCTTATTCCAACTATATGTCCGGTTATCAACTCCGCTGCATCAAGAATAAGTAAATCTGATATGCTTCAAAAAAGGGACGGCGCCGTCCCTTTTTTTTATGAAATATTAATGATAAAGAAATCAGAGTTCTAGTTTGTTGAAAATAAAATATAGTATATTTGCCGGAAATTTATTCTGATACGAAACAGAGCGAAGACATATTGTCACGAATCCGTAAAGGAGACAGGGTTGCGTTCAACCTTTTCTGTAAGGAACGTTTCCCTTCCCTGATTGCGTATGCACGTCTTTTCCTGTCTGATTACTGGGCGGATGATGTGGTGCAGGATGTCTTTTTCGGTGTCTGGCAGAATAGGGCGAAACTAGAAAACGACGGAAGCGACCTTCAGAGTTATCTGATTCGGTCTGTCTACAACAGGTGTATGAATTATCTGAAGAAAGTCAAACTCTCACAAGATTACCGTACGGATTATGAAAAGCAGATTGCAACATTGACGGAAGGATTCTATTCTCCGGACAATAATCCTGTGATTTTGGGAATCTTCAATGCGGATCTTCGCAATATCATCGAACAGGCCATCAGCAGCCTTCCTCCTCGTTGTCAGGAAGTCTTCCGTATGAGTTATATTGAAGACCTGTCAGACAAGCAGATAGCAGACAAATTGGGCATTTCCCTGAGCACAGTTGAAAACCATATGTATTCAGCTCTCAAGCAACTTCGTCTGAAGTTGAATGGGGTCTAGGCCACCGCCATCTATAAGTTATGGTGAAAATTTAAAGAAAAAAAGTCAAATTCTATTAGGTGTTTTTCATTTTAGTGTTGTTAATATTCCGTAACAACACTAGAATTCTTATGTCTGAAAACAATCAGGAAAACAATTTTTCCGCAGAAATAGTCAGGATAATTTCCAGATATGCAAAACATATAGCAACCGAAGATGAACAGAAGACTCTTCTCGAATGGCTAAAGTCGTCCGATGAGAATAAGCGTTTCTTTACGAACTTTATGGCCAATATGTCTCTTCACGAGGCCATTTCCGATCGCAATCTCAGAGATGATTCTGACAATATGCTTACAAGACTCAATTCCCGGATCGATGCAGAAGAAGGGATTCCCGGCAATTTCAGAAAATTCAAGTTTGCTTGGAAGTATGCAGTTGGTGTCGCAGCGGCCTTGCTCCTTGGCGTCTTTCTGCTCAAAGACTCCAAACTTTCCTTATTCAATAGAATGCCTATGGAAGTCGTTCATAATACGACCGCAGAAATCAAACCACTTACCCTTGATGATGGTTCCAAGGTTTGGCTCAAACCTCACTCGACGATAAGTTACAATGTCTCCGGAGTAGAGAGCAAGAGGATAGTGAAACTTCAAGGTGAAGCATATTTCGATGTGGCCAGGGACGAACAGCGTCCGTTCACTGTCCAGACTGCAAATATCGGAATCAGGGTATTGGGTACTGAATTCACAGTGATAAGCACTGAAGACAGGGCGGAAGTCGTACTCGAAAGAGGCTCTGTCAGGATACTTTCTCCGAAAGGTGAAAGTATGGTGACGCTTTCTCCAAATCAAAAAGCCACATTCAATTCCACTACTGGAGATATCAATATCGAACCGATCTATGCCGCATCTTATGTCACTCAGCAGTACAATCTGATTGCAATGTATGATGCCACATTGTCTCAAATAATCAATAATATCCAAAGCCGTTTCGGTGTCACTATCGAATATGAGCCGGACGATTCCGGGAAACAATATAACCTTAGTTATCTCAGGACGGACTCTCTGGAGACAGTAATGTCTATTGTAGAATATATGACAGGAGTTAAATATAAAGTAATTAATAAGAACTAATATTCACTAATTATGAACCTTAAAACACTTTCACGACTGTGTGCGGTCGCTTTATTTGCATTGGCTGGAGTAAGCATTTCTGCCAAAGCAGGTCAATCCCGAATGCTGCAGCAGCTCTACGACGTTAATCTTAACATCTCATCTGCTACGGTAAAGACGGTGACCCAAGCCTTCACCAAACAGACAGGCGTACTTTTTTCTTATGAAACAGGTCTGGCTTCGAAATCTTTAGGTACCGTATCGGTGCATATGAGAGATGCAAAGTTGGACGACATTTTATCCCAGGTATTCAGTGGCAAGGGTATTGATTACAAGGTGGTCAACAGGACAGTGGTCCTGGCAGAACAAGAAATCCAGACCCCTACGACAAGCATCAGGAATACCTCTATAAAAGGAAGGGTGACTGATTCAGCCAACCAACCGTTGCCAGGAGCCGGGGTTGTAATCAAGGGTACTACGATCGGTACTACGACCGACATTGATGGAAATTATTCCATAGAAGCCAAGTCCAATCAGACCCTTGTTTTCTCATTTATCGGATTCACTGAAAAAGAAATGCTTGTGGGCAAGTCCAATGTAATCAACATCTCGCTTGCCGAGAACGCAAACATCCTCAACGATGTAGTGGTAATTGGTTATGGTACTCAATCCCGCAGGTCTTTGACCACGTCTGTAGCCAAAGTCGATGGCAATCAACTCTTCGATGCCCCGGTCAATAATGTCGGGGATGCATTGAAAGGAAAAGTTTCCGGCTTGAGAGTTGCTTCCAACAATAACGTTGCTGGTACCTCACCAAGAATGCTTATCCGTGGTGGTTCATCCATTTCGCTTAGCAACGACCCTGTAGTCATCGTGGATGGTGTAACGAGGGATATGGACGACCTCAACCCGAACGATATCGAATCAATCGAAGTCCTCAAGGATGCCGCTTCGGCAGCCATCTATGGTGCCAGGGCCTCCAATGGTGTGATTTTGGTTACTACCAAGCAAGGCTCTTCATATCAGGATCCTCAAATCGTATTCGATTCGCAGGTAGGTCTCGAGTCTCCTTCACGTACTTGGAACCTTATGAATTCCAGAGAGTTCCTTAGTTTCGTCCGTCCAGCACTTGTCAATTCTTACAATGGCACGGCGATTCTAAATGGAGCCAATGCGGCAGGTACAGGCAATACATTGTCCAATTCCCCATATACCACTCAGTATCTGGCCAAAGGTCAGGACGTGCCAGATGGATATCAGTGGATGTACGATCCTATTGACAATAGCAAAGTAATCATTTTCAAAAGTACGAATTATCAGAAGCAATGGTTTAACAATGCCCTGTGGCACAAGGAATATGTGGGTGTGAACGGCGGTGGCAAGAATATCAAATATGCCGCTTCCATCAGTTACCTCAATGATGATGGTACATTGGCAATGAGTTCTTACAACATCTTCACAATGCACGGCAATACCACATTCAACGTCACCAAGAAACTGGAAGCATCAACCACTTTCGATTTTTCCAGGTCCAAGCAAGACGCTATGACAGACAATTATTTCAATGCTGTCGGCCGTGGTTTGATGGTAGGCCCTACTCACAGGGATTATGACGATGAAGGTCATTGGATTACAGGTGGTACCAATGCAAACCAGCAGATTGCCTCCTTCTATGAAAATTTCTATGATAGGGAAAGGGCCAACAACAATTTCAATGGTAATTTCAATCTGAAATGGAAAATCTTCGATGGCCTTGTAGGCACAGCCCAATATGCCATCACAGATCAGAATTATCGTGGTAGTTATTATACTCACGGTGAGGTAAATGGGACCCCGAACTATATTTCCACGACTCGTTCGACTTCCGAATCCCGCTCTGAGACACTAAGGGATTCATTTACCGCATACCTCACTTATGACAAGACTTTGAACAAGGTGCATAAGTTCAATGCAACTGCCGGTTATGATTTCACAAGTTGGCGTTATTTCGCCCTCTCTGCGAATTCCACAGGATCGGTATCCGACAAGGTTCCCATCTTGGATTCAGGTGTGAACTTCACAGCCTCTAACGAAGATACCAAGCAAGCACTTATGTCTTACTTCGCACGTCTCAATTACGAATATGACGGACGTTACATTCTTTCCGGCACATTCAGGGCTGATGGCTCTTCCAAATTCTCTGAAGGTAACAGATGGGGCTATTTCCCTGCAGGGTCTATCGGATGGATCATCTCGGAAGAACCTTACTGGAATGTATCCAAAGATGTAATCAATATGTTCAAGTTCCGTGCTTCCTATGGTCAGACTGGAAACAACGGCATCGGCCTTTACGATACTTACGGAGCCTATTCTACTTCAAATACTTACGCTGGCCTTTCCACTACCCTTCCTTCTGCTATGCAGAATTCAGGACTGAAATGGGAGACAACCACTCAATTGGACTTGGGTATAGATATGAATTTCTTCAAGGACCGCATCAGGTTCGTAGCCGACTATTACAACAAGGTTACTGACAATATGTTGTTCTCAATAACCCTTCCTGATACTGGGACATTCAGTTCCGTTAAGGCCAATGTAGGAAGTGCACGTTTCTATGGATTCGAACTAGAACTTCACACGGCCAATATCCAGAAGAAGGATTTCTCCTGGACTTCGGATTTGACCTATTCTTTCAACAAGAACAAGGTGCTTTCTTTGCCAGACGAATATAAATATACCGATGTCAATGGAAAGGATGCTTGGAGAATTGGTGGCTATACAATGTCAGAAAGCGGCTATAGGTTCGGTGGCATTGCAGTCGGAGAATCGCTTGGCCGTATCTATGGCTATAAGATCGACCATATCATTCAAACCGCAGCCGAGGCTGATGCTGCCTTGTATGATTCACAATCGCACGGTTATCGCAGAAGCGATGGAAATTCGATAACAGGAAGAAAGGATGTCGGCGACTACGAATGGTGCAACCGTCCAGGCTCTGCCAAGAGGTCTGACGGATCCGAGCAGATCAATTCCGAGGATATGTATAAACTTGGAAATGTAATGCCTACCTCAACTGGTGGAATCAACAACACTTTCAAATATAAGAATTTAACGTTCTCAATATATATGGACTATGCTCTCGGGCATTCAATCTATAACTATATGAAGAGCCGTTTCATTCAGAACACATTGGGAAATTGCAACTCCAATATTGATGCGGATCTGGCTGCTGATTGCTGGACGCATCCTGGTGACAATGCCAAGTATGCAAGATTCTTCCCTAATGATGCCGATTTCGGAAACAGGAACTTCTCCAGATGCTCCAATTTCAATGTGGAAAAGGCTGATTATCTATGCATAAGGGACGTGTCTCTTTATTATGATCTTCCTGCCCTCTGGGCCAAAAAACTCTCTATGAAGAAAATAGCAGTAGGCATTACCGGCAATACGCTTTATTATTTCACAGGTGTGAGCGGAAGTGTCAGCCCTGAGACAGGTATGGGTACCGGTTCGAGCGACTCGATGTACTCTTCGGTATCAACTTCGGATTCAAACGGAAACTTCTTCCCTGCAGTCCGCAAGGTGCTCTTCAATGTCAAGTTAACCTTCTAATTGAAACAGATATGAAACTAAAGAATATAATAAAAATCGCCTTGTTTGGCACCTTTGCTGTGGCTATGTCCTCTTGCGATGCGCTGGACATAATGCAGGACAATAAACTTTCTGCAAGCAATATGTGGAAAGATGCCACTGATGTGACCACTTCCACTTACGGAATATATTATAGGATGCGTTCCAATTTCGTTCAAGATGATCAGAACGTATTTTATTGGGGCGAACTCAGAGTCGGAGACTATATGTGGGGCCCAAGCCTTGAGTCTCAGGTCAATGACAACGATATGATCGCTGTCAGGGAAAGTGAGATGACCGGCACGACCTCTTCTTGCGGATGGTCTGCCTTGTATACCACTATAGATCAGGCCAATTCAGTTCTCAAATATGCCTATAAGGTCAAGATGACCAATGACGAAAGAGATTTCGCCGTAGGTCAGGCTGCTTTCGCAAGGGCATATTGCTATTTCTGGGCTGTCAGGATGTGGGGCGATGTACCACTCAATCTGGTACCAATCGAATCCTCCACTCAGCCTGAAACCTATCCTTCCAGGACAGACAAAGCCAAAGTATATGCGCAGATTGCTGCCGATATCGATACTGCCGAGGCTCACGTCAATGTGCTCGGCACCAACAAATATCTTGCAACTCCGGCCGCAGTCAATATGCTCAAAGCAGATTACGCACTCTGGATGTATTCCACCCAGAACGGAGGAGATTCCTATTTGACAATGGCTTCCGATGCCTTGAAAGCAATCGGCATTTCAAGTAGCAATCTGCTCAGCGACTATTCTTCCGTGTTCAGCCGCACCAACAAGTGCAACAAGGAAGTGATATTTGCATTGAACAACAATCAGACAGAAAAGTTACTCGGCGGATATTATTGGTATTATTATTATCCATCTAATCTTGTAAATAGCAAATATCAACAGAATCCTGTTCCTATCAATGCCACGCAGTGGTGGAGTTATTCTCAGCAATTCCTTGATGTACTGCTGGATAGCAAGAAAACGAACAACGATTCCCGCGTGGGCTGCAATGTGGGCTATGGCCCTTATGGGGCTGGGGACGACCATTACATCTCTTGGCCTAACAAATTCCTTGGGGATATGTCTACAGCCAAGACCATTATGGACTGCGACCTTCTCTATTACCGTTACGCCTATGCAGTGATGATGGATGCAGAGCTTAAATACTATCAGAAAAATTATTCAGGAGCCTTGACTTCTTTGAATATAGTGGCTCAGCGCGCTTATGGGAAAGCCAATTTCTATTCCGATGCCAGCAAGGACGGAGTCCTGAATGCGTTGGTTAAGGAATATTTCCTGGAGTTCCCTTGCGAGGGCCAGATCTGGTGGGCGCTTATCCGTCTTGGCAAGATTTGGGATTACAATCCTGCACTAAAGACCAAAGAGGCTACCAATGCAAATATCCTCTTGTGGCCGATCAGTACATCTGCACTTAACAAGAACCATAATCTTAAACAGACACAGGGCTGGAGTTAACATTTAAAGTATTACGATTATGAAATTTATATATAAATTAATGGCACTTATGCCTCTCTTCCTCCTCGTGGCATCTTGCAATGACGACAAGGAGATTATAGAGAAATACGATAAGGCTACGAGGGTGGTTCTCTACCCTTCGCCTACCCAGTTCAATGCCGATGGCACAACTGCAACGGGAGATGAGAACTATGTGGCGGTGGTAACCATCGCGAAGGGCACATCCACCAAGTCCGATCTTTCTTGGGAGCCGGAGGTTGTAGGTTCCGCTTCTTGGGTGACAGCGACCAAGACGACTGTAACTTCTTCTTTCCAAGATGAATTCACAGGGACTGTATATCCTACTGACGAATCAGGTGTGGATATCAGGGTAGTTGCAAATAAGAGATATAAAAGGACTTTCACTGTCAATATAAAAGTGTCCGATGGGACTGTGGTTCCGTTCACTTTCACACAACTTGGCGAATTGCCAGATGCTGCAGTAAGTGCCTCAGTGAAAAAGGTTGATTTTATGGCAGAAGGAGGAGATTATGTATTGGCCTATAACACGAATATGGGCGATGCCTATGCTTTCTCTGCCAAATATGGCGAAGGAAGTTCGGATTGGCTGACTTGGAAGGATGCACAGAGTGGCAAAGTAACATTGACAGTCGCACCGTGGAACAACACAACCACCAGCAGGACCGCCACATTGACAATAACTGTAGGCTCGGATACCACAAGTCTGGCGACTATGGACATAGCCATAACTCAACTTGCCAAAGACAATTACTATTATATCTATGGCGATGCTTGCTCGAAACTGCCTATTTCCAAGTCCATCCAGATGGATAAGATTTCAACAGGAGTATATTCTGTCAGTGCCTACTTTATGAAGAGCAGCGATGGAAAGAATAATATTTTGTTCAATCAGGATTCAAGGACTCTTTCTTATCCTTGTTTTGCATTGTCCAAGGATGGGACCATCAAAAAGCTTGCTTCCGCTTCGGATGCCATCCCTCAGGGACCAGCCATCGATATCGATGGAATGCGTTCGTTGCTAGCCAATTTCAATGACCTTACCTGGTCTTGGAGCAGAATCACTTCTTCGGTCTGCTTGCCTGATGCCAAGGTGTCTTCTTATGAAACTGCCACCATTACGGCTAACGGACGCAGCAAAGTGTGGATGACGCAGTCGCTTAACTTTGATCCTAATGCCGGTATTAGCGATGGCGTAACCAATCACTTGGGCTGTCCATTGGTTACCACGAGCCCTGCAGGTTATGGCACACCTCCGCTTTCCGGCTATGATGCCACTAAGGAATCCTCAGAATATTCCAGTTCTGGAGCCGCTGTGGACGAGGCTGGCACCACCGCCTTCGGAAGACTCTATCTTATGAATGAGATCCTTACGGGAAATCCCGAGAATGGACTTGAGCCGTTGAGACTTGGTGTGGAATGGCCTTGGAAAGAAGGGAACAAGATAGTGGACGCTGTCGGTAACACCGTCGAGATGAAGCCATTGACTGCTGGCGTTTCCGATTTCAGTTCGGAACCTACTACCACTATGCAGGTTCAGGGCATCTGCCCTTACGGCTGGCATATTGCCAATGCTCAGGATTTCTATGATTTGCTTTGTGCCGCTTCGGAGAAAGCCGGTCAGACCCCATTGGCTTCTTCGGCAATGGTTGGAAAATGGACTGGAATCGCATCTGTGCTCAGAATGTCAGGTTGGGGTGATGGAACAGATGCTCTGGGTATCAAGTTCGCTCCTCAGGGTCGTAGGCTGTATGGCAGCGGCTGGCAATATTTTACCAATCCTGTAGGATCTAGTTCACGTATGGAAATGTTCATTTTCCAACCTTCTGCTTGGGGGACAGGTACGGCAAGTTACACAGGTGGCGGAGCACAGGTTTGGAGAATCAGTGCAATGAAAACTACTGATACAGATGTTACAGTCAACGCTACATACAATATAGGCGACTGTGCCGCATCATTCCGTTGCGTTAAAAACTATAAATAGATAATATGAAAAAGATACTTTTAATTGTTGGTATGGCTTTGGGATTCTTGGTCCTCGGTTCCTGTACTAAAGACGGCGGGAACGATCCGCTACCTGATTGGTGGTACAAGACAGACACCACAGGAACCACTACGGACAAGTTCCCATCTCCTGCCAAAAGCGACAATATAGTAGTTGCGCACAGAGGCGGTTCTACTGAGGCAGGCACAACTGCCAATCCGGACAATTCAATAGCTGCTCTCAGGTATGCTATGGCGCTTAAATGCTATGCTTCCGAGTGCGACATCTATTGGACAGCCGACGATCAAGTCATTGTGGCACACGCTGATGGGGAGTGCAAAATAAATGGGCTCCATCCATGGGAGGCTACAGTCGCTCAAATTCGTGCTGCCGGTAATCTTTCCAATGGGGAACAGATTCCTACTCTTGGGGAGATGCTGGATGTGGTGATGGAATCTGGAAGTTGCACGAAACTCTGGATGGACATAAAGAATATAACTTATCCGTCCACACTTACCAAATATACGATTGCAGCTTCCAAGAAGGCTTGTGAGATCATAACTGCCAAAAAGGCTAAGAATTTCACAGAATTCATCTGCACTGCCAATTCCACAGTGATGGCTTCATCTTACTTATATGCTTCTACGGCCGGCATTCCGATTGGGTGGATGTCCAATTCAGCTGCTACGGTATATGTGGTTAACGGCTATCCTTGGGCCAATCTGTCCATCGATTATATGACAAAAGGTGGGGGAGCACGTACAATCGACGAGTTCACCAAATCCAAGGTCGCTTTGAGCATTTTCGTAGTCGATACCGACGATGATATGACATATTATGTGAACAATGCCTCCAAATTGAAGGCAATCACAACGAATTATCCCAAGAAAATGCTAGTTAAGATGGGATTACGTTAGTTAGTTTGGTTATATAATAGAAAGAGGGCCGGCTCGATGTGATATCAAGCCGGCCCTTAAATTATATCGTATCTAATATTATTCCACCACTTTCTCAACCTTGTCGTAAGCGGCAAGAATCTCGCTTAGGACAGGTTCCTCTGCAGTTATACCTGTGAATTTGGTCACTGCTGCGGACAATCCAAGTTCGGAGATATTCTTTATCATCTCCACGCTCTGAGGATCTTCAGGATTGTTGAAATGAAGGGCTGCACCTATTGAAAGCAGAAGCTTGTCATAAGGCAGGCCGAAGCCTTTTGCCGTCATCATCGGCATAATCAGGCGATCGTTGGCAGCCAATTTCCGCAATGGCTCGCGGCCGATACGTGTCACATCATCTTTCAGATATGGATTCTGGAACCTGCGAAGTATTTTTTCGATATAGGCGAAATGTTTTTCCTTGTCAAAACCGAACTTCTTGATAAGGCCCATGCCGCTCTGCTGCATAGCCTCTTTAACGATAGCATAAATATGCTTGTCATTGATGCTCTCTTCAATAGTGGAATAACCTTTCATCCTTCCAAGGTAAGCGGCGGTAGCGTGTCCTGTATTCAATGTGAATAGTTTCCTTTCTATATAAGCTTCAAGATTGTCCACAAGCGTCATACCCTTGATGTCGGGAATCTCGCCCACGAATGCACTTTTATCCACATCCCACTCGAAATATTCCTCCACAGCCACATCCAGAGGCACTTCGCAATGGATAGGTGGGACGATGCGGTCAACTGCTGCATCAGGGAAACCAACGTGGGTCTTAGCCCACTGTTGAGTCTCATAGTCCAGATTCGCATATACCAATTCCTTCAACTGAGAAGTGGCTTTAAGTCCGTTCTCGCAAGCTATCACATTGAGCGGAGCCGTTATTCCTGCAGCCTTTCTGACATTGATGCCTTTGGCTATCGTAGGGGCGACGAATTTAAGGATTCTGAGGCCGACTGCAGTCGTGATGATTTCTGCCTTGGCCACTGCTTCCACTGCGTCCGTACTTCCCGAATTGACAGCACAGACATTGGAAATCCCGATATTGCGGCTGTCGGTATCTGTAATATGGATAGTATAGGATTTTCTTTCGTTGATGGTTTTCAACAGGTCTTCTACTACGTCGGCGAAAATAACCTTGTATCCGGCTTCGGAAAGGACTCCACCAATGAATCCACGCCCGATATTGCCGGCACCGAATTGTACAGCTTCTTTCATAAAATATGAATTTTAATTATCTATGCGAAGTTACTCTCAATTTCGGAATATTTCAAAGATTTCTTAATTATCGGCCAATTTGCTATCTTTGGAAAATATTTTATGCCACATTTGAAAGGAAACGAAAAAAGACGAATTAATACTAAATCAAAATAGAAATAATGGGAAATAATGAAAGAATAGCAAAAGCAGTTGCCATTGCCACTGATACCAAGCTGTTCGTCTTGGAACGGGCTTGTCTGCACCAGGCTCCTGCGATCTTCGAACAATATTTCAAAGATCGTAAAGCTGTAGTAGTTGCAGACAACAATACTTGGAAGGCCGCAGGAGAGAAGATATATGGATATCTGTCAGCAGCTGGCATCTCTACGGAAAAATTTATTATTCGGGAAAACAAATTCCACGCAGAATGGAAATATGTCGAAATGGTAGACAAAGTGCTTGAAGGCCAATTCGATGCTGCCCGTTCGATAGAAGAAGACAAAAATCATCAGGAAAGCGATGCCACCAAGGCTGTCCGTACTGCTTCTAATGATTATTACGTTGCGGTTGCGGTCGGCTCCGGTGTAATCAACGACCTTTGCAAACTGGCATCTTTCCATCACGGCCAATCCTATTTGGCAATACCTACAGCCGCTTCTGTGGATGGGTTTTCCTCATTTGGCGCTTCAATCTCCTATAAACACGCAAAGCAGACATTCAATTGTCCTGCTCCTATTGCCATTTTGGCCGATGTGGATGTGATAGCAGCCGCTCCAAAGGAAATGACTGCAGCAGGATATGCTGATCTGGCCGCCAAGATTCCAGCAGGAGCCGAATGGATGATAGCCGACTTGTTGGGCACAGAACCGATAATACCGGCAGCTTGGCACGTCCTGCAAGATGTCCTCAATGAACAATTGTCCAATCCTGAAGGCGTTGCATCCGCGGAGCCAAAGGCTATTGCAGACCTCTTCGAAGGTCTTACCCTCAGTGGATTTGCAATGCAAGCCGCAAGGTCCAGCCGCCCAGCCTCTTGCTGTGACCATCTTTTCAGCCATATCCTTGATATGACTGAGCATACCTACCGTGGAGAACTTCAATCTCACGGATTCCAGGTTGCCATTGGCACATTGACAATGTGCGCAGTTTTCGATGAATTCTTCAAATACGATCTCTCGAAAATAGACGTTGAGGCTTGTGTAAAAGCTTGGCCGACATTGGAGCAGGAACAGAAAAGAGCACTTGAGGTGTTCAAGAACTTCCCGGCTCCTAAACTTGGATATGAAAGCATTACTCAGAAATACACAGATGCGGAGGCTGTCCGTAAAGAACTTACTCTAGTCAAAGAGAACTGGCCGGAATTCAAGAATAAACTCCAGCAGCAGGTATTTCCATTTGAAAAAATGCAGAATATGTTCAAGAAAGCCGGTGCTCCCTACGATCCTTCGATGATAGGAGTCACCAGAGCACAACTTAAGGATATGTTCCCATTCGTTCAGTTGATGAGATGGCGTTTCAATCTTCTAGACCTCACAAAGAGGGTCGGAATTTACGATAGATTGGTAGCTGCCGTATTTGCAAAAGACGGGGCTTGGGATTTGGATAAAGAACAGACAATAAAGTAATAGTGAAAACTACAAAGCATAGTTTTAATTATTGGCAATGGAGAGTCATCATCTGTTCGATGCTTGGCTATGCCATTTTCTACATTGTTAGGAAGAACTGGTCTTTCGCAATGCCGAAACTTAGTGAGGAATTCGGAATCACCAATACCAGTTTCGGAATCATTCTAACCCTTGTAGGGCTTATCTATGGAGTGTCAAAATTCGTCAATGGCTTCATCGCCGACCGCTCCAACGCCCGCTGGCATCTGGCAATAGGATTGGCTGCTTGCGCTGTCATTAACTTCATTTTCGGCTTTAGCGCTGATATAAGTCATTGGTTTACAGGCTCTGCCAGTGGTCCGGACTTCGTCAATGTATTGATCATCGTATTTGCAGTGCTGCTCATACTGAACAATATATTCCAAGGTGCAGGTTTCGCTCCGTGCAATCATCTTATGACGCATTGGGTGCCGCCAGAACAACTTGCTACCAAGATGAGCATCTGGAATACCTCCCATTCCATCGGAGCCTTCTTTGCTTCCGTAATCTGCGGCTATCTGACTGACTGGAAACTCCTTTTCTGGATTCCTGCTATTGTAGCATCTGTGGGAGTTATATTTATAATTGCCACCCTTAGGGATACCCCTAAATCGGTGGGACTTCCTGAACTTCCAGACACCAAGACGGCATTGGACTCCGATGACAGTCCTGCTGCTTACAAGGCATACATTCGCAAACACGTATTCGGAAGCAGGATAATTTGGACATTGGCCATCACAGACCTATTCGTCTATATAGTCCGTTTCGCAGTGTTGGACTGGGGTCCTACCTTCCTCCAGAAAGGGGCCAATCCTCTTTCTCCTCAGCTTGCAGGATGGACAGTCGGTATTTTTGAAGTTGCCGGCTGCTTGGGTATGTTGACTGCGGGCTGGGTGACAGACCATTTATTCCACGGCAAGGCACAACGAGTCTGTTTCATTGAAATGTTGCTCACTGCTGCTTGCTTATTGGCCTTGTGGCTGTTGCCAAAAGATGCCAATCCTGTACTTATGCTTGTGATGATGGTCCTTGCCGGGTTCTTCCTTTACGGCCCTCAAGCCCTATTGGGAGTGACTGCATCGAACCAGGCGACAAAGAAGGCTGCATCTTCCGCTGTCGGCCTGATTGGACTTTGCAGCTATGGCAGTGTCATTTTCACTGGTGCCGGCCTTGGTTGGTACTCTGACCATTTCGGTTGGGACGATCTCTTCCTGCTGATGTCCATAGTCGCTGTCATCGGCGGCCTGATCATATTGACATTGTGGAACATAAAGGGTGATGGATACATTCACGATGATGCTCCATCAACTGAAAATACGGAGAAATAATACTATAAATGAAGCGCAGATTAGTAATCGGAATGGATTTCGGCACTGATTCAGTCCGAGCCATACTTGCGGACACTTCCAATGGTGAAGAAATAGCCAGTGCGGCTTGTAATTATCCGCGGTGGGCAAAAGGTTTGTTTACCGATGCCTCCAAAGATCAGTTCCGTCACCATCCTCTTGATTACCTTGAGGCAATGACCGTTGCAATGACGGAAGTGATGGCTTCTTGCGTAGATCCATCTTTGGTTGAGGCTATTTCCATTGATACCACGGCAAGCACTCCTTGTCTGGTCGATGAGCATCTGCTTCCTTTGTCATTGCATAAAGGACTTGAGGACAATCCCGATGCAATGTTCATAATCTGGAAGGACCATACTTCAGCCAAGGAGGCTCGGTTGATTACTGAAAAATGTGCCGAACATACCCCGAATTATGCCTGCCATATGGGCAATAATTTCTCTCCGGAATGTTACTGGTCCAAAGTCCTGCATGTGCTTCGCAGCTCTAAAAAACTACGTGCCAATGCCTATACGGCTGTTGAACTTTGCGACTGGATACCTGTAGTGCTGACAGGCTGCCACAGGATTGAAGATATGAAGGCCAGCCATTGCGTTGCGGGTGCTAAACATTTATGGGCAGATGAATGGGATGGTTTCCCTCCTGAATCCTTTTTTGAAGGAGTTGATCCCCTGCTTGTTCCCTTTCTTAGGAATATGCCAAAGACCAATTACAGTTGTACTGTCTCTGCCGGCAATCTTTGCAAAGAATGGGCGGACAAGTTCGGTCTGTCTGAATCTGTCAAAGTAGGAGTAGGGAACATTGATTCCTATTCTGGTGCCGTAGGAGGCGGAGTCGCTTATAAGACAATGGTTATGAATATGGGTACGTCTGCCTGTTATATGGCCGTAGTCCCAACAGAAAAAATGGCTGGCAGGATAGTGGATGGAGTCTTCGGCCAAGTGGACAATGGACTATTGGAAGGTACTACGGGTTTCGAGGTGGGGCTTTCAGCTTTTGGAGACCTGCTCGCTTGGATGAGAAGGCTTATGAGTTGGCCTGTCGACAATCTTATGCCATATCTTACTGCAGATCAGAAGGCAAAAACCGAAGATCAGATACTTGTCAAACTCACAGAGGAGGCTTCAAAACTCCCAATCAGAGAAGATGCCCCTGTGGCTACGGATTATTTTAATGGCAGGAGAGTCCCACGTCCGGACGGGACTTTGACAGGAACCATCACGAATCTTAAGATTTCTTCAAGCCCGGCTGAGATTTTTAACGCTTTGGTTGAGGCTATTGCATTCGCTACCAAGGTTATACTGGACTTTATGAATGATAATAAGGTGGATATAGAGAGACTTGTTGCCATCGGTGGGGTTGCTCAGAAGTCGCCTTTCGTTATGCAGAAAATTGCCGATGTCACCGCTCGCAAGATCGAAGTTTCGCAGAGTAAACATACAGGCGCTCTCGGAGCAGCAATGCACGCAGCAGTAATTGCAGGCATATATTCATCTGTAGAAAAGGCCCAAGAATCTATGTGTCAACCTATTATGATCTCTTTTACCCCCAACGGGGCTCATTACCAGACACTAATGTCCAGGTACCGAAGATATCTGGACATAGTAGATTTTACAGAAAAAGGGAAGATCAAATAGCCTCCGCTATTCGAACATTCTGAGGATTACTCGGCACATACGCACATTGTACATCGTCATCTCTTTAAGGAAACTTTCGTTCCCTTTCAAGTCCGTATTCCATATCTCCATAGCCTTAACTATGGCTTCGGCCTCATTGAAATATCTCCAGAGGCAGATATTGACGATTACCTCTTCAACCTTGGTCGGTATGTCGATATTCTTCAATGTGCTCACTTTGGTCTTCCAAAGGGTATAGGCCAATGAGCGTACTTCATTTACCAAATCGGCATCTTTGACTGCGTCAGCGCAATGGCAGATAGTCCAACAAGCTTCAGCTGCGTCTCTGCCTTGCATTTCTTCCAATGGAATATTTTTGATGATGTGGATCAGGGCCTTGCGAAGATGTTCTTCCGGACATACACTGTAGAGGGCGGCATAACCTTGCATCAATGCAATAAGCGACTTGGTGGTCTTGTCCTCATTCAATGGCTTGAAATCCCTTGAAAGAGCCTCTGCATATTGGCCATTGTCATCTTTGAATTCCTTTTCCACTATCTTATGGATGTTGATTGCATTCTTAAGGGATTCTTCGTCCTTGGTGGTGCGGTACATCTCACTGAAAGCATAAATGGCTCCTCCTTGGGCTCTCAACCTTGACGAATCGTCAAGGCGTTCGCCTTTTTCATTCACCGACCAGAATACTCCTCCGAATTTGTGGTCTATGAATTTCTCGATGTAGTAATCCCTTTCCTTCGATGCTGCCAGAAGATACTTCTTGTCCTTGGAGTATCCGTAGGCTGCGGCATAACTCCATAGCAGTTTGTTATGCTCCATCGCTTCGGTTGAGTTTTCGGGTTTTTGGGAAATGAGAGATTTAAGGATCCCGTTATCGAGGGTATCCTTTGCTTCCTGAAGGAAGATATCAGTCCTGTTTGGCATAAAGTGATATGTTAGATTGTTATGTGACCATTATTTGAATTAATTCGTTTTAAAGATAATGATAATTATAATATTTATTTAAAAATCTTTTTATATTTGCATCCTAAACACATTAAATAAAAGCTAGTAATCGTTATAACTAAAACGTTTTCCTTATGTTTTCTAACAAATTGACCAATGGGTCTTGCTTCGGTAGGATCCTGACAGCAATAACTTTCGTCGCCGCCTTGACCTGCGGTACTGAAGTTTTTGCCGCCCAGACTCTCAATTCAGAAAGAGTCAGTTCTCAAACTCAACAGTCTTTGGTAACGGGTGTCGTACTTGATGCCCAAGGCCAACCTGTTGTTGGTGCAAGTGTCGTCGAGAAAGGAACGACCAATGGCATAATGACTGATGAAAATGGTAAATTCACCATAGAAGTCCGTCGCGGTGCCACCTTGGAAATTTCTTGCATCGGCTTCGCTACCCAAACATTAACTGCCACGAACAATATGAAAGTTGTTCTTGCAGTTGATACTCAATTTCTCGAAGAGGTAGTCGTCGTCGGCTACGGTACTCAGAAAAAAGCCAACTTGACCGGTGCCGTTTCTACGGTCGACGTGGGCAAAACTCTTGAAAACAGGCCACTTGCCAATGTTGGCAAAGCCTTGCAAGGTGCTGTCCCCGGTCTTACGGTCCTTAACACCAGCGGTAAGATCAACAACACTCCAACCATCACTATCCGTGGCGTGGGCACTTTGAGCAACAGTGCCAAATCCAATCCCTTGTTGGTGGTAGACGGAGTGGTAATGAATGATATTTCTTATCTGAATCCTAATGACATTGAAAGCGTTTCCGTCCTGAAGGATGCTGCTTCCACTTCCATTTATGGTACACGAGCAGCCTTCGGTGTGATACTCATCACCACCAAGTCGGCTCAGAAGACAGATAAGGTAAGTGTCAATTATTCAAACAATTTCGGCTTCGAAAAGGCTACAGTCCTGCCTGATTATCCAAACGGTGTAGAGCAGGTAAAAGCTTTGATTTCTGTCAATGGAAGGGCGGCTCTCAGCCCTGAACTTTTCGGTATGACTTTTAATGCGGATTATCTTGCAAAGGTTCAGACCTGGGAAGAAAATCATAATTGGAAGAAAGCAAATCGTCGTGAGATGGTTCTTGGTGATGACTTCGAAGTCCTCCCTAATGGTAAGGGCGCTTTCTATGCCGATTGGGATGTGCAGAAGATTTTCTTCAAGGACTGGACTCCTTCTCAGAATCACAACTTCTCTGTTCAAGGCACTAGCGGAAAGACTTCATATTATATGTCTTTCGGTTATAATAAGGAGGAAGGTACATTGAGATTTGGTGCGGACCAACTCAAGAAATGGAACGTTACTTCCAATGTGACCACCAATCCTACTACTTGGCTTCAGCTGGGTGTCCGTTTCAATTACGACAAGAAAGACTTTACGACTCCAAACAATATCGGACAGGGAGCTTTCCAATATCTTTGGAGATGGCCTTCTTTCTTCGGCCCTTACGGTACATACAATGGACTGGAATTCCGTCCTATGGCTTATCGTACTCAGGCTGCTCCGGATACTTATTGGTACAATTATACTCGTATTGGCGGATTTGCCAAAGTTACCATTCTTCCCGGCCTTACTTTTAATACCGATTATACTTACAATATCTACGATACAGAGGAGAAATATTATTCTTCGACTATCTACGGATATAACAACTGGGATACAATCACTGCTCCTGGATATATAAGCACTGCTACAAGTTTGGGTGAAGAATCAACTAGAGACGTTTCCTACGCTTTCAATGCTTATGCGGATTACAATAAGACTTTCTTCAAGGATCATAATCTTCACGTGATGGTCGGAGTCAATGCGGAAGAAGGGGAGACCCTTAGTCACTCTGGAACACGAATGAATCTGCTTGATACCAATCTTCCGGAATTCAATCTGGCAACTGGAGATATGACAGTTGGCGGTTCTCACTCTCAGTGGGGAACAGCAGGTTATTTCGGACGTATCAATTATGATTATAAGGGCATCTATCTTATAGAATTGAACGGTCGTTATGATGGTTCGTCAAGATTCCCTGCAGACAGTCACTGGGCATTCTTCCCGTCGGCATCAGCAGGTTACCGTTTCTCCGAGGAACCTTATTTTGCTCCTTTGAAACAGTATCTAAGCAATGGTAAACTTCGTGCCTCTTTCGGAGAAATCGGAAACCAGGCTATCGGAAGCAATATGTTCATTTCCACTCTTTCCAAGAGAAATGACACAAGTTCCAGTGGATATGTTTATTGGGTAGGCAATGGCACTCAAAAAGTTACCCAGTACAATTCTCCTTCACTGGTTTCTGCTGATCTTTCTTGGGAGAGGATCCAGACCCTCGATGTAGGACTAGACCTTTCTTTCTTGAAGAATGAACTTAACGCTACTTTCGATTGGTATCAGAGATCCACTCTCGATATGCTTGCTCCTGCGGCATCCCTTCCTGCTACCCTAGGTGCTTCTGCTCCTTATTCGAACAACGGAACCCTCCGTACTCGTGGTTGGGAACTTGCCCTGGATTGGCACCATAATTTCAATGACATTATGGTCTATGCAAATGCTTCTATCGGAGATTTCAAGACCAAAGTTACTAAATGGGACAATGATACCAAGGTGCTGAATACCACCTATCAAGGTATGACTTATGGCGATATTTGGGGCTTTGAGACAGACCGCTTCTTCACACCTGAAGATTTCACCGGTTTCGATGCCAAAGGCAACCCGACAGGTTATGCTTCCGGAATTGCGGATCAGACAGGACTTCAGCAGGGCAGTTTTGTATATGGTCCTGGTGATGTCAAATTCAAGGATTTGGATGAAAGTGGCAAGATCGATGGCGGTAAAGGTACCGCAGATGATCACGGAGACCTTAAAGTCATTGGAAACACTCAGCCTCGTTATCAGTACAGCTTCCGCCTCGGTGGCAGTTGGAAAGGCTTCGATGTGGATATGTTCTTCCAGGGCGTTGGCAAACGTGATTTGTGGACCAAGTCCGCATTCGTAACACCGTTTATGAGAGGTGCAGATGCCATCTATTCAAATCAGACCGATTATTGGCAGGGGACATTTGATAATGGAACCTGGACAGTTACAGATGCTGATGCCAAATTCCCAAGACTATGGCCGGGCAACGTTTCTAGTGGTACTGTTACTGGAATAGAAGTAGGCAATCACAACTATTATCCTCAGAGCAAGTATTTGTCTCATATGTCATATCTGCGTTTCAAGAATTTGACTATAGGCTATACCCTTCCTCAGAATCTTACCAAAAAGGCATATCTTGAGAGGGTCCGGGTTTACTTCAGCGGTGAGAATCTTTGTGAGCTCATCAACAATGTGAACGGGCCTTTCGATCCTGAAATCAATGATGGTAACGGATCAGTGAATAATGCGGTATTCGGACGTATCGACCCTATGTACCGAACATTCTCATTCGGTGTCCAAATTACACTGTAACCCTATGATTAATCACTTTAATACGAAATGAATATGAAAAGATTAATATACATATTTGCAGCTAGCTTTATGGCTTTGGCTACACTTTCTGCCTGCGATGATATTTTGGACAAAGGTCCTCTTGATACTTTCGCCGACAGCAACTTCTGGACAAGCGAAGGGAATGTTTCATCATACGCTAACACTTTCTTTAATCAGTTTACTGGTTATGGAAACTCCGGAAATGGTGATTTTTATTTCCCGACATTGAACGACAACCAGATTCCTAGTGGTTTCAGGGACTGGAACTATTCAGATCATCTTACTACCAATTCCGATTGGAATGATGGTTATTCGGAAATCCGTCGCTCCAATATTATGATCGACAGAGTTGCCGGAATGACATCTCTCACTGATGCACAGAAGGCTCATTGGACAGGTGTCGCTAGAATGATGCGTGCCCTCCAATATTATTGGCTTGTACGTGAATTCGGTGATGTTCCTCTTGTTAAGGCAACTGCCATAACTACGGACAATGCAGCTCTTTACGGGCCACGTGCCGATAGGGATCAGGTTATGGACTTTGTGCTTGAAGATATCAATTTTGCTGCTTCCAATATTTATGATGTAACCAATAAGACTGGTTGGAGCCGCGATTTGGCAAATGCCATCAAAGCTGAGATTTGCCTCTATGAGGGTACATATTGTAAATATCGTGTGGCTGCAGATGGAGAGAAAGCTCCTGATGCTACTCGTGCTACTTCATATCTGAGCGCAGCAAAGGCTGCCTGCCAGGTGATTATGGGGAAATCATATTCTTTGAATCCTTCTTATCAGGGGAATTATAATTCACTTGATCTTGCCAAGAATCCTGAAATGATACTTTACAAGCATTATGTTCAGAGCGTGTTCGGACATTCGACTGTCGATTATACCACATCGTCTACTCAGCAGAGTGGAATGTCTAAAGATGCTTTTGATTCTTATCTGTTCACTGATGGTTTGCCTAAGGCTTCTACATCCAAAGATAAGAATGATGCTGCAAGTACTTTCATTACGCAAGGTAAAATCAGTGTTCTTGATTTGACTCCTATTCTTGCTGTCCGCGACCCTCGTCTGTCTGCAAGTATAGACCCTGCTGTCCTTTATGATCAGAGCCACTCATATATTCGTTTCTTTGACAAGAAACGTACTGATGCAGTGCCAATGACATCTGCTTCTGGTTATGGCGTATCCAAGTTTGATACTAATGACCTTCCTGTCTTGTTCAGGGTAGTCGGTGGAACTAATTTTACCGATGCTCCTCTGTATTGGCTTTCTGTTGTATATCTTGAGTATGCGGAGGCTTGCGCAGAACTTGGTTCTTGCACTCAGGCGGATCTTGACGCCTCTATCAATAATCTTCGCGACCGCGTAGGAATGCCTCATCTGAGCGTCTCTCCTGCTGCGGATCCTGCAAATGATATGAATGTAAGCAACTTGATATGGGAAATCCGTCGTGAGCGTCGTGTAGAACTTATGTATGACAACAATTTCCGTTTCTGGGATTTGAACAGATGGCATCAGCTTGATAAGCTCGACAGCACTACAAATCCTGATATTTTCCTTGGAGCCAATGTTTCAAACGATGTTGATATCGCTGCCACGACAAAGGTTACAAATGGATATCTCAGTCCTATGGGATCGAGCAAGCGTGTATACGATAAGAAGTACTACTTCTATCCAATCCCTAAGAGTCAGATGATTCTGAACCCTGCCCTTACACAGAACCCTGGTTGGGACCAGTAGTCCAGACACATATGAAAACGAAAAGAGCCCGGCTTTCCTGCCGAGCTCTTTTTTTGTGTCTTTCATGCGCTTGCAATTCTTGAGTAGGTACCCTCATTGTATCACAATACTTGGTTGTGGTCTGCTTGCCGAAGATTATTAATGTTTTCCTGGCTTACGAAAGGAGTTTCTTCACTATGGTGGAGATGGTGCGTCCATCGGATTGACCTGCCAGACGTTTGTTCGCAGCCCCCATTACCTTACCCATATCGGAAATCTTAGTAGCTCCGACTTCGGCGATTATTTCCTTGATGACAGCTTCAACCTCAGTCTCGCTAAGCTGTTTCGGCAAATAAGCCTCCATCACGGCAGCCTCAGCCAACTCATTCTTAGCCAAGTCTTCACGTTTGCCTTGAGTATACAGATCTGCAGACTCCTGATGCTGCTTGATAAGTTTCTGAATAGACTTAATGATATCCGCATCAGTCAATTCGGCTCCAGTCCCTGATGTCTTTGCGAGCAGGATCTCGGACTTGATAGCTCTTACTGCTTCCAGACGCACATTGTCGTGAGCCTTCATAGCCTCGATAATGTCTTTTTGGATTTGTTGTTCCAATGCCATAATATATTGTATTTAAGTTATTTTATCTGAATTCATCGAAATCCGGCATCCCCAATCCGGCGGTGAATTCCTTAATCTTCTTATCATCCCTCGGGCAGATCAACAGCACATCGTCAGTATCGATGACCACATAGTTCTCCAACCCAGACACAGCCACTAACTTTTTCCTCCCCGAACTGATGATCAGGTCTCCCTTATTGCCATCAGAAATCTTCTTATAGCAACGCAAAGCAGTACCTTTCCCATCCTTATCCGGGAAATTTTTGTAAATAGACTCCCAATTGTCAATATCTGACCATTTGAATCTTGCAGGATATACCCAGGCCCTGCCAGTTTTCTCCATCACAGCATAGTCTATGGAAATCTTCGCACAGTCTGTATATGCTCTCTCTAGGAAAACCTGTTCCGACGTGCTTCCCAGTGCCACATCCCAGCCTTTGAACAGCCCTGTGATCTCAGGAGAATATTTCTCCATTTCTTCACAGATAGTGTGAGCTTGCCAGATATATATTCCAGAATTCCAGAAAAACTCCCCACTCTTGAAAAACACCTCTGCCAATGAAGCATCCGGCTTTTCTGTGAAAGTCTTCATCTTGATAGGCTTATCCTTAGAATGGGCCCCTTCTCCCCCTTGTACCTGAATGTAGCCATAATTCGTATCCGGCTTGTCCGGTACGATTCCAAGCGTCATAAGTACCTCATTCTTAGTAGCATAGTCCATAGCATCAAGCACGCTCTTGGAAAACAGATCCTCATCTGAAATCAGATGGTCTGAAGGCGTAATCACCATCACTGCGTTAGAATTTCTTTTCAAAATGGAATAAGTGGAATATGCAATGCAAGGTGCAGTGTTCCTGCTATATGGCTCCAAAAGCAAATTCTCAGAGTTGAGCTGAGGCAACTGATCTTGAACCAGTTTCTTGTACTTGGCAACAGTTACTACCAGAATATTTTCTCTCTGAATGAACTTCGCGAATCTGTCAAAAGTTGACTGAAGGAAAGTCTTTCCCGTCCCGAAAAGATCCAAGAATTGTTTAGGTCTCCCATTTCTGGCGAGAGGCCAAAACCTTAGGCCCGTACCTCCTGCCATGATGATGCAATAGTAATTATTATTCATACGTATAGTGAATCAATTATGTGTGTTCAATAATACATTGGCACGTAAGCTTGCGGAAAATACTTTACTTCTGTCTTTCCTCCCTCAAATACCACTGTTACAATGTCGAAGAAAACTTCCACATCTCCGATGCTTTCCTTCAAAGCCTTCGTAAGAAGATATTTCTGAGCGGCTGAAGTGATTTTTTTCTGCTTGGCGTAATCCACATTTTCCTCCGGTTCAGCCTGATATGGAGCCGTGCGGCTTTTCACTTCGACAAAATGCATACCATCCTTGTCCAATGACACAATGTCTATTTCCAGATGTCCGCTCCTCCAATTCCTGTCAATGACCGTATGCCCATTCTCCATCAAATAGTTGCAGGCAATTTCCTCACCTCGTTTCCCTATTGCACTTTTCCCTCTTTTCTCTGCCATCATTCAAATGTCACAATTGTCACACCCGCACCACCGAATTGCACCTGTTCATCCTTCACCGAAGATACTCCGGGGATGGTCCGTACCAACTTCTGAATTTCTTCCCGCAATGCTCCAGTCCCTTTGCCGTGAATGATCCTGACACTGTTCACATTGAGCATAATAGCATCATCGATATAATGCATTACTATGTCCAAAGCTTCGTTTACTCTCTCGCCGCGCACGTCCAATTCGGGTTTGAAATTGAGTTTCCGTTCCGAGATGCTTTCGTCTGTTTTCTGTGTGCCTGGCTTGAAAGTTTCTTTCTGTGCAGATTTGAATTCATTCGATGTGATTCTCTCAATCCGGTTCAAAGGAAGTTTAGTGCTAATATTCCCGATTATCACAGTTACTGAATTGCGGGACACGATAGACACCTCTCCAGCCATTCCATTGTCCTTGATTCTGACCTTCTCTCCAACACTCAGAGGCGCATTCCGGAAAGATTCCAACTTTTTCTCCTCACTCTCCGCCTGTGCCTGCTGAATGGCGGCCGCATCACCTCTTTTGATCTTTCGTTGGCGCTCCCTTTCATCCCTCTCCTTCAATTGGCGTAGTTTATCATTGATATAGTCTTCCCTGTTTTTCTGTCCTTCCTCTTTCTTCTGTCCAATAGCACTGACGAAATTTTGAAGTTCCTTTCTGGCCTCCAATGTCTTGTCCTTGTCCGCCTGCGATTCCTTGATTGTGCGAATGGTATTTTCCACCTTTTTATTGGCATCCTTCACGATTTCTTCCGCTTCTTTCTTTGCCTGGCCCAATATTTCTTTGCGTAATTGCTTTATATCCAGCAGCTCGCGTTGGTATTTATCGGTAATGGATTCCAACGTCTTGTCAGTATTGTGGATACGTTGAAGTTTCTCTTCGAGGGCCCTGCGGCTCTTCGCAATCTTGCGTAGATTCCGTTCAATGCCTACGAATTCTTCACCAGCCCTGGCCTCTGCGTCCTTGACAATATCCTCGTCCAACCCCATTTTGCGAGCCAGTTCGAATGCGAACGAATTTCCAGGAAGGCCCATTTCCAATTGGAACAATGGGGCGATATTCTTAGCGTCAAATTGCATTGCTCCGTTGATCACACCACATTCGGTAGAAGAAGCATAAAGTTTCAGATTCGTATAATGAGTGGTGATGACCCCGTAGACCCCTCTTTGGTCCATCTCGCTCAATATGGCTTCTGCAATGGCACCGCCAGCGGCAGGCTCTGTCCCTGAACCGAATTCATCTATGAGGACCAATGTCTTATTGTCCGCTTTTGCCAGCATATCTTTCATATCTGAGAGGAAAGAACTGTAGGTACTTAGGTCATTGTCAATGGATTGGTCGTCTCCGATGCTCACCATCATTCTCTCGAATACGGTCAATTCCGAAGTCTCCGAGGTGGGAATGAGCATTCCCCATTGGAACATATATTGAAGCAATCCTATTGTCTTGAGACATACTGACTTACCACCTGCATTCGGGCCTGATATCAGTAAAATGTGCTTTTTCGGCGTGAGAGAGGCTGTGAGCGGAACGATTTCTTTGTGCTCTTTGCGCAAGGCCTTTTCCAGAAACGGATGCCTGGCTTTCCTGAACAAATCTTCACCGCTTTCTGAAATTATTGGCATCCCGGCAGCCATATCCAGCGAAACTTTCGCCTTGGCCATCATAAAATCCAGTTCGCCAATATATTCCGCCGAATAGAGCAAATCAGTGACGTAAGGTCGCAGAAAATCGGAGAAATCTGCCAATATTCGGGAAATCTCCCTGGTCTCAGCGAAATGAAGTTCATTCAATTCGTTCTCTATCTCCACTATCTCCGCAGGTTCTATGAATGCTGTCTTGCCAGAGGCTGACTCGTCGTAAACGAAACCCGCAATCCTCCTTTTGTTGGCGGCATTGATAGGAATGAGCATCTTACCGTCCCTTATGGATATGCCTGCATCGCTATCGGCCACTCCTTCTTCTTGTGCTTTCTTCAGTATTGCATTTGCCTTCTTGGAAATGGATCCTTCGGCTGCCTTTATGGATTTGCGGATGTCATACAGAGCATCTGAAGCGGTATCTTTTATTCCACCGAATTTGTCCAATATTGAATCTATTCTCTTAGATACTTCCGGAAAATTCAATATGGTGGAACTCATCTTCTTGAGATTCGGGTAAACTCCGTCTTTTATACTTTCTAAGAAGAAAAGGACCTTTCTGACGGTCTCAAGCATTGTACGAAGTTTGCCCAGCGACAGAAGATCGATATTGGAACCTGGCTTCTGAAGAAGTTGCAGGAAATCGACGCAATCTATGTATCCGTTGACAGGGAAACTTTCCTCGAACATCATAATCAAGCGCATCTCGTCTGTGAGGAGAAGGCGTTTCTTAATTACCTCCGGGTCTGTGCAAAATAACTCTTTTGCCACTCTTTCAGTGGCATATTCTGTAGAACAGCGATTGGATATCGTCTCTCGGATCCTATCGAATCCTAGCTTCGATTCGAGTCTGTTGTCTATTTCATTCCTTTCGACCACGTTATCTTATTTATTGGCCTGAATTATTGTCATTCGGGTCATAATGAGTTTCATTGTTTTTGGTTGAAGTCGCATCGTTGGGCGCCTGAACTCCCGGCTCATAGTGGACTTCATTGGCTTGACTGGCAGTAGAAGTCTGCGACTTATCTCTATTGAGAGCGGAGCCCAGAAGCAATTTCAATTCGTTGATATTGTTGATGAGAGTGACTATGCCGCCATTGACGAAAACTATATGTCCTGTCTCTTCGGAAACCACTATCACATCGGCATCAGATTCTTCCGAGATCCCGATCGCAGCCTTGTGCCTCATACCGAAACTGGCAGGAATGTCAGTCCTGTCGGTGATAGGGAGAGTACAACGAGCTGCCACTATCCTGTCATCGTTGATGATCACCGCCCCGTCGTGAAGAGGAGAGTTTTTGAAAAACAGGTTCATCAGCAGCCTCCTGTTGATGTTGGCGTCAATCTTGTCGCCAGTTTCTATCACATAGTCCAATGGCGTTTTGTGAGGGATTACTATCAATGCCCCTGTTTTCTGCTCTGACATTGTCCTGCAGGCTTCGGTGATTTCCTTCACAGCTGCCAAGTCCAATTTTTCTTCTTTTATCCCAAGTATCTTGTTGAAGAAATTGTGCCCGCCTCGTGCGATTCCGTAGTTGCTTCCCACCTTGATAAGGAAGTGCCTGATTTCAGGCTGGAATATGATGATCAAGGCAAGCAGACCGACATCAAGAAGTGCGCCCATAAGGGCTGACATCATTTTCATATTCAGGGCTGCGACAATGATCCTGACCACGAATAGGAAGAGGAGTGCAAGGAAGATATTCATTGCGGCAGAGCCTCTTATCCAGTGGAATATCAAATAGATAATGAAGGCCACCATCAATATGTCCAGGATGTCGATGAAACCCAAGTTCAAGAAGCCGAATATGTCCAATATCATTCCCATAATCTTCAGCTGCAAATATACCTATATTCCTGAATACATCTTAATTTTCTTTCCCATTTTTAGGATGGGAATTATTGCTGAATTCAAAGTCCTGAATATGAAGAACAAAACAACCAGCCGCAAGTCTGGGGCCTTTTCACGGCGATGGCAAGCTACTTGTTAAATGGATGCTCCGGGTTGCCGGTCCAGCGATAGAGGCGGGCGGTACAACTCTGGAGTTTGTTGACATTTTGGGCGTTTTCGGAAATATACCAAAGGCCGCCACCTATCGGGCATAGTCCGGTGCTGCCCCATTTGAAGTGCCAACCGCGCACACCTGTTGCGGCATCTTTAAGTCCGGCCTCGGCTAAACGAATCTGTTCCTGTCTTCCTGAATATGGAACGCCTTGCAATTTGCCTTTGAATGGCTTCTGTCTAATGCTGAATGCGAACAGATCGTAATTTGGGTACGATGGCTTCTTACCTTTGTACACAGCCAAGAAAATATTGCCAGTAAACGAATCATAGGCCATATTCTGTACTCCATAATTGGTATTGCCTGTATAAATGAAATATTTCTCAAGAGGCTTCTTCGGCCCACTTTCGTGGATTGTACCGAACTTGATGGTCTGTGCGAATGCTGCCAGATTGTCCAAGTCATATTTGAGAATCACTTGGTAATTGTTATCGTCCCTGTCCAAGCCGCTATAAACCCCATAGGCGACATACAAAAATGACTTATTGGCCTTTTGGCCTTTCCCAATATTAGGAGCAATAGTCACCCCGTCGATCCCTGAGCAGCCATATCGATGCTCAAATTCTTTTCCGTCAATATTGACCTTGGCATTGTAGTCATTGGCAGGCTCCTTCATCAATACTGTCTTGAACATATCATTGCCCTCCGGATCAGTCCCGACCTTGTCTAATTTATCTACATCTATTATTGCAATGTAAAAGGTAGAACTGCCCTTTGCTATCTTAGTTACATTCAGCGTCTTAGCCACGCCGGCCCCGATTTCATCATCCTTGCATTCGAGCGAAGCATACACTTTTCTATCCTTTGGGTTGAACGTCATAGCTCCGAGATGACCCTGGATCCTGTCAATAGATGCAAGGATATTGCCTTTAAGGTCTGTCTTTATGAATCTGCTGGTGAATGACATATACATACACCCCTTTTCTCTGTCCAATGCAATCCCCTGGACGTGTTGCTTCTGACCTCCCACGAACACGCTGTCCGGCAGGCTGACAGCCGTTGCCTTCGATTGAGCCATAATGTTCAATCCGCAGAAAAATGACAATGCTGCAAATGCTGTTGTAAATATTCGTTTCATAATCCTAATAATTTTCCACCACCAAGATACAGCATTTTCCCCGCTTCTCCAACTCGGTTTCGTAGGCAATCCGCTGGTTTGCCGGAAAAAATCATTATATTTGCTTCCGATGACAAGAGAAGATTCATACGTAGCGGACATCTCCGCACTTCCAACTATTTGTTGTTGCTGTTGCTGTAAATAAGCAGCGGCACGGTCGTCGTCATCGTTTTTCAAGAAAATCTATATAACAAAAGCCGTACTGTCTTTCGCACACATTAAGTGTACTTTGGCGGCATTATGGCAAATATCCAAATCATTATGAGTAAAATTTACAAAAGCCTCACCGAGCTTATCGGTAACACCCCTTTGTTGGAATTGCAGAAGTATGAATCAAAATTTGCTTTAAAAGCGACTATATTAGGTAAATTGGAGTACTTCAACCCTGCAGGGAGCGTGAAGGACAGAGCAGCTTTGGCAATGGTTGAAGACGCTCAGGCACGTGGACTGCTTGGCGGAGCAGACAAAGGCACCATTATCGAGCCGACTAGTGGAAATACAGGGATCGGGCTAGCCTTTGTGGCCACTGTGATGGGGTACAGGCTTATATTGACTATGCCCGATACCATGAGCATTGAGAGACGTAATTTATTGAAGGCTAGAGGTGCGGAGTTGGTACTTACGCCTGGCAAAGAAGGGATGAAGGGAGCCATCGCAAAGGCTGAGGAGCTTAAGGCCAATATTCCTGGCAGTATTATCCTACAGCAGTTTGAGAATCCTGCCAATCCTGCCATCCACGTGAGGACTACAGGTGAAGAAATTTGGCGGGACACTGACGGGAAGATTGATATCTTCGTTGCTGGCGTGGGTTCCGGCGGTACTGTAACAGGAGTGGGAGAATCGCTGAAGAAGCATAATCCGTCAGTGCGTATTGTGGCTGTCGAACCAGCTTCCAGCCCGGTCCTGGAAGGCAAGCCAGCCGGCCCTCACAAGATTCAGGGTATCGGGGCCAATTTCATACCGAAGAACTATAATCCGGCTTTCGTCGATGAGGTGATGGACGTGAATGACGATGATGCGATTCTTGCAGGCCGTCAAATCGCTGCCCTTGAGGGACTTATGGTGGGAATATCTTCAGGTGCCGCTATCCACGCCGCCAAGGTATTGGCCCAACGTCCTGAGAATGAGGGCAAGACCATAGTGGCTCTGCTCCCTGACAACGGCGAACGCTATCTTTCGACTGTCCTTTATGACAATGATAATTATCCGCTGTAAGATTTCGGCTCAGTAGTTTCCTCAACAGGATCATACAGAGCAACTTATTATTATACAAATCACAGAAATCATGAAACCAGAAACAATTAATAATATCGCACAGACGCTGACTGATATTTCCAGCGAGCGGATTTTCGAGAGTTGTTCACATTGCGGCAACAGCCATTATTCCGACAGGGTCCTCACGGAAATCGTGGACATTTGCCGATCTGTGATTTTCCCGGGCTATTATAGGGAAACCGAATTGTCAGACCGCTCGCGCGAGAGTTTCCTCCATCGTAAACTTATCAGGCTTAACAATTTGTTGATTAGGGAAATAGGCGATGAGGATACAGTAAGTGCTTTCATTTCCAGTTTGCCTCAATTGCGACATCTTCTCTCTACTGATGTTGAGGCCACCTTCAATGGAGACCCTGCTGCTGTAAGCTATGATGAAGTCATAAGTTGTTATCCTGGAATCAGGGCAATATGCAACTATAGGATTGCTCACGAAATGGATAAATTGGGGGTTCCTCTTATTCCAAGAATGATTTCGGAGATGGCTCATAGGGAGACAGGAATTGATATACATCCGAAAGCCTCTGTCGGTCAAAGTTTTACCATCGACCACGGGACAGGTGTTGTAATCGGGGCCACCTCTGTCATTGGCACGAATGTAAAGATATATCAGGGTGTAACTCTGGGTGCCAAGAGTTTCCCTCTAGATGCCGAAGGCAAGCCGATCAAAGGAATTCCGCGACACCCTATTATTGGCAATAATGTCATTATCTATTCCAATGCCACCGTACTTGGCCGCATTGTCATCGGTGACGGGGCCATCATCGGGGCCAATATCTGGATCACTGCGGATGTCCCTGCCGGAGCTAGAATCGTGAACAAAGCCTAGAACGGATTCAATCCAATTTTCTGGTGCAACGTATGGAACTTACGCTGCATTTATGCCATTGTCGTGTTTTAGTCTCAGTCATTGCGGCGGCCCTTACATTTGCCCCTTACCGCACTTGGCGAAGAGAAGACTGTATCTGGCCGTTTCTGTTGCATTTCAATAAGAAGCCCTTTTGCAACTTTTTTCCGATTGCCATCTCAGAGCAAAGAAAGAAAAATATTTGTCTAAATATGCTAACTTCTCTATGTCGGACTTGCTGTAAGCATCAGTGAAATAATCCCGTGCTCTGCAAACTTCGTTGAGCATAACGCTTCTTCCTCTTTCTTTAATACGACCGTATTCTATTGTTAGATCGAATAAGTCCAATGCTCTCAAATATGCAGATGCGGCCATTTCTGCCTTATCTTTAGCGATCCATTTGGCTGTTCTACCCACTTCACTTCCAATATTTGCCATCTGTTCGATAAAAGGTAAAGTAGCCCAGCGTTCTTTATTCGGCTCCATTTGACCCATTACTTTGTAATGAATTTGTTAACAATAGAAATAATCCTTTCTCTAGTAACTGAGTCTTCAACATATCTACTTTTATTTCCTTGTCTTGGTCGAATGTTAATAAGTGAATCGAATTCTACAAAATTCTCCACGTCTGAATTATCGGCTTCTGGATATAGATTAAAACCCCATAGGGATTCTTGTGAAGACCCGTTTTCAATCAGAAAGGCTTCGAGATCGGAATGCAATTCAGCATCCAATGCTATGAGTTCTCTATCAACATCTACAACAGCTTTAATCATATCTACAAAGTAATTTTGTGATAGATTTGTTAGTTCTTCTTTTGTAATAGGTTTTTCTAAAATAACCATATGATTCGTTTTTGCAAAAGTAGTTAATATTTGTTTAAAAGTGAATGTAAATAGCCAATATCAGTTTATGTCGGTCTGCTGATACAAACAGAGAAAATGCTCATTGGCGGATGGACATTTGCCCCTTACCGCAATGGCCTCGGCCGGATGTTCTATTGATTGCCGACAGAACCTTGATTCCCACACCGTACACTTTTTCGGACATTTTCGTGTATGGTGCTGTTTTGCCACCATCAAAAGTTGCCCCGGAAATATTTTTTTCATTCCAAGTCAAAATCCGTAACTTGCGGCAGATTCAAAATAACAATGCCAATGGACGGTCACAGGAATGCCCTTCAAAGTATATATAATCAAATGTTTAAGTTGTCGCTTGTAGCGATAATTGCTACTGGTCTTATTGCCAGTTCTTGCAATCGGGAGCGGGATGTGAAATCGACCCTAGCCGACATCGAGACCAACATCGACGAGCACCCCGACAGCGCCCTTAAAGCAATAAATGCCATTGACACGAATGCCATCCGCAGTCGCTGCGTCAAGGCGAAATACGCATTGCTCAAGAGTATCGCCTTGGACAAGAACTACATTGACACTACCGACACCCGTATTATCGCCCCAGCCGTTGAATATTACAGGCATCACGGAAGCAAAAGGGATCTGATGAGATCGGAGTATTCACTTGGAGTAATTAGGTTCAATCAAGGTGATTACCAAAATGCACTGATTTCTTTCTCCGATGCAGATGCCCTTTCGCGTACTATTCCAGATAGTTTATACATAGGTCTTTCATTGATGGGGAAAGCTGACACTTACAATCGAACCTATTGCAATGAAGATGAGTTAGTAAATGTGAGGAAGGCTTTAAACATTTTTGAAGAAGCCGGACTTAAACGTCAATGTAAGACGGCAAGATACCATCTAGGCATTTCATTACAGAATGCAGGTAAGATCGATTCTGCGTCAGTAATATTCGAAAGAATGCTTTCCGTCTTTAAGTCAAGCGGTGATACCAACTTGGTTGCAGATTGTTTGAAGAGTTTTGCGCTTCTTTCCCTGTCCAAAAAAAATCCAGACCCGAATGTTGCTCTCGAAATGCTCACCTCTGCTGTCCGTGACTACAAGAGCACGCTAGATGCAAGCCAGTATGGAGAATTGGCGTATGCCTATGCATTGACAGGAGACAACAAGTCGGCTGATGCGATAATGAGCCAATTGCGATATTTCCGGGAAGCTGATTATTGGCAATACAAAGTGCTCAAAACAGAGAAGAAGTGCATAGATGCGCTTGAATTCCTTGAAAGATCAATGTCCAATCAAGATTCAATAGTCACTCATACTCTCAAAGAATCATCGATCAAGGCTCTTGGAGAACATTACAAGCAAAAATCAGAAGATTCCAGAAAAGAGGCAACAATAGCGAAGATGTGGCTTTGCATATCCGTACTTATTGCGATATTGATAATGATATGCCTTGTATGGATCAGTCTTCACCACCACCGCAGGCTGATGGAAGAACGCGACCAATTGTTGTCCATTGCCGAAGAAAGAGGTCGAATGAATGGCAAGATACTTCTCTCAAGGCAGATGAGGGAACAGTTAGGCCGTTTCCGAGATTTATGTGTCGAGTATTCCAGACTTGTGGAAAAGGAAAGTCAGCAGGCATTTCTGGATGAGCATATCCGTCCGATATTGGACGGGTTCCTGGCGGAGTCAGGCAAACATTCCGAATTCGAGAAATACATAGATGAAACTACGGGAGGGGTGATGGGCCATTTGCGAGAAGATATGAAAAACTTTCACGAGAATGACTTCGTTTTCCTGAGTTATGTTGTGATTGGCCTGGATACATCGACCATGGCTTGGATGATGGGGCTGTCCAAGGAAGGAGTGCGATCCAAAAAATTCAGGCTTGTCAAGAGAATACTTGAAAGTCAATCTAGGAACTCCGAATTGTATAGTAAAATCTTCACAAATTGACGGTTTGAAACGGAATAATTACTCGGCAATTGCAATAAATTAATAAACAGATAGTTAGCTATTAAGAAGTGAAACGCCTTTTTTTCGTTGTTTCGTAAAAGGCAAACTATTCGATTGTAAATTTGTAAAAACTTATTCAATCGAATTATGAAAAAAATTATTTCAATCCTAATCGCAGTTATTCTGCCACTATTCTCATTAAGTGCGATAGCCGACCCTGATTATGGGGTAACGTTGCCAGTCGAAATACACAATTCAACCAATAGGCCGACGAGGGGTACTGTATATATACCTCTTACTTGCACTTATGAAAGCTTATCAGGTGGAATCGTAACTGTATTTGCTCAGAATATAGGAATGATAAACATAACGATAACCAACACTAATACAGGAAATGTCATCAATGACGTAGTGGATTCTTCTAATGGTCAAGCATTGACAATATTCTCTGGGGCTTCCGGAAATTACGTCATTGATTACACCTTGCTCATTGGTACGACATACGAAGGTGACTTCGAGATATAACGTAGAAGTTGATGATTAAGGAACAACTCATTAGGACGGTTACTATTGGCATCCTATTCCTACTTGGGTTTTGGATACTTGACTCTTGTTCAGGGAGAAGGGAGATACGTAAGGAAATGAGGGCGTTTGTATCAGACAGGATAGAAGTGCCAGATGATATGGACTGCGTTGATTATGACGACATCGGTCAATACCTTGATACGGCGCAGCGGGCAAAATTGATTGTATATTACGATACTTTGTCTTGTCAGAGTTGCAACGTGAGTCATATCGGATCACTCAAACCTCTGATTGAGAGAAGTCGTAAGACTGGTAAGTTCGATGTCCTTGTGATATTTTCTCCTAGACCAGACGAGAGTGCAGAAGTAACCGCACAGTTGATGGTGATGAAATTGGATTTTCCTGTTTGTGTGGACACATATAGCTCATTTAGGAGGAAAAACAATTTCATTCCTGCGGATGTGAGATTCCATACGTTCCTTGTAGATAGGGAAGGGAAACCGATATTCGTCGGCAATCCTTTGGACTCTGATGAATTGTCGAAATTATTTGATAAGGCGTTGCAAAAGATATGACCAATAACGCAACAATACTTTAATAGGCGCAAGCCAAATTATTAACAATTAAAATTATTAAAAAATGAAAAAGATTTTATTATCAGCCATCGGAGCGGTGCTCCTAGGGGCTGCGATGTCAGCTTTCGTTTCTGTCAAAAATGAAAGTAAAGGTAATATTCTAAATGAAAATGCCGAAGCATTGGCTGAAACCGAAGCTGAAAAAGAGGAGGAAAAGTCTTGTGAAACTTATGAGAGTTCTCACTGCTATTATCATGTTAGTGAAAACGGGAAAGGGGCAAATTATAATGTGGAGAGGCATAGAAATAAATAATATTTTACGATGCGTTTTTTGCGTATATTATTAATATCTTTATTGATAAGTTCCTGTTGTTATGATAAATCAAACGAAAGGAAACCTGTAACGGATCAGATAATAGGTACAAAGGTATCAGTTGAAGGGGATGATTTGGGCTCTTTTGTTGGAGAAAAGTCTGGCTATCTACTTTTCTATACATATGATGATATGCATAAAATAATGGTCTTCCAAGACGAGGGAGATTCATTGAAATATGTTAATGGCTTCGTTTCCATAGGACGAGGTCCAAATGAATTTACTTATGTGGATTATTATATGGATTCTGATTCTTTATATTTGTCGAACTCTACCCCCGCTGGATTTGAAGCTATCTATGCCATATCGTTAAATAAAATTGGTGATATTTCTGATCAAAATAAGTGGAAAAAATATCGTTTTTCTGATTTGCCATCTGTATTAAAATGCGATGGTTTCATTAAAACTGATTTTGGTCAGTATTTGACATTGGCTGGGCGATGGAATAAAAAGGAAATCATTTCTAAGTTGGATGCAAGCAGCAACAGTCTTATTCCTGTCGATTATTGGATTGAAGATGGAAATAATAGTGGGGTGTCGGCAAAACAAGAAATCTACTGTAACGGTTCATTGAGGATTAAAGGCAACAAGATAGTGTATGCTTGTAACAATGGACGGTATTTGGTAATCTGTAAGTTACATGATGCAGAATTATATCCGGAAAAGACGATTTATGACTCATGCCCAGATTATTCTTCCACAAATGATGGTAGAATCTCATATTCTGAAGAGAGCTATTCGGGAATTAGGACACGGGTAACGAACAAATATATTTATGCAATGTTGAGTATGCGGCGAAAAGATACTCACTCAAATTATAAAGGTTATCCAGCAGGAAGTTATGATGAATTGGAAGTCTATGATTGGAGAGGAAAGTTCGTAAAGAATTATCGGACTGATGTTCCTTTTTTCGATTTTATTATAAGTTCGGATGACAAGGTTCTGTATGTGCTGACCAGAAATCCTGATTCAAAAGATACTGAAATTATTAAGTATGAATTGTAAATATTTCCATCATTGCTAAACATACATTAAACATTTCTCCAAAATGAAAAGATTATTCTATATAGCAATTATTACATTTCTTGCTGTAGGTTGTCATAATCATACTACACGTAATGATGATCAACTGAAAACAATTAGATTAAAGGAGAATATTCAAGACACAATTAATGCAGATAAGGTGTTTCGAAGTATTAACTACATAACGTTAGTTACCCCCGATTCGGTATTAATGGGATATCCTGCGAAGATAATCAAGGACAGGAATCGTATTTTCGTTTCTGATGGCTCAAAAGTGTTTGTCTTTGATAAGGGAGGTAAGTATGTAATGTCGGTTTCGCGGGAAGGAAGAGGTCCAAGTGAACATCAGAGTGTACGCGATTTCTCGGTTGATGGAGACAATGTTTATATAATTGATAGCACTCCTTGTTTGTTTAAATATTCCATAGATGGTGTTTTCTTAGATAAGCAACCACTTGGCTCTTTTGCAGCTACTGTTCAACCTATCGATGAGGATAAATTAGTTGTTACATCGGCATATCAGAACAAAGAAGACAAATTTCGCATGTTCAGAGAAGTTACATTGAAGGAAACGTCTTCGTATTTTCCTGTGAATGAGGCAGAGATGAAATATAGGCAGTTGCTGAACCAGAACAATTTTTTTGTTTATGATGGTTCTTTGCTCTACCACGAAAGATGGAACAATTATGTCTATCTGTTGAAAACTAATGGCTATAAAATTATTTACCATTTCGATTTTTTTGGTAGGAATATCCCAGAAGACTTTCTTCACGCTAAGTATTCGGACGTGGTCGACTTCTCAATGAAACTTAGGGACAAGAGTTATTGCTACTTGCTAAATGACTATGCTGAATCAGATAATAGTATATTAATGAGTATTTCCGATTGTGGAAAGTGTCGGATGTGCCTATATGATAAGAAAGTGGGTACATCTATACAATTTAACTATATCATCTTGAGACCTGGTTCTTCAGCTGTTAGCGTGGGAACAATCCCTGCAAATTTCTATTCCGAAGACAGCATGTTCTTCACGTTAGGTGAAGACGAAGATGATGCCAAGGTCCAAATTTGTGAAGTTAGATTAAAATAAGCTGTTACGATAAAAAAGGAATTCTAATTGGCCTTTGTATCGTTTTGCTATGTTCCTGTGAAAGAAAAAGAACTAAAAAACTTTTGTCACTTTTCATAATAGCACGACATCCTTGCCGGACAGAGAGGAATGAAATGTAAACTTTCTTTGGAAATATTTGATAGTGTAAAACATGTAGAAAATAACCATATTATAAACAATAAGACTACTATTTAGAATTTGCTGATGAACATCCAGGGGATAATAACCATAATAACTAGTTTCATAAGTGTGATTGGATGTTCGCAATTTGGGACTGTCCAATTTTCGTTGTCATCTGCTGGTGATAACAGAGCGGAACTGGAGTCTGTGCTTGAATACTATTCAAAAGAGGATAAGGATCCTTTGAAGCTTCAGGCTGCTGAGTATCTTATAGCCAATATGCCTTTGCATCGATCTTATTCTGGTGGAATTGAAGCCTATTATGATGCCATCGATTCAATCATTCCGACTATAAAGGACAAAACGATATTTAAAGATAGGATGGCTGAACTGTACAGTAAGTACGAGCCATCCTTTTCACTATGTTATGATGTAAAGACTATCAAGGCGGCATTCCTTATATCTAGCATTGATAACGCTTTTCGAATGTGGCGTGAAGGGAAATGGGCGAAACATCTTGGTTTTAATGATTTCAAGGATTGCTTGCTGCCATATAGTTGCATTGACAGCCAGCCTTTCAGCAATTGGGCAATCAGTCTTATGGATACTTGCAGGGGAGCGATTGATACGATGGAGAAAGAATGCAGAGAATACGAAAGCAACCCAAGTATTGCTACGGAAGAAGTGGTGGCGCACCTCAAAGGCGGTTTCCTTAAATATTCAAAGCAATTGGACTTGTATCCTATTTTCCGAGCGACGACTCTCAAGAATCTGCCTTATGGAACTTGCATTGAATCTTGTATCAGTGCAGTGCAGATATTGAGAAGTAAAGGGTTGCCTGTGTTCATTGATTTTATACCACAATGGGCGAATAGAAGATACGGACATTATTGGTTGTCTGTCCTGAATCTCAGACAAGGAGTTGAGGCTTTTTCCCCTTTTGGTATCGAGGATGAAGATAGTACTCACAAGAACCGCCCTCTTCCGAAGGTGTATAGAATGACATATAGTCCGAACAAGGAATTGGTAAAAAGGGTAATGAAAAAAGAATATGTCCCATCTTCTCTGTCATATATTTATTTTAAAGATGTCAGTGATGAATATATGATAACTGATGATGTCACTGTCCCGACATTCAAAAGAGTAAAGATTGGAAATGACGTATATGTGGCTACGTTTAACAATCAAGAATGGGTGGCCGTAGCTTGCGGGAAGAAGGTGTGGGGACGGAAGGTTTCATTCAGAAAATTGGGCCGAAATGTATTGTATCTTCCTATCCAGTATGATAAGAATGGCGTGATGGAACCTATCGGAGAGCCGTTTTATCTTGACTTGAAGGGTGAGATTGAACCTTTCCACAATGGTGGAAGCGTTTCGGTCAATGTCGGTATGACTAGGAAATATCCGGTGTATCAATTCGTTTATGTGAATAAGGCGAAAATTAGAGGTGGAGTGATTCAGACATCAGATACCAAAGACTTTAAGAAAGTGAAAACGGTTGCGGAGTTCCCTAAAATCGGACTGAATCTGGCTGGACTCCAGAAGATAAATAGCGACATTAAGTCCAGATATTGGCGGTTTGCTTCTTCCGACAATGGTCGCAGCGATATGGCTGAACTGATATTTTATGATAGAGCTGGTGCCAGGCTTTCCCCGGATCTTATACTCTGTGGGCGAGAAGTCCACCCTGATAATAAGGTTAATCTTGCTACAGCCATAAATGACGATGATCCTTTAACTTTCTTCAGCGCACGAGGTGAAGATGATATCTGGGTGGGATTTGATTTCGGTGATAAAGTAAGCATAGGCTTTGTCAATTATTTTCGCAGGAGTGATGGCAACAATTTTTACCCGGACAGGTCGTACACTTTGTATTATTGGGATAATAAATCGTGGCGGAAACTTAGGACTTTCATTGCGGATAGGACCTTGGTTGTGAAAGCCCGAGTTCCTGCCTATACTCTTTTGTGGATAAACGGTGAGACTTCTGGGACTGAAAGTCGTCCTTTTGTTGTGGATTCTAGCGGTAGAATACAATGGTATTAGCGGTTGATATGGAATTGATTCAGGTTATTGTTCCGTATTTGCTGGGGCTTTTCTTGCTGAGGATTGCGGCAGGAATATGGGGAAGGAAAGTGGAGACCCTCCTTTTTGTGGCTGTCTGCTGCTTGTCGGTTTACGAGTCGTCGGTGGGGATAATGCAGGTGTTCGGTCACCGTCCTTCCGGTCACTCACTTTTTGCAATGACGGGTAATTTCCAGAATCCGGGTCCTTATGGAGGATTCATCGGGATTACGACGGCAATGGCATTGTGCTATTTGATAAGACATAGGTCGTTGTTGATTCATATCGAGGTTAGAAGGGTATTGCTTCATTTACCATTAGTGGCGGCAGTGGCGACGACGGTAGGCGGAATTATTGTCCTTCCAGCCTCAATGAGCCGGTCTGGATGGTTGGCATTCATTTTGGCTGTGGGGCTTTTTCTGTTCAGGGAAACCGAGCTGCGCGGCTATTTGCATCGAAAGAAGATTGTGTTCTTGCTTGCGGTCTCAGTATTGATTTTGGGTACATTTGGCGCATTCCTGATGAAGAAAGATTCGGCAGTCGGCAGGCTCCATATCTGGCGGATGGAATGTCGAGCCATTGCTGCTCGTCCGATGGGATACGGCATTGGAAGGAGGATGGGGGCCTATGGAGATGCTCAGGCGGCGTTTTTCCGTGAGAAAGTAAGGCCTTTAGGTGTGATTAAAGTTGCCGGTTGTCCGGAATATGCTTTCAATGAATTTCTTGGAATCGGAATGGATTTGGGTGTGCCTGGTCTGATAGCGGCTGTTGTCATTACTGGCTGGGCCATTGTAGCTCTGATGAGACATAGAAGTGCATTTGGATATTGTCTGGTGGCATATACAGTCTTTGCCTTATCATCATATCCTTTGAGCGTGCCCAAATTGGCAGCTTTGGCCGTGGTGCCTTTGGCTGTGACGGGGTGCTTTGATAGGCATAGGAAGATAGTAGTATGTATTTCCGCGATGATTGCATTGTCGTTGATTTTTTTAGTCTACAGAAATGATCCTCGAATGAGGGCTAGGAAAATAGCGGAGAAAGAGTGGCGTGTAGCGAAAGCCTTTGAGAATGTTTCCACACCAGGGGAGACAGCTGATTCACTCGCTCTCCTTGCGAACCTTTTAGAAAATGACTACCGCTATCTCTTTGATTACGGTTATGCCCTGTTTGAAAGTAACAGGTACAAGGAGAGCATTTCAATACTGGAAAAGGGGACACATATATCTTCGGATCCGATGTTTAGGAACATCATTGGAAGGGATAAGGAGGCTCTTGGGGATTTCGAGGGAGCGCAAAGGGAATATTTGCAATCCCATTATATGGTGCCTGACAGGCTGTATCCAATGGTGCTTCTTAAGGAAATGTATGAAAAGACAGGACAGAGAGAAAAGGCGAAAAACACTCTTATGGAAATCAGGAAGATGGAGGTTAATTCTAAAAATCTGACTATGAAGGAATTGGCTGAGAGGGCAGAGAACGAAATTGCCGAATCTGATATGCTAGAAACAATCAAAGATGGAAAGTAACAGGGTTCGTGAGTTATTGAAGTCCGTAGTTGTGTTTCTTCTTACTGCTGCGGTGACGCTGGCGGTGCTGGTTTCGGTGCCGGCACTGCTATGTGATCAGTTTGTTGTGAAAGGTGAGTCGATGGAGCCTACTCTGCATTCGGGCGAGCACTTGCTTGTGAACAAGTTGAAGATGGGGGCGAGAATATACAAGAACTATGATTTCAGTCAGAAGTCTCTGAGTTCGTTCAGGATGCCTGCTCTGGGAAGGGTTAAGGTGTCGGATGTGGTCATTTTTAATTATCCCGATGCTTATGAACGTCATAAGATTGAGTTTAAGATCAATTATGTGTATGCCAAAAGATGCATTGGTCTGCCTGGCGACACTGTTGGGGTGCGTAATGGCTATTATTGGAATTCCAGTACGAAAGGTTTTATCATTTGTCCTGAAGGCGGGCAGAGGAAGTTGAGAGATAGCCCCGATTCCACATTGACTGCAATGGGAGTGGTAATGAGGGCCTTTCCCCATAGGGGAGGGCTAGGTTGGACCATACGTAATTATGGCCCGATGCTGGTTCCTCGCAAGGGCAGTACGGTCAGGCTGGACAGTGCATTGGCATTTGTCTATGCCAGGGCCATAGAATATGAGACAGGGAATCGCCCAAAAGTAATTGGAGGACAGGTGCTGATCGGCGGAAAGGCAGTGGATAGTTATACTTTTACTCACAATTGGTTCTTTTTCGGTGGGGATAATGTGCTGAACTCCCGCGATAGCAGGTATTTCGGCATTGTCCCGGAAGATTTCATCATCGGGGTGGCGACAAATGTCATTTTTTCGAAGAATACTTACAATGGGAGGTTCATATTGTGCCGAAGAATCAAAAAAATTATTAACTTGCATACGGTTTGAAAACCAATAACATAATGGATGCAGAACAAATACGGGAATCTTGTAAATCAAGGTTTATTTCATTGGCTTTAACTGCCATCTTGTGTGTTCCGGCCGTTGCGCAAGGGACGGTTCAGTCTCAGGAGGGGGGACAACTGAATCTTAGCGAGGTGATTGAAATGGCCAGAAGCCAAAGTGTGGAAGCGATAGGGGCGAAGGCGGCATTCATTTCAAGTTATTGGGCTTGGCGCTCTTACCAGGCGAGCCGACTTCCTTCATTGAACCTTTACGGCGATTTTATGTCATTCGACAGATCCCTTCAACTTCTGCAGGATCCACAAAATGGCAAGATGCGCTATGTAAGTTCGAACAATCTCCAGAACAGTCTGGGGCTTTTTCTAGGTCAGAACATTACATTCACAGGCGGTACCCTAAGGCTTTATTCCGATCTCTCACGAATCGATGAATTCGGCAACAATACCGGAAGGACATACTATTCTCAGCCTGTGACTCTATCCTATTCCCAGCCTCTAATGGCTTATAATTCATTTAAATGGGATAAACTTATCTCGCCGAAAGAGTACGAAAAGGCTAAGAGAGTCTATCTGGAGTCGATGGAGAAAGTGACAAGCCTGGCGGTGCAATATTATTTCGCCCTTATGCAGGCTAGGAAGAGTTACGATATCGCTGTTTCCAATTTCGAGAATACTTCCAAGATGTTCGCCGTGGCGAAGGAGAGAATGAAGATAGGCAGCGTCACTAGGGAGGATTATCTGCAATTGGAATTGAAAACCCTTTCGGACAGTACAGCAATCAATGACAATGACATTCAGGTTCGGGAGGCGCAGATGAATCTGAATTCTTTGCTGGGTCTGGGTGAGAAGGCCGATGTGGTGCCTGTGGTCAGAGATGATCTTCCTGACCTCAGTCTGTCTTTCGATCAAGTCCTTGACAAGGCGATGGCCAATTCATCTTTCAATCTGGACAATGAAATCAATATTCTCAATGCTCAGTCTGCAATCGCCAAGGCGAAAGCGCAGAGGGGGGCATCTGTGACTTTGGCTGCGAAGTTCGGTCTTTCGCATTCGGCCGATGCGTTCCGTGAAACTTACCAGAATTTGTTGGACCAGGAGGTGGTGGGATTGACTTTCAGTATCCCGATTTTCGATTGGGGTATGGGAAAAGGGCGTGTGAAGAAGGCGGAGGCTGCAACTGAGGTAGTCAAAGCGCAAGTGGAACAGGCGCAGAACGATTATCGCAAGAAGATATTTACGGCGGTGGGTCAGTTCAACAATCAGCGACAACAGTGCTATGTTTCCAAGCGGGCTAGCGAGATTTCCACCGAGAGGTATTCCCTTATGATGGAGCGGTTCAGAAACGGTGGCATATCGGTCACGGAACTGATTACGGCTCAGAACGAGAATCAGACTGCGGTCCAGAAGTATCTTACTGATCTGGGCAATTATTGGACTTATTATTACGCCTTGCGTCAGTTGACGCTTTTCGACTTCATCGGCAAGGCCGATCTGGATGTGAATTATGATGAAATGGTCAAATAACTATGAAACAATACTTTAATATCATATTTTGCGCTTTGGCGGTGTTTGCCATAGTTGGTTGCGGCCCCAAGAAAGGATCTTCGGACAAGGTCTCGAACGGGAAACTGGCATATCAGCCAGAACGGAACGAAGTGGATGTGATTGTCCTGAAAAATGAGACTTTCCATCGCCAATTGGTTTCCAATGGCAAACTGTCCGCCACTGCCAAAAGTTCTTTGACATTCGGGGCTACGGGTGTGATTCAGGGGATTTATGTCAAGAATGGGGAGACAGTCAAGGCGGGGACATTGATAGCCAAATTGGATGATTCCGACAAACGTCTGGCGCTGGAATCCGCCAAGATTGCGATGGACAAGGCCCGTCTGGATCTTTATGACAAACTGGTGGGACAGGGATATCAGGCCCGCGACACCAGTGCCGTTCCTCGTGATGTTCTGGCTATGGCCAAAATGCGTTCCGGCTATACCGAGGCAGAGAATTCATACAGGAAGGCTAAGCGTGAATATTCTCAGACCCGTCTAGTTGCACCTTTCGCCGGAAGGGTGGCTGACATCACAGTCAAGCGTTTCGACAATACTCCTTCCGGGGCATTTTGCACTTTGATAAATGATAGTGCTTTTGATGTTGATTTTAATATTCTCGAATCTGAGTATCAATTCATTGCGAAAGGCCTAAACGTCAAAGTCGTGCCTTTCAGCTCTGATAAGAAGCCGCTTACCGGATTTGTGACCACGATTAATCCAAGTATTGACAAGAATGGTCAGATAGCAGTCAGGGCTTCAATTCGTAATGACGGGACTCTTCTGGACGGTATGAATGTGAAGGTGATAGTGGAGAAGTCTGTGGACAAATGTCTGGTGGTGCCTAAGAGTGCCGTCGTGGTAAGGGACAATCTGGATGTGCTTTTCCGCTACCGTGATGGCAAGGCAGAATGGGTGTATGTGCATCTTCTGATGTCCAATTCGGAGAGTTATGCTGTGGAGGCCAATGCAGACAGGGGGGCTGTGCTGAATGCTGGGGATTCTGTGATTGTGTCTGGCAATCTGAATCTTGCCGACGGCTCGGATGTGATTCTGAAAAAGAAATAGGCTATGCTGAAAAGGATATTGGATCGTCCTATCACAGTGACGATGGCGGTGCTTGTCATCGTGGTCTTGGGCATTGTCAGTCTTCGTTCAATGCCAGTATCATTGATTCCCGACATAGATATCCCATATATCACCGTTCAGGTGAACGATCAGTCATTATCTGCCAGGGAGATGGATAAGAGCGTGTTGCGTCCTTTGAGACAGCAACTTATCCAAATTAATTCCCTTCAAGATATTGTATCTGAGGCGAAGGATGGCAGCGGTACTATCAAACTTACATTCGATCAGGGGGCCAATATAGATTATATTTTCATTGAGGTCAATGAGAAAATCGACCGCAGTCTTTCGTCTCTGCCCAAGATCGACCGCCCTAAGGTGTTCAAGGCCAGTGCGACCGATATTCCGGCTTTTTATGTCAATATGACTTTGCGAGGAGCAGGCGGTGAGGACAAGTTCTCCGATATGAGCCGTTTCGCTTCCGAAGTGGTAGTGAAGAGGATAGAGCAACTTCCGCAGGTGGCGATGGCCGACATAAGCGGCGAAGTCACGCCTGAAATACTGATAATTCCAGATGAGGACAAACTTCGCCAACTAGGTCTGGGAATTGGGAACTTCGAGAGCCTGATTTCAGCAGCCAACGTCAAATTGGGCAGCCTGACCATTAGGGACGGTGAGTACCGGTACAATGTGAAATTTCAATCTTTTGCTGCCAATAAGGATGATATTGCCAATATTTATTTCAAGTCAGGGTCCAGGGTTCTGCAGATAAAGGATGTCTCCAATGTGGTGGAACAGCCGGCAAAGCGCAGTGGCTTAGTGCGTTCCGATGGTACTGAGGCGATCACGATGGCTGTCATCAAGCAGAATGATGCCAAGATGTCCGAATTGAAGAAGGAGATGAATTCCCTTATGGAGCAGTTTTCCAAGGATTATCCCGATGTCAAGTTCGAGGTGACAAGGGATCAGACTGCTTTGCTGGAATATTCAATCAACAATCTTTTCGGCAATATTTTAGTTGGGGTGCTGTTGGCCTGCTTGGTCATTTTCCTGTTTATGAAGGATTTCCGCTCCCCGGCATTGGTGTCGCTGACTATCCCGTTGTCACTGCTTTTCTCGATGCTGGTGTTCTATTGTATTGGCCTTACTATCAATATAATATCATTGTCGGGCTTGATTCTGGGCGTGGGAATGCTGACGGATAATACTGTGGTGTTGATAGACAATATCACTGCCAGGTGGCAACGAGGCGATGACCTTCGAACGGCTGTTTTGGAGGGGACCAAGGAGGTAACAGGGGCTATGTTAAGTTCATTGTTGACCACTTGCGCCGTTTTCATTCCGCTGATTTTTGTTAGCGGCATTGCCGGGGCTATGTTCTATGATCAGGCAATGTCCATCACGGTAGTATTGCTAACTTCATATATTGTCACGATCACTGTGATACCGGTCTATTATTGGTGGTGGTACAAAGGTTCCAATTCATTCAAAACCAATAAGTTCCTTTCCCATTTCTCGTTCGATAAAGTTGAGGAAGGATATGAGCAGGGCGTGGTGGCTATGCTGCGTCACAGATGGTTCGGTTGGGGCTTGTTTGCGCTGTCGGCAGTGGGAATCGTAGTCTGTTTCTCGTTGATGCGCAAAGAGAAATTGCCTGAAATCACTTATTCGGATACGGTGTTGAATGTGGATTGGAACGAGAGTGTTTCATTGGAAGAGAATGATGCGAGGGTGGCTGCATTATGTGCAGCTGTGAAGGGTGATGTCAGCCAGACTACGGCTTTGGTAGGTGTGCAGCAATTTGTGCTGAATCAAGGGAGCGAGCAGTCTTTATCGCAGGCTGCTGTATATTTCAAGTGTCCTGACGCTTCTACTTTGAGGCATCTGAAGGCGACGGTAGACGGAGTCCTTTCTTCGAACTATCCTCTTTCTTCATCTTCTTTTGAAAATCCTGGCAATATCTTCGAGATGGTGTTTTCCGACAAGGAACCACCTATATTGGCAAGGCTGCGTCCTGTCTCTAGGCCCGAATTGGAAGTGGGGTTGCTTCGACAGGTGATGGATAAGTTGGGTAAGAAATTCAACGGGGTTCCTGGCGTGTCTGTCAAGACTGACATATTGTATATTGCCGACCCTGAACTGATGGCTTTGTACGGTGTAAGTTTCTCGGAGTTGACCAAGGTGCTGGAAAATGCATTGAATGGCAATGAATTGTTCGATATCGTGTATGGCAGTCGTTCTCTTCCTGTGGTTATGGGGCTGAATGCCAGTGACCTATCCAGTATCCTTGACAATAGTTTCATTCATCGCGCAGATCAGGACATTCCTGTTAGCGCTCTTATGAGGCAGACAAGCGATGAGGATTTGAAGACAATCTATGCCGGGACTGAGGGCAATTATTATCCTGTGGCTTTCGATGTGCCTTCTTTCAAGGCCAAGTCTACAATGCAAGAAGTGGATTCCATTGTCAGGAAGGATGGCAATTTCGAAGTGGGGTTCAGCGGCTCTTGGTTTTCGAATAAGAAGATGGTGGATGATATGGCAGTAGTGATTTTGATAGCCATTGCATTGCTGTATTTGATATTGGCTTCTCAGTTCGAGTCTCTTATCCAGCCTTTGGTTATATTGTCGGAGGTGGTCATTGATATTTTCTTTTCTCTATTGTTGCTGTGGATTTGCGGAGTGAGTATCAATTTGATGTCCCTTATCGGCCTTGTGGTGATTTGCGGTATTGTCATAAATGATTCCATATTGAAAATTGATACGATGAACAGGCTGCGCAAGGAGGGAATGAGTCTGGACCGTTCCATATTGGAGGCTGGACATAGGAGGATGAAGGCTATAATAATGACGTCATTGACTACTATTTTCTCGGTCTGCCCGTTCTTGGCAAGGGGCAATATGGGTGCCGACTTGCAATTCCCTATGTCATTGGTGATTATCGTGGGAATGGTAGTGGGTACTTTCGTGAGCCTTTTCTTCATTCCTATGCTGTATTACTCGATTTATAGGAAGAAGTGATGGCAGAAGGAAAGCATAAGGGTGGCATTTCATCATTTTCGGTGATATTGTTGACAGTCGTTGCATCGATTGTCGGCTTGGCACTTATGCGGTCCCTGCACGTTCAATACGCTCCTTCGCCTCTTAAAAGAAGCATAACTGTGTCTTTTCATTGGCCTGATGCTTCTCCTTCAAATGTGGAGGCTAAGGCTACTTCCATATTGGAAAGCGCCCTTTCGGGGGTTAAATATTGTTCTGGTATTTCTTCTACGTCTGACAAGGGATCGGCTTCGATTGAGGTGGATTTCCCTAAGAAGACCAATATGTCTGCTGCCCGTTTCGAGGTAGCATCCTGCATTCGCAATGTGTATCCTTCTCTGCCTGATGGTGTTACATATCCTAGCATTTCGCTTGGGGTAAGCGGCCGTGGGAGTAAGACTGTGTTGACTTATGTGTTTAAGAGCGACTTGCCATCCAAAGAGATTGAAAAATATGTTTCTTCTCACGTTCTGCCTCAAATTTCGGTGATAGAAGGTGTGGACAAAGTGTCGTTGAATGGCGCGACGCCTTTCGAGTGGGTGATAAGATTTGATAATGATGCTGCATCTTCGATGGGTGTTTCGTCTTCAGATATCGCATCGGCTTTTGCCAATTGGACTGGCTATTCTTCTGTCGGTACGACTGATATTGGGAATGGGACTATGGCGGTGAAGATCAAAGCGGCTTCCAGTGGGGATTTTGGAAACATTCCTGTGAAAAAAGTGGGGGATAGGATAGTGTATCTCAGGGATATTGCCACTTGGCGGTACAAGGAGTCCTTGCCCCAGTCTTATTATCGGTTGAACGGTTTGAATACTATCACTCTTTCGATGGGGGTGGCTTCGGGGGTGAATATGTTGTCGGTGGGTAAGGCTGTGCGTGCCAAGATGACCGAACTTCAACGTTCTTTTCCTTCCAGCATCACAATGACGCTTAGCAGCGATTCCACTGAGTACATAGTGAAGGAATTGGACAAGATTTATTTTAGGACTTTCCTGTGCATATTGCTATTGCTGCTTTTCGTGCTGGTGATTAATCGCTCTTGGAGGTATATGTTGATGATTGCCATCACATTGACAGTCAATATGCTGGTTTCCGTGGCCTTTTATGCATTGGCGGGAATCCCTATCCACATTTACACCCTTGCAGGGATTACGGTATCTCTGGGCATCATCATTGACACGTCCATAGTGATGATAGATCATTATGGGTATTATCGGAATAGGAAGGTGTTTTTGGCGATTTTCGGTGCCGTGGCGACCACTGTCGCAGCCTTATTGGTGGTGCTGCTATTGCCTGAATCGGAGCGGGCGAATCTGGTGGATTTCATCTGGGTGATTGTCATCAATCTCGTAGTGTCCCTCGCAGTAGCCTACTTTTTCGTCCCTGCCCTGCTTGATTATATGCCACTTAGGCGATCTGTTGTTACTTCTTCAGCTTCCAAGACAAGTTTTGCGGAGCCGTCGGCCTTCTCCCTACGGCCGACCGTCGCAGATGGGACCAGGCCTGTACGTTCAAGGCGGAGAATCGTACGTTGGAGTCATCGGTACGAGAAATACATTGCCTTCGGGATGCGTCGCCGCTGGGCTTATATCGTATTGTTAATCATTGCTTTCGGCATTCCGTTATGTCTGCTGCCTGACAAAATAGAGCCGAGTTCTAGCAAGCCTCTCACTAAAGCCGATTCTCTTTATAATCGAGTTGTAGGTTGGCGTCCGTATTCTGACAATAAAACCGCCATTGACAAAGTTGTAGGTACTTCTTTCGCACTTTTCAACAAGGCAGTCAATGGCTCCAATTTCTATCGTGAGCCCACCAGGAAGGAACTTGACATAGTCGCTTCAATGCCAGAAGGTTGCACTGTCGCCCAATTGAACGAAGTGATGCGCAGTATGGAGAATTTTCTATCGCAATACGATGAGATAGAGAGTTTTACTACTTCCATCAATAGTTATGACGATGGCTATATCGCGGTCAATTTCAAGCCTGAATACGAGAAGACTTCGTTCCCGGACCAATTGAAGAGTCTTGTCACGGCCAGCGCTATTAATTTCGGTGGTGCCAATTGGAGCATATACGGGGTCAATGAGAGTTATTTCAATAACAATATAGTCTCTTCTCACAAGGGCAATAGAATTTCGATGAGTGGGTACAATTATGAAACACTCATCAAATATGCTCAACAATTGATCGATACTCTTTCTGCCAATAGGCGTGTGGAGGGGCCTGAAATCTGGTCTGGAGAATGGGGAGGCGCTCCTGCGACTGAATTGGAAATGGGCTATGATTTTCAGAAGATGTCGGTGTCAGATGTGAATCCTTATCATTATTATTCTACATTGTCCTCGATGCTTTATGACAATGCAATTGGCTCTGTGATTACAGATGGGGAGATGACTCCTGTGCTGCTTGAGTCTTCTTCAATTGATGAGTTCGACAGGTGGAATGTGTTGAATTCGGGTGTGAATGTGGATTCTTCTTATGTGAAGTTGGCAGATGTGGGGTCCATTGTCAAAAATCGTTTGGAACTTCCTATCCACAAGGAGAATCAGTCCTATCAGGTCAGCGTATGTTATGATTTCATAGGCAGTTACGAACTTGGCAAGAAAGTGTCTGACGATGCTATAAGTGCCATTTCGCGAGTGTTGCCAGTGGGATATCGAGCCTATTCTCCGGATTATTCTTGGAGCAAAGAGCATAAAGGTGCCTATGCTTGGCTGATATTGTTGGTAATCGCTGTGATTTTCGTCATTTGCGCAATGATATTCGATTCTCTTCGCCAACCGTTCTCCATTATTGGCATAATTCCAGTTTCATTTATCGGCATTTCCCTTGCCTTCGGGCTTTTCGATTTTCCGTTTGACCAGGGCGGTTTCGCTTCATTCGTGATGGTCGCCGGCCTTGTGGTCAATGCCGGTATTTATATGATTGTTGCATTCAGGGCCGAAAATCAGGCCTCTGCTGAAGCTTCGGCGCCATCAGTAGGCTCTAGGCAGATTCGAAATTACGTTAAGGCCTTCAACCACAAGATAGTACCGACCACCCTTACCATCATCTCCACCATTCTCGGCCTCGTCCCATTCCTCTTCGACGGCCCCAGCGAAGTCTTCTGGTTTGCCTTCGCCATCGGCACCATCAGCGGCCTCCTCTTCTCCGTCATTTCCGTGATTTTCTACCTTCCAATCTTCCTGCTGAAAAGAAATTAATAATGTCTTCTGGGTGGTGGTGGGGCTGTAAGTGCTTGACTATCAGTATACCATTAGAAGAATGTCCCCATATACCTCTTTATATCTATATTGATTATCAGTGAATTACATACCCCCACCTGGCCTTACGTATTTGCAGCGCAAATATCGGCTGCTGACAGTTGTCTTATCACGGCTTGTGGCGATTGTCCTAGAAAGTTGCAAAAGCGCTTCCTATCTATCTGCCTTACAGTGCGCTCAGTGGGTTATTGACAAGAAGAAGTAGGTTTTCTGGAGGTGACTTCTTCTTGCCCGATTGGATTAGAACTCCTCTGTTGCATTTCCGTGAGAAGCCCTTTTGCAACTTTTTTCTCAACCAAGGAGCCATACACGTTTTCTGACTTTTTCAGAAACTCAGTGTCGGTTTCCATTAGCCAATGCTTATTTTCCTAAGCTCCCTGCCGCCATCTGGCGAAAGTTCGATTCGTTTAATGATGTTCCCGACAGTCCCAATCCCTGTTTCCTGATGTTTAACCGGAAGTGGCTTAAACTGCGGAAATCTGGCAGAATCGATTGAATATTAAAAAATTAGTCGTATATTTGCAGTCCGCAAAATATGTGCGGAACTATTTAAAGTATTAATAAACAATTAATTAACACACAAATGCCTGGGTTAATTGGAAAGAAAATCGGAATGACTTCCGTTTTCGGTGCTGATGGAAAAAATATTCCATGCACCGTTGTTGAAGCTGGTCCTTGTGTTGTCACGCAAATTCGTACGGTTGAGAAAGATGGTTATGCCGCCGTGCAACTTGCCTATGACGAAAAGAAAGAGAAACACACCAGCGCGCCTCTTATGGGGCACTTCAAAAAGGCAGGAACCACTCCTAAGCGCAAGATTGCCGAATTTCCGGCAGACTTCGTAGGAGAGCTCAAACTAGGCGACACTGTCACTGTTGCTGACGTCTTCAAAGAAGACGTTGCATACGTAGATGTTGCCGGTACTTCTAAAGGTAAAGGTTTTCAGGGTGTAGTACATCGTTATCATTTCGCTGGAATCGGCGGTACCACTCACGGTCAGTCCGACAGACTCCGTCACCCGGGTTCAATGGGTGCATCTTCTTGGCCTTCACGTGTATTCCCTGGAATGAGAATGGCGGGCCATATGGGCGATGAGAGAGTCAAAGTCCAGAATCTCGAGGTGATAAAAGTTATTCCTGAGAATAATCTTCTTGTTTTGAAAGGCTCTGTACCAGGAGCTAAAGGTTCTTATGTAGTTTTGGAGGCTTAGTTATGGAATTGTCAGTTTTGAAAATTGACGGATCAGAGTCCGGAAAGAAGGTTGTTCTTGATGACAACATATTCGGTATTGAACCGAACGATCACGCTATCTATCTAGATGTAGTACAATATCTCGCTAATCAGCGTCAGGGTACTGCAAAGACAAAAGAGCGTCCTGAGGTTGCTCACAGCACAAAGAAACAAGGTCGTCAGAAAGGCGGCGGCGGAGCACGTCACGGTAGTTTGAAAGCAAATATTTTTGTAGGCGGCGGCCGTGTATTCGGTCCTAAGCCTCGTGATTACAGGAAAAAGTTGAATAAGAAGCTTAAACAGCTTGCTAGGTTCTCTGCCCTTTCTTACAAGGCAAAAGAGAACAAACTCATTATGGTTGAGCCATTCGCAATGGATGCGCCTAAGACCAAAGAGTTCTTGCAGATCGTCGCAGCCCTCAAGGCCGGCGATAGGAAAGTCCTTTTCGTCCTTCCAGAGAATTCAACTAACATTTATCTTTCTTCACGTAATCTTCCTGAGGTCAAAGTCATCTCAGTTGACGAAATCAACACATATGCCATTATGAATGCTAATTCATTGGTAATGGTTGACGGCGTACAAGATGTCCTCGCTTCAAGAATAAAATAAAGAATTGAGAGATGGGAATATTAATTAAGCCACTGGTAACAGAAAAATTGACGGCTCAGGGCGACAAATTGAACCGTTACGGTTTCATCGTAGACCGTAAAGCAAATAAGCTTCAGATTAAGGCTGCGATTGAGCAGAGATACAACGTGTCCGTTGCAGGTGTGAATACTTGCAACTATCACGGTAAAAGGAAATCCCGCTTTTCCAAAGCCGGAGTATTGAGAGGCCGTATGAATCACTTCAAGAAGGCTTACGTAACCCTCGCGGGTGATGATAAGATTGATTTCTACAGTAACATTTAAGGGATAAGACAATGGCACTAAGAAAATTTAAACCGGTTACCCCGGGTACTAGGAATAAGGCAATCAGCTCATTTGATGAGATTACTGCCAGCAAACCTCAGAAATCATTGTTGACACCAATCAAGAGTACTGGAGGACGCAACAATACAGGACAAGAGACAATGCGCTATATCGGCGGAGGTCACAAGAGGATGTATCGTATCATCGATTTCCTTCGTGACAAGGACGATTGCAAAGCGACAGTAAAGACCATCGAGTATGATCCAAACCGTAGCGCACGTATCGCATTGGTAGAATATGAAGACGGAGAGAAGAGATACATCATCGCTCCGAACGGGATCAAAGTAGGACAAGTAATCGCTTCCGGTTCAGGAGTCGCTCCTGAAGTCGGCAACGCACTCCCGCTTGCTGAAATCCCTGTTGGTACATTGGTTCACAACATCGAGCTTCGCCCTGGCCAGGGTGCCGCAATGGCACGCAGCGCCGGAACTTATGCTCAACTCGCTGCACGTGAAGGTAACCACGCAATCCTTCGTCTGCCTTCGGGTGAGACCAGGATGGTATTGGTAACCTGCCGCGCAACAGTCGGAACAGTGTCCAATCCGGATCACAATTTGGAGTCTTATGGTAAGGCAGGACGTAGCAGATGGCTCGGACGCAGACCTCACAACCGTGGTGTCGTAATGAACCCAGTCGATCACCCTATGGGTGGTGGTGAAGGTCGTGCATCAGGAGGTCATCCAAGATCACGTAAGGGTCTTCCAGCTAAGGGTTACAAGACACGTAATCCGAAGGCAACTTCAAATAAGTTTATTATCGCAAGAAGGAAGAAATAACGGAAAAACTTAAGAGATTATGAGTCGTTCATTAAGAAAAGGTCCATACATCCAGGAAAGTCTGGAAAAGAAAATTCTTGCTATGAATGATGGCAGCAAGAAGAAAGAAGTCGTAAAGACTTGGTCACGCGCAAGTATGATATCTCCTGACTTCGTTGGTCACACCATCGCAGTTCATAATGGAAATAAGTTTATTCCCGTTTATGTTACTGAGAATATGGTAGGCCACAAGCTTGGAGAGTTCGCTCCCACAAGAACATTCAGAGGTCATTCTGGCAATAACAAAAATAGTTAATTATGGGACGTCGTAAACAAAAAATGGCCGAGAGGCTTAAAGAAATAAAACAGCATACAGCTATTGCTAAACTGAATGATGTGCCGACATCACCCCGCAAAATGCGCCTAGTAGCGGATACAGTGAGAGGTGTCGAAGTAAATCACGCACTTGATCTTTTGAAATTCTCAAAGAGAGAAGCGTCTATTCGTCTTGAAAAACTTCTCCGCAGTGCAATTGCCAACTGGGAAGCAAAGAATCAGGACAACAGTAAAGAACTTGATAATGGCAACGTCATCGTCAAGACCATTATGGTCGGCGAAGGCCGCACGCTGAAGAGAATCCGTCCTTGTCCTCAGGGAAGGGCCGGCAGGATCCGTAAACGTTCCAACCACGTTACCATCATTCTCGATGTTAAGAAACCAACAACAGTGGAGGGTAAATAATTATGGGACAGAAAACAAATCCTATCAGCAACAGAATCGGTATCACCCGTGGTTGGGACTCTAACTGGTGTGGTGGTAACTATGCAGAGAAGATAACTGAGGATTACAAAATCCGCAAATATCTTGTAAACCGTCTTTCAAAGGCCAGCCTTTCTAGAATCGTCATTGAGAGATCTCTCAAACTCATTACCGTGACCATCTACGCCGCAAGGCCGGGATTCATCATCGGCAAGGGTGGCACAGAGGTTGACAAACTCAAGGAAGAACTCCAGAAAGTCACCAAGAAAGATATTCAGATCAATATTTTCGAGGTTAAGAGACCAGAAATCGATGCTCATATCGTAGCAGACAGTATCGCTCGTCAGATCGAGGGTCGTGTTTTCTATAGAAGAGCCATCAAGATGGCCATCGCTACTACTATGAGAGTAGGTGCGGAAGGTATCAAGGTTCAGATCAGCGGCCGTGTAGGCGGTGCCGAGATGGCCAGAAGCGAAATGTACAAGGAAGGTCGTACACCTCTCCATACATTCCGTGCCGATATCGACTATGCTCTTGCAATAGCCAACACCAAAGTTGGTGCTCTTGGAATCAAGGTTTGGATCTGCAATGGCGAGCGTTACGGCAAACAGGATCTTACTCCTAATGCTGGTATCGCAGCAAACAACGCTTCTCACGATCAGTACTCCGGAAATCGCGGAGGCAACGATCGTCGTGGTGGAAATGACCGCCGCGGAGGTAACAACCGTCGTCCAGGCGGACGTGGTCCACGCAAAGGTGCTCCACGTAGCGCAGAAGCTGCTAAGTAGTAACAAATTTTCTTCATATTTAAGACCTCGGGGCAAATGTTCCGAGGTCTTTTTTTTCTGGTTTTTTCGGCTTACCTTTACATCAATGTTTTTATCAACAAAAGTTATGAAATCCAAAATCTTATTATTCGGCTTAGCCATCATTATGGCAGCGGCCTGCACTTCAAGGGTCGAAGATACGACTACACTTATCGGAAAATTTCAGAACAAGATTCCTGATCAGGTTCATATCACCATACCCGATATAGCTTTCGATACACTTCTTACAGTGCAGAACAAGACTTTCAAAATAAAGGTTCCTACCAAACTTACCGCAATGGGAGCTATCCAATATGCTGACAATTCCGCAAAATTCATCCCTGATGGAACCACCCTGACCTTCTCTTTTGACGACGAATCAGGTTGCGTGATCACCTCTGATAAACCTAAGATTTCAGCGCAGGTCAGACTCAATGAGTACGATACCTGGAGCAAGAAGTTTATGGATGATTACAACGCCCATCAGAAGAGCCTCAATGACAGTACCGGCCTTTCGAAAGAAGTCAAGGACAGCCTTATGGATATCTATATGGACAAAGCCCAGAAAGAATATTCGGACTACAATATGGAAGTTCTCAAGAACAACAAGAACAATTATCTTACCCTTGTCGCCCTTCAGAACGTAGCATACGATATGCCTGACCATCAGTTGGATTCCCTTTTCAATACTTTGGATACAACTGTGACCAACAATAAGTTCGTGGTCAAGATGAAGAAATCGATGTCTGCCAGAGCCCTTACAGCCGTTGGCAAAAAATTCACTGATTTCACTGTAATTCAAGCTCCAGGCGATACGGTCAAATTCTCCAAATATGTGGGCAATGGCAAATATATGCTGGTGGATTTCTGGGCATCTTGGTGCGGCCCTTGCAAGAGGGAGATTCCTAATGTAAAGACCGTTTATACCAAATATCACGGGGGCAATTTCGATGTGCTCAGTGTAGCAGTCTGGGATCAGCCTATGGCAACCAGAGACACAGCTGCACACTATGGTATCAATTGGAATCAGATCATCAACGCTCAGCAGATTCCTACCGATATCTACGGCATCAATGGCATTCCTCATATCATTCTCTTCGGCCCTGATGGTATCATTCTCAAGAGAGACCTTCGTGGCGAAGACATAGAGAAGACTGTGGCTCAATATATTGTAAAGGACGCTGCCCCTGCCACCGGGTCAGTTAAAACCAAGTAATTGACAGTTAGAGAGAAAATAGCATTATTTCCACATTCCCCCGGGGTTTACAGATATTACAACTCCGAGGGAACTGTGATTTATGTCGGCAAGGCAAAGGACCTGCACAAAAGGGTGGCTCAATATTTTGTGGCGCCTGAAAGGCTGAATGTAAAGACTCGCATTCTCGTATCCAAAATTGTCGATGCGCAGTATTCTGTCGTCGATTCCGAGGCTGATGCCCTTCTGCTTGAAAATAATCTCATAAAACAATACAAGCCTAAGTACAATATTCTCCTTAAGGATTCCAAAACCTATCCGTGGATTTGTGTTACGGGTGACGATTTCCCGAAGGTATACTTGACCAGAAGAATAGTAAAAGGCAATTCTTATTTCGGCCCATACAGTTCAGTAACCCACGCAAGGAACTTGTTGGATTTCTTCAGTGAGAACTATAAGATTCGTTCATGTAATCTCAACATCACGGCTGATGCAATCCTGAGGCATAAGTTCCGACCTTGTCTGGAATACCATATTGGCAAATGCGGAGGCTGTTGCATTGGCAAGGTATCGAATGAAGATTATAATGCCGACATCGCCGAAATCACCCATTTGCTCAAAGGAGGTGCCAATGAAATCATACAGCACTACAAATCCCTGATGCAGCAGTCTGCCGATGCACTGGACTTCGAAAGAGCGCAAATGTATAAGCAGAAGATAGATTCTCTTCAGAAGCATTATGCCAAATCTATCATCACGGCAGCCACGGACAGCAATGTGGATGTATTCTCATTGATCACGGATTCTAATGAGTCCTTTGGAAATTTTCTTAGGATAAGAGGCGGGTCCATCATTCAGTCTCTCAATCTGGGTTTCAAGATGAACATTGAAGAAGAACAAGAGGCTATAATGAGCGAATTCATTGCTGAAATAGAGTCCAAATTCGGGGAATTGGCAAAGGAAGTCATTGTTCCATTCAAGCCTGATGTAGAGATTGAGGGTGTGGAATTCAAGATCCCAGTCAGAGGAGATAAACTGGCTTTGCTGGAACTTAGTATGAAGAATGCGAAGGAATTCCAATTCAATTCCATTAGACAGAGAGAGCATACCGATCCCGATCAATACAAATCTATGGTCGTGGAAGAATTGAGAAAGGCTTTGGGAATGCAGGAATCCCCGGTACATATGGAATGCTTCGATAATTCCAATATCCAAGGGACCAACCCTGTAGCCTCCTGCGTTGTGTTCAGGAACGGAGTACCTTCGAAAAAGGACTATCGCAAATTCAAGATAAAAACTGTAATTGGGGCCAATGACTATGCCTCAATGAAGGAGGTGGTCAATCGCCGTTATTCGAGAATGCTAAGGGAGGATCCGGATGACCTGCCGCAACTGGTGGTGATAGATGGTGGCAAAGGCCAATTGGATTTCGCCTATCAGGCTTTGGCCGAACTTGGCCTTACGGAGAGATTGACAGTGATTGGCCTTGCAAAGCGTCTCGAAGAAGTTATCAGAGTCGGGGACCCTTATCCTTTGTTCATAGATCGTAACTCGCAGGCTCTCAAAATCTTGCAACATATTAGGGATGAGGCGCACCGCTTCGGCATCACCTTCCACCGTTCCTTAAGGAGCAAGGCTCAGATACATTCCGCTCTGATGGACATTCAAGGAGTGGGCGAGCAGACAGAGAGAAGATTGATAATGCATTACGGCAGCGTGATGCGGGTTGCGTCTGCCTCGGTAGACGACCTTGCCACAATGGTGAGCCGTCCACTTGCCGAAAAGATACACGAAATCCTCGATAAAAACAATGAAACTGACTGAAAAACAATTCAATACTTGGTTCTATGTGTTCCTGGTGTCGGTGATGGCCATCACCAATGTTTGGCAAACCATCTATGCGGGCAAAGTCGATTATCTTGGGTCTGCGGCTACCCTTTTGGGGGTGGTATGTTGTGTGCTTTCGGCGACAGGCAACATATGGACTTTCCTGATAGGTCTCGTTCAGGTATCTCTGGCTGCGCTTATCAACTACAAAAGCGAACTATTCGGACAATTTGCGCTTCACGCTTTCTTTTACCTGCCAATGCAGATTGTAGGTTATTGGCAATGGCACCGAAGGGGAGCGAAGGCTGTAGTTTCCGATGCCGACAAGGCAAAGGGAAGCACAGGCAAGGTCAATGCGCGCAAAATGACTTGGCCCCAGAGGATTGCTATGCTCTTTGGCAGCGCCGTTGTAATCATCCTTGTCAACATTGTCCTTAAGAAAGTCGGTTCAGACGCTTCGATGCTTGACTCAACTGTAACCGTACTCAGTATAATCGCTCAACTTCTGATGACATTTGCCTTTGTAGATCAATGGATACTTTGGAACATTGCAAACATTGTGGATGTGGTGATTTGGACCTATTTCCTGATTGAAGGAAAACCACACGCGGCACTTATGTTGGTGATGTGGATGTGCTATCTTCTCAACTCAATAAACGGCTATAGAATATGGAATAATCTAAGCCGAAAAATAAAGCCCTGAAAAACGTCCTAAATGTCCGATAGTATGATGTTTTCGGAAGAAAAAATTTTATTTATCAGTTTTTTTCATTTAATTTGCAAGTTATTATTCGAATAGTGTATAAATAAAAACATAAACTTAAAATTTATTATTATGATGACTGACGAAGAAATCGTAGCAAAAGTTAAAGCTATCATTGTTGACAAATTGGGAGTAGAAGAGTCAGAGGTTACAGAAACCGCTAATTTCACCAATGATCTTGGCGCTGATTCTTTGGATACAGTAGAACTTCTTATGGAGTTTGAAAAAGTATTCGGTATCAAGATTCCAGATGAGGAAACAAGTTCCATAGCTACCGTTAAGGATGCTATTGATAAAGTTAAAGAAAAACTTTCTGCAACAGAAGCAAAATAATTCAGTTTCCTGTTATGCAAAATTTAAGGCTGTCCGTAAGGGCAGCCTTAATTATTTATATATTGTCTGAAGGATTATTCAGCCGACTTTGGCAATGAATAAGTAACTACCATCTTTGGTTTGCTTCCAGATGATTTAGGACCATTTAGGACCGCTCTGTAGTACCTGTCTTTGTCCAGTGTGGAAGTAGTGGAGGTAGAACTGCTGGACGAATTAGTGGAGTATGCTGAAGCCATCATATAATTGTAATAATTGGAATAGCCGTATCCATAGTCGCCGTATCCATATCCGCTATACCCGTAACCGCCGTATCCGCTATACATATTGTTATAGTAGTTTGAATACATCAGGTTGTTGTAATAATCGCTATAACTTGATGAGGAACTGCTACTGCTGCTTGACGATTTCTCTTTAGCCATTATGAGCAACCAGATATTATAGTTCGAAAGTTTGGACAAATCCTTGAGTTTGATCATCGCTTGTACGTGGAAACTTACATCAGGCGTGTATTCGCAAAGCGACCTGTTGATGTTTCCTTGATTCTCAGTACTTGCACTGGCATCGCTCAGGCCGGCAAAGGTCGTGGAAGTATCTGTTACGATTTTGCAGGTAGGACTTAATATCTGAGGATATAGATACATCTTAGTATAATCCTCTGGGAACTGGAATGGCAGTACGATAGTGGCTTTGTTTATCACAACATTGGCAGGATTGCCGTGCTTGCTTATTTCAGCCATCAGTTTCGTCCTTATCTCGTTGGCGGAAATCACTGGCTTAAGTCCGCCGCCGCCTTCAATCTCTATCTTGTCGGTAGCCTTGCCAGCCATCGACTTGGTCTCGTGACCAGTATAATTGAACGCATATTGAGGTATGGTCGAACTTGCTGAGATGTACTTGTTGATGTTTGTACGTGAAGTAGGTCCGAAATAGAACAGGAATGAAGTATCAACAGCAGTACGAGTACCGTAATCAGCTGTGAATTTAAGTTCTGCGTAATTGCTTGTGATATAATAATATGAAGAATTATATCCTACTCCAAGGTGGAAAAGGTTGATCCTTCCACCCATACCTACTGGATTGTTCGTGCACATATAGATGCCAGGGAACTTTTTAGTATAGATACTTATAGAGTCCAGGTCGGATTGAAGGATCTTCATATATTTCTCTCCGAAATCTTTGGAAAAGTAGAAGGAGAGGGTGTCGCTAGTGCCATTATATACAGGAACTCCTTTGGTAATGAGTTTGCTGAGATGGCTTACTGGATTGTTTGTGCTGTAATTGTTGTAATCCAATGCGCTTGACAACTCGTAAACGTAGATGTTCTGAAGAATGTATCTCTGACTCTCATCGTTGATTGATACGGAATCGGGCAGTGCCGAAAAATGGAAAGATTTGAATTTTGCGTTTTTCCCGAAATCCAGAGAGTCATTGATAGGAACAAGCGTAAAGGCGCTTCCTCTGGTAGTAAGTCCGTATTTGTCATCCCTGATCGCACCGATGGCAATTCTGGAAGATGAGTATCCGGTAAGGCTGTCGGCCATTTCCATCTTGATGTCATCAAGTGGAAATTCTGCAGTATAGATATCGTAATTCTGATTGTCAGCCATCAGGCTACTTCCCAGAAGATCGTTCTTTTTTACGCAAGAAGCGCAGCACAGGATGACGGCTGCTGTCATTAGCAGGGCATTGATCCTGCCGGATGGTCTTAAATTCATTGTTTACAACTGATCATAAAAATTGTTGTATTCGTCGATGTACTTTCCACTTGTGAGTGATGATTCCTTGTATGGAAGCATCGGAACTTTCAATTCTTTGCAAAATGAAACGATCTTTGGATTGATTCCCTTGTTCCCAAGTATGATACCATCTGAATACAGAGCAGCAATTTTAGCAAGATTTATGCCATCTGGTTCGTCGAGGTGTTCCAGGTCCTTTTCAGTTATGCCTCCGAACAACGCATTTTTCTTGAAATCCTTGGAAAATGTCTCTTCTGAGATATCGTTGTATATGGATAGGACTATCTTGCTGCTTGAAAAGATAGGGTCGTCCTTATACGCTTTTTTGAGATAGATTGGGAGAAGGTGCGAAATCCATCCTTGGCAGTGGATGATGTCCGGGGCCCATCTGAGCTTTTTAACTGTTTCAAGCACGCCGCGGGCGAAGAAAATGGCTCTTTCGTCATTGTCCTCGAAGAATTTGCCATCAGTGTCGAAATCGATCTGCTTGCGTTTGAAGTAATCTTCATTGTCTATGAAGTAGACTTGCATCCTGGCTGCCGAGATTGAGGCGACCTTGATGATGAGCGGTCTGTCCACATCGTTGATGATGATGTTGATTCCGGAGAGTCTTATCACTTCGTGGAGCTGATTCTTCCTCTCGTTGATGCACCCGTATCTTGGCATAAAAGACCGGATTTCCTTTTTCCTTTCCTGAATACCCTGTGGCAGATACCTACCAATGCTCGCAATCTCGGATTCGGGCAAATAAGGGAATATCTCGGAATTGACGAACAGTACTCTTTTTACAGAATCTCCCATCTTGATAATAGTTTCTTTAATAAATACAAAGGTAATAATTTTTTAGATTTTTAGGAATACTTTCTTGTGGTAAAGGAAGTAGAGTAAGAAGCCGGAAATATATTTGAAATAGATGATTTTCATTCCCATATAATAAATGGTTATCAAGTTGAGTCCGATTATCTGGAAACATCCTTTCGAAATATCCTGCAAAGCCCATAATGAACAACATATCAAACCCTCTAAGGGCATCAATGGATTGGAGTCGTTAAATATTTTAAGTGGGACAGATTAAATAAATTATCGATAATACAAAGATAATTATTTTTCGATGTTTACAGATTTAATTATCTTTGGATTCGATTTGATAAACAGAACAATGGCGAAGGGCGAAAATAAGATAATCCGCAGGAGGCTTGCCAATGCCTACCTGTCCACTGTGATAAGCATCAGCTTGGTATTGTTGCTCGTCGGAGTGGCTAGTATGCTGCTGGTTAATGCAAAAAGCGTATCCGACTATTTCAAGGAGAATATGCAAGTGTCCGTGCTTATGAAACAGGAAATTACGGAAAAACAAGCCAAGGAATATCAGTCGGTCCTGAATTCGATGCCCTACATACATAGCACGGAGTTCATTTCCAAGTCCAGGGGAGAAAGTGAAATGGCCCAGATGCTAGGAAAGGATTTTCTGAATGTGTTTGCCACATCCCCAATTCCTATTTCGATAGATGTCACGCTGAAAGCCAATTATGTATCTCCTGACAGCATCGCTGTAGTTAAAAAAGCGATATCCGCCTCTACTATGGTTGATGAAGTTGTATACCAGCAGTCTTTGGTAGATGCCCTCAATGCCAACCTGAGAAAGATATCGTTGGTGTTGTTCATTTTCATTGCATTGCTGCTTTTCATTTCTTATGTGCTGATAAACAATACTGTTAGACTGAATGTGTTCTCACGCAGATTTACCATCCACACTATGAAATTGGTTGGGGCCACACGCTCTTTCATAAGGGCTCCTTTCTTGATACAGTCCGTGTTCCAAGGCCTCTTTTCTTCATTTTTGGCGATAATTATTCTTCTGGGAATCCTGTTCTTCATCAGGACGGAATTCATCCAGTTGTTCCAGATATTCCGTTTGGATTATCTTTTGCTTGTGATGGGCATCGTGATAGTGTCAGGTATTGTTATATGTCTTCTGAGCACCTATCTTGTTGTGAACAAGTTGGTGTCCCTGGGTAAAGATGAATTATATTATTGATTATGGATACAAAAATGGCAATAACCCGTAAAGGGCTTAAATTGTTGATTATCGGTCTCCTCGTTATGGTTGCCGGATATATTCTGATGATGGGAGGGTCCAGCAAGGATCCTAACGTATTCAATTACGCAATGTTCGATTTCAGAAGGCTTGTCGCAGCACCATTGGTGATATTGTGCGGAATAGTCATCGAGATAGTCGCCATTATGAAGACTCCCAAGAAAGACAATAATAAGACTGACAATAAAGAACAATAATTATGGATTGGTGGCAAGCTTTTCTTCTCGGTCTGGTGCAAGGCCTCACTGAGTTCCTTCCTGTCAGCAGTAGCGGGCATCTTATGATTTTTAAGGAATTGCTCGGCGTGGACAGCGAGGGCTTTTTGGATTTTACCGTTACGGTGCATATGGCAACCGTCCTTAGCACGATTGTAGTATTCTGGGGCGTGATTTGGAAATTGTTGAAAGGCATTTTCAAATTCCAGTACAATGATGAGACAGATTATATATTTAAGATCATCGTATCAATGATTCCTGTCGGAATCGTAGGCGTTTTCTTCAAGGATCAGGTGGAATCTCTTTTCGGGGACAATCTTTTCACTGTGGCTATCTTCTTGGTAATCACTGCAATGCTACTATATTTCGCGGATATGCCTTTCTCACACAAAAAGAAGGAAGAATCCGCAGTAAGGAATCATTATAGGAATGGCATCTCTTATTGGCAGGCATTTACTGTCGGCCTTGGACAAGCAGTCGCAGTGGCTCCTGGGCTTTCCCGTTCCGGCACGACCATCGCAACCGGCCTGATTTGTGGCGTGAAACGTGACGTAATGGCTCAGTTCTCATTCTTGATGGTGCTCATCCCTATCATTGGCGAACAATCATTGGACTTGATCAAAGGTCTAAGCGCAGAGGCTACGGTTGTAGGTTCGGGTTCCATCGGGACACTGCCCCTCATTCTTGGTTTCATCGCTGCTTTTGGCTCTGGGCTTTTCGCTTGTAAAGTGATGATATCCATTGTCAAGAAAGCGAAACTCACTTGGTTCGCTTTATATTGCTTGGTCGTTGCGCTGCTCATTCTCATCTTCGTATAATTGATGGAGGGCCGAACTCTTACATATTTCGTTTCCGATGTGCATCTGGGCTTGAATGTCAAGGATCCGGTTGCCAGAGAAGCGAGATTTGTCAATTTCCTTCAATCCATTCCTAGGGAAAGGACTTCCGCACTTTATATGCTTGGTGACATCTGGGATTTCTGGTATGAATACAAAGATGTAGTCCCGAAAGGCTATGTCAGAGTGTTCTCCAACATTTTGGATCTCATTGCCGCTGGAGTCAAGGTTTATTTTTTTCCTGGCAATCACGATATCTGGTGCTATCATTATTTCGAAGATATGGGCATCAAGATATTGCAGCAGCCTTATGTCGTTGACATAGATGGAAAGACTTTCTGTTTAGGTCACGGAGACGGTCTTGGCCCTGGAGATTTCAGTTATAGGCTGATGCGTTGGGGGTTCAAGAACAAAGTGTTGCAGTTCCTTTTCAGCCAGTTGCATCCGTGGCTGGCATTCAGATTTGGCAAAGGTTGGTCCAAAAGAAGCCGTCTGGCCAAGAGTATGCCGTACGAATTCGACGGAGAAAATGAGAGGCTGTATAAATTTGCTGTTGATTTTTCTTATGAACGCCACGTCGACTATTTCATCTTCGGACATTATCACGCCAAAGTACGTATCAAACTCCCAACAGGAGCTGAACTTTTCGTGTTGAAGGATTGGATGGACGGATCTTGCTATCTGTATTTCGACGGAATATTGGGCTTTGGGGGATAAGTATAGAAAATCGAATAATAGAAGGCATCGAATTGCCCGCTATCCCATTTCTGGACAAGCGATTCCACCGCCTTGTCAGCCCCTGTCGGATCATAATCTGCTTTAAGATTGTTTCCAAAAAGTCTTGCCACTCCCTGCCAGAAACCGGCCGCTATGCCACTCTTGTAATCCTTTATCAATAGATACGTGGATCTTCCCACTTCCCTGTTGACCAGTTTCACAAGCAGTACGCCTTGGGATATGGTCATATGCTTGAGCGGGACTTCGAAAGCATTGAAAAGCTCATTCTGCATCTGCTTTATGTATTTCTCTTTCTGAATCCTATTGAAGTGGCTGGACTCTATGGTCTTGTCTGCTTCTTTCACCAACTTCCTGGCTACCAATGCGTAAGGATATACGACGCTGAAATTGTAGACAAGCCTGTAGTACCTTCTCCAGTCGCTGCTTTTCTTCCCTTTGGTCTTGGCGAACACCCAGGTAGGCTGTATCATATCCAGATATACAGTATCTCCGTCTTGGATTTCGTAATTCATATACCAGCCAATCTTTTTAGATTCGGTCGGAGTCGGTTTTGGTGGGGCAGGTGTCGCCCTCTCGATGGAGGTCTTTCCCTTGAACAGAGAGAAAAAGCCACCCTTGTTGTCTTTCTTGTTGTTTTGGGCACGGCACGACGACTCTGTCCCCACCGTAAAGAGGCAACTGAACAATACTATTATTATAATATATATGCGATATTTCATAATTAGAGAGTCGTTTCAACTGCAAAAAGCGAGCAAATGTACGGATTTTTAATGACTCAAGTTAGCCCTCGTAACGAAATGTAGAAAATGTGAGAATATTTTTTCTACATAAGTGTATAATTGATTGATTTTACATTCATTAGGTATCAAATTTATTGGTCGAAATTGTTTAAAAATATTTGAAAAATAGTTTGAATTCCGGATATTTTTGCTAACTTTGCATTCCCAAAATTTAGGAGAAGTTTGTCCAATTGGCTGACAATCAACTATTTAAGGGAATTAGGAAATATTTTTTATAAAAGTAATACAGAAATGTTACAACCTAAGAAAACAAAGTTTAGAAGGGAACAAAAGAACCGTATGAAAGGTTTGTCTCAGAGAGGCAACCAGATTGCATTCGGTTCGTTCGGTTTGAAAGCCCTTGAAAATTGTTGGCTTACAGCACAACAGATTGAGGCTGCCCGTCAGGCTGTTTCACGTCATATGAATCGTGAAGGTCAGGTTTGGATCAGAATCTTTCCAGTAAAGCCATTTACCAAGAAACCGCTTGATACCCGTATGGGTAAAGGTAAAGGCGATCCTCAGGGATTTGTCGCACCTATCACTCCTGGCCGTATCCTCATCGAGGCCGAGGGGGTTTCTCTCGCTGTTGCAAAAGAGGCAATGCGCCTTGCTGCCACCAAGCTTCCTATTGCGACGAAATTCATCGTCCGTAGGGATTATGTCGAATAATTTAATGGAGACAGGAAAATGAAAGTATCAGAAGTTCGCGAAATGTCCGTAACTGATTTACGTGACCGCATTGAGGTTGAAAAGAACAATCTCGAAACAATGAAGATTAATCACGCTATCTCTCCATTAGAGGATACGTCCAAGTTTAAAAAATTGAGAGGGGATATCGCTCGTATGATCACTATCCTTGCTCAGAAAGAAAAAGAACAGAAGTAAAGATAAGTCCTATGGAAATGGAAAGAACGCTTCGTAAGGAAAGAATCGGTGTAGTGGTCAGCAACAAGATGGACAAGACTATCGTTGTAGCAGTCGCAAGAAAAGAGATGCACCCTATTTACGGCAAGTTCGTAAAGAAGACCACAAAGTTCGTTGCCCAAGATGAAAAGAACGAGTGCGGTGAGGGCGATACCGTCCGCATTATGGAAACCCGTCCTTTGAGCAAGACAAAGAACTGGAGATTAGTAGAAATAATTGAAAAAGCAAAATAGCAATGATACAGCAAGAAACACGTTTACAGGTGGCCGACAACAGCGGTGCAAAGGAAGTTCTTTGCGTCCGTGTACTTGGCGGAACTCACCATCGTTATGCGACAGTTGGCGATAAGATCGTTGTCGCAGTAAAAAGTGCTATCTCTGGTGGAGATGCCAAAAAAGGTACAGTATCTAAAGCTGTGGTAGTACGCACAAAGAAAGAAGTTCGCAGACCGGATGGTTCATATATCCGTTTCGATGATAACGCTTGCGTCCTCCTGAACAATGCCGGAGAACTTCGCGGCACACGTATCTTTGGCCCGGTAGCCAGGGAACTTCGTGACAACTATATGAAGATCGTTTCATTGGCACCAGAGGTCCTTTAATTGTATTAGATTATGAAAAAATTACGTATAAAGAGAGGCGATACGGTATATGTCAATGCCGGTAACGATAAAGGTAAGACCGGAAAGGTACTTACTGTAATTCCTGACAAGGATCGCGTGATCGTTGAAGGGATCAATATGGTCAGCAAACATACCAAACCGAATTCTAAGCAGCCTCAGGGTGGTATCATTAAACAAGAGGCTGGTATTCACATTTCCAATCTTCAGCTCGTAGACCCGGTAAAGAAGGACGCCAAAGGCGGTGCAGTTCCTACCAGAGTCGGCTACAAAGTAGTTGACGGCAAGAAGATTCGTTATGCTAAAAAGTCTGGAGAGGAGATCAAATAATTATGGCAAAGAAAACTACAAATAAACCTGCTGGGGAGCAGATTGTTCCTGCAGGATATGTACCGTCTCTGAAGAAGGTCTACAAAGAAGAAATCGTAGACCAGCTGATGAAACAGTTCTCTTACACTACTGTTATGCAGGTTCCTAAGCTCGCCAAGATCACCATCAATGAAGGTGTCGGCGATGCTACACAGGATAAGAAAATCGTGGAAGAGGCAGCAGCCGAATTGACTATGATTACAGGTCAGAAAGCAGTGCTTACATCCACCACAAAGGATATTTCCAACTTCAAACTCCGTAAAGGAATGCCTATCGGAGTGAAGGTTACCCTCCGTGCCACCAAGATGTATGAATTCTTGGAGAGGCTTATCAGGGTCTCACTTCCTCGAATCAGGGACTTCAACGGTATTCAGGAGAAACTTGACGGCAGAGGCAATTATACCCTCGGTCTGAAAGAACAAGTCATTTTCCCTGAAATCGATATCGACAAGAACCCTAGGATTCACGGTATGGAAATCACTTTTGTTACTACAGCCAATACTGACGAAGAGGCTTACGCCCTTCTTAAAGCATTCGGTCTGCCATTCAAGAAACATAATAATTAATAGAGAATAAAGATGGCAAAAGAATCAATGAAAGCCCGCGAGGTTAAACGCGAGAAATTAGTTGCAAAGTACGCCGAGAAAAGAAAGGCCCTCAAAGAGGCCGGAGATTGGGCAGCTCTTGACAAGCTTCCTAAAAATTCCAGCCCCGTACGCCTTCACAATCGCTGCTCTCTTACAGGACGTCCAAAAGGATATATGCGTGCCTTCGGCATCAGCCGTATCCAGTTCCGTGAGATGGCCAGCAACGGTCTTATCCCAGGTGTAAAGAAAGCAAGCTGGTAGTGACAAACATTATTTTTATATATTAACAATCGGATATCGGGCGCCTAAGACGCCGGTTCAATTAAAATTTAAACAAAATGACTGATCCAATTGCAGATTATCTAACAAGAATCCGTAATGCCTATTCTGCTGGAAAGAAGGTCGTAGAGATCCCAACTTCCAAGATGAAGGTCGCTCTTACCAAGATCCTTTTTGACAAAGGATACGTTCTCAGTTACAAACTGGAGGAAGGTGAGCACGCTGGCACAATCAAAATCGCTCTCAAATATCACCCACAGACCAAGGCTCCTGCTATCAAACGTATCGAGCGTATCTCTACTCCTGGTATGAGACAGTATTCCAATGTGAAGGAAATGCCAAGAATCCTTAATGGACTCGGTATTGCAATTCTTTCCACATCGAAGGGCGTCATTACTGACAAGGAAGCCTTAGAGCAGAATGTCGGTGGTGAACTTTTATGTTATGTATATTAATCCTAAAGAATTAAGTAATGTCAAGAATTGGTAAATTACCTGTAAGCCTTCCGGACAAGGTAAGCGTTGAGCTTCTCCCTGGCAACGTTGTGAAGGTTAAAGGCCCTCTTGGGGAACTTTCTCAGAAAGTCGACCCGGATATCACCGTATCCATCGAGGGTAAAGAAATAAAGTTCACACGTCCGAGCGATCTTCCGAGATTCCGCTCAATGCACGGTCTTTATCGCGCATTGGTGCACAATATGGTGGTCGGAGTTTCTACCGGATATGAAATCAAACAGGAGTTTGTCGGTGTCGGCTACCGTGTAGCCGCTCAGGGCCAACTCCTTACGTTCTCTCTTGGTTATTCTCACGATATCCAGATGGTTCTCGCTGATGAAATTCACGCTGAGACCCCTCAGGTTAAGAAAGGAGAAAACCCTATTTTGGTTCTCCGCAGTGCGGACAAACAACTTATCGGCCAAGTTGCCGCTAAGATTCGTTCATTCCGTAGGCCGGAACCTTACAAGGGCAAGGGTATTAAGTTCGTTGGTGAGCAGCTTCGTCGTAAGGCAGGTAAGACTGCAGCCGCTAAATAATAGGAGGATGAGTTATGGCATTGAATAGAATTGAAAGAAGAAAAAGAATTCATTACCGTATACGCAAACACGTTAGTGGCACTGCTGAAAAGCCAAGAATGGTCGTTTTCAGAAGCAACAAACAGATTTACGTACAGGTTGTTAATGACGAGAAGGGCGTTACTATTGTAGCAGCCGCTTCAAATGATACAGCTCTAGCAGCTGCTTGCAAAGGCAAAAATGGTGTTGAGGCTGCTGCCATTGTCGGAAAGGCAATTGCAGAACGTGCTTTGGCAAAAGGAATCACCACCATTGCCTTCGACCGTGGAGGATATCTTTTCCACGGAAGAGTTAAAAGTTTGGCTGATGCCGCACGTGAAGGCGGCCTTAAATTCTAAAGAATAAGACTATGGCAAATACAAATGTTAAAAGAGTAAAGACTTCTGATCTTGAATTGAAAGACAGACTTGTCTCCATCCAGAGGGTAACGAAAGTCACCAAGGGTGGCCGTCACTTCCGCTTTGCAGCAATTGTAGTCGTAGGTGATGAGAGAGGCGTTGTTGGTTATGGTCTTGGAAAAGCCAATGAGGTAACAGCCGCTATCGCTAAGGGTGTTGAGGATGCAAAGAAGAATCTCGTAAAGATTCCTATCATCAATACAACCATCCCTCACGAGCAGGAAGCAAAATTCGGTGGTTCGAAAGTATTTATGAAACCCGCTGCTCCCGGTACTGGTGTTAAGGCCGGCGGTGCGATGCGTGCCGTATTCGAGTCGGCCGGCATCCAGAACGTGCTTGCAAAATCAAAAGGTTCATCAAATCCTCACAATCTTGTAAAGGCTACAGTAGAAGCTCTTACACAGATGAGGGATGCCTATACAGTTGCAGGTCTCCGTGGTATTCCTATGAGCAGGGTATTTAAAGGTTAGGAGGACTCAATTATGGCAAAACTTAAGATAACACAAGTTGTCAGCAAGAATGGCGCTACCAAGAGGCAGATAGCCAATCTCAGGTCTTTGGGCATTCACAGGCTCCATCAGACCGTTGAGGTGGAAAAGAACCCTATTACAGAGGGAATGGTCACAAAAGTCCGTCACCTCGTTGATGTTAAAGAAAATTAATTGGAGGATCGAGAGATGAAATTGGAAAATTTACAACCCGCTTGTGGTTCTAATAAAAATCAAAAGAAGAGACTTGGACGTGGCCAAGGTTCCGGTAAGGGTGGTACATCCACTCGCGGTACCAAGGGTGCGCAGGCTCGTGCCGGTTATGAGCACAAGATCGGATTCGAGGGTGGTCAGATGCCTATTCAGAGACGTCTGCCTAAGTTCGGATTCAAAAACCCTACTAGAATAGAGTACAAGGCTGTCAATCTAGCCGACCTCCAGAAACTTTCTGAGAAGATCGGTTCTACAGAAATCACCCTTGACGCTATCAAGACAGCAGGTCTTGCTCCAGTCAAGGAACTTGTAAAGGTTCTTGGCAATGGGGAAGTTACTGCAAAACTAGAAGTTTCAGCAAACGCTTTCTCAAAATCAGCAATCGCAAAAATCGAAGCTGCCGGTGGTAAGGCAACTACAATTGAATAACAGAGATGAAGAAATTTTTTGAGACAATCAAGAACATCTTTAAGATTGAAGAACTGCGCAAGAGGCTCGTTTACACGTTCCTCTTGATATTGGTGTACAGGATCGGGTGCTTCATCGTACTCCCTGGCATTGATGCCGCAGGCCTTGCAAAGCTTCAGGATTCTACTCAGAACGGTCTCGTCGGCCTTCTGAATATGTTCTCAGGCGGTGCATTCGGTAATGCTTCAATCTTTGCCTTGGGTGTGATGCCGTACATCTCGGCATCCATCATTGTCCAACTTCTCGGAATGTTCGTTCCATACTTCAGGAAACTGCAGATGGAAGGCGAGAGTGGACAGAAGAAGATGAATCAGTTGACCAGATATCTGACCATTCTGGTTCTTGTCATCCAAGGTCCTGCGTATATTGCTGCTATTCACAACCAGATCCCTGGTGATGCATTTGTGGCTGTGACCCAGTTGGGTTGGAGCAACTTCGCATTCAACATCGTATGTACCATTATCCTTTTGGCAGGTTCAATGTTCGTAATGTGGCTTGGTGAACGTATCACCGATCGCGGTATCGGCAATGGTATCTCATTGTTGATTATGATTGGTATCGTAGCCCGTCTGCCTTACGCACTCGCTGCTGAAATCGGGCAGAAACTCACTACCACCAACGGCGGCATGCTTTTCCTGATCGTGGAGTTGGTCATATGGTTCTTCGTTCTCGTGGCTGCTATCGCCCTTGTTCAGGGTGTCAGGAAAGTTCCTGTACAGTATGCCAAGAGAGTGATTGGAAACAAACAATATGGCGGTGTACGTCAGTACATTCCTTTGAAGATCAATGCTGCAGGCGTTATGCCTATAATCTTCGCACAGGCCTTGATGTTGTTTCCTCTTCTTTTCCAGAGATTCGATGCCACTAGAGGACTTGCAGCCACTTTGGGCAACTATACAGGATTCTGGTACAATTTCATTTTTGGAATTTTCGTAGTCATTTTCACATATTTCTACACAGCCGTCACGATCAATCCGACTATGATGGCAGAGGATATGAAGAAAAATGGCGGTTTCATACCTGGAGTAAAGCCTGGTAAGAAGACAGTAGATTATATTGATGACATTATGTCGAAGGTTACCCTTCCAGGGGCTATCTTCCTCGCTATCATCTCTATCTTCCCTGCATTCGCTATGCTGGCCGGCGTCAATAACCAGTTCGCAAGCTTCTTCGGCGGTACTTCGCTGTTGATCGTTGTGGGAGTTGTAATCGATACGCTCCAACAAGTTGAGGGTTATTTGTTAATGCGTCACTATGACGGACTTATGAAAACAGGCCGTCTGACTGGACGTTCAGGAATGTAATTTTAAGATATTTTTCAAAGATATGTTTAAGCCGAAAACTGAAGAAGAAATAGAGTTGCTCCACGAAAATGGTTTGCTGGTGTCCAAGACATTGGCGGAGGTCGGAAAATACGTCGCCCCAGGTGTGACAACTAACAAGTTGAATGAGGTGGCTGAGACTTTTATCCGTGATCACGGCGCGATTCCAAGTTTCTTGGGTTTTGATGGCTTTCCGGCAGCTCTCTGTCTTTCAGTAAACGATGTAGTCGTACACGGATTCCCTTCGGATTACGTGCTCAAAGAAGGCGATGTCGTATCAGTGGATTGCGGAACGTTATACAAGGGATATAATGGTGACTCTGCATATACTTTTCCTGTTGGGGAAGTGGATGAAGAAACCCGTAAACTCCTTGATGTGACCAAGGCATCCTTGTACAAAGGGATTGAGCAGGCTGTTGATGGCAACAGGGTGGGCGATATCGGACACGCGGTACAAACGTACGCTGAGTCGTTTGGTTTCTCCGTAGTACGCGAGCTGGAAGGCCACGGAATCGGAAAGGGTATGCACGAGGATCCTGGTGTTCCTAATTATGGACGTCAAGGTCACGGAACGCATCTCGTAGACGGAATGACTATCTGTATTGAGCCAATGATAAATGCTGGTGGAAGAGGTGTGTATGTGGCCAGGAACGGTTGGGCAGTGCATACATCGGATCACAAGAAGTCGGCTCATTTCGAGCTTACGGTTGTTGTTCGTAAAGGCCACGCCGAGCAGCTGTCTACCTTTGATTTTATCGAAAAACAGCAGTAGGACATTATTGTTGGAGGTATTTTTATGTCAAAGCAAGTAGCAATAGAACAAGACGGAATAATCGTTGAGACTCTGCCAAACGCAATGTTCAAGGTGGAACTCGAAAACGGTCACGTCATCCTCTGCCAGATTTCTGGCAAGATGAGGATGAATTTCATCCATATCCTTCTAGGTGACAAAGTAAGAGTCGAGATATCTCCTTATGATTTGTCCAAGGGTAGAATTTCTTTCAGATACAAATAAAATTATTATACTATGAAAGTTAAAACATCCATTAAAAAGCGTAGCGATGATTGTAAGATCGTAAGGCGTAAAGGTCGTCTTTACGTCATCTGCAAAAAGAATCCCAAATTCAAGATGCGCCAAGGATAATAGTAAATTGTAAAACAATTAAGTTAAAAATAAATTATGGCAAGAATAGCCGGTGTTGATTTACCAAACAACAAAAGAGGAGAGATAGGTCTTACCTATATCTTCGGAATCGGTCGCAATTCCGCCAAGAAAATCCTAAAGGATTGCGGAATCGACGAAAACATAAAGGTCGGGGACTGGAACGACGAGCAAGTTGCCGCTATCCGTACAGCTATTGCTGATGGATTCAAAATTGAAGGCGAGCTCCGTTCTTCCGTTCAACAGGACATCAAACGTCTTATGGATATCGGTTGCTACAGAGGAATCCGTCATCGTCTCGGACTTCCTGTACGCGGTCAGAAAACCAAGAACAACGCCCGTACAAGAAAGGGCAAGAAGAAGACTATTGCTAATAAGAAGAAAGCAACTAAATAAAAGGGGATGAATTATGGCAAAGAAAACAACAACAGCAAAAAGAACTGTAAAGGTTGAAGCTTATGGCGAGGCCCACGTTTCATCAACCTTCAACAACGTTATCGTTGCTCTAACCAACAACAATGGTCAGGTCATCAGCTGGTCATCTGCAGGAAAGAGCGGATTCAGAGGTTCTAAGAAGAATACCCCGTATGCTGCTCAGGTCGCTGCTGAAGATGCAGCCAAGACAGCTTACGATGCAGGTCTTCGTAAAGTGAAGGTATTTGTAAAGGGTCCGGGTGCAGGTCGTGAATCTGCAATCAGGACCATCAACAATGCCGGTATCGTAGTAACGGAGATTATAGATGTGACTCCGATGCCTCATAACGGGTGCAGACCAAAAGGCCGTCGTAAAGTTTAATTTTTCAACATTTTAAAAGTAAATTACTATGGCAAGATATATTGGTCCAAGTACTAAAATCGCACGTAAATTCGGTGAACCTATTTTCGGAACCGATAAGGATTTCGAAAAAAGAAATTTCCCTCCGGGAGAGCACGGACTTGCAAACAAGCGCAAGAAAACTCGTGAATATGGCAATCAGTTGAAAGAGAAGCAGAAAGTAAAATCAATGTACGGTATTCTCGAAAGACAGTTCCGTAACACTTATGACAGGGCTTCCCGCATGTCTGGTCCTAAAGGTGAGAACCTTGTCATTCTTCTGGAATCAAGACTTGACAATGTAGTATATCGTATGGGCATTGCTCCTACAAGGGCTGCTGCTCGTCAGATTGTACATCATTGTCACATTACTCTCAACGGTGTCGTTACCAACATCCCTTCAACTCACGTTAAGGCTGGTGATGTCATTGCTGTGAGGGAAAGGTCAAAGAGCCTTGAAGTTATCCAAACCAGCGCTTCCAACGCTAGCAAATATTCTTGGATTGAGTTCGATCCTAAGACATTGACAGGCAAGTTCCTGAATGTTCCAGCCAGAACTGATATCCCAGAAAGTATTAATGAGCAGCTCATCGTCGACCTGTACTCAAAATAACAATTTAACACCAAATTAGAATATTATGGCAATCTTAGCATTTCAAAAACCGGATAAGGTCATTATGCTCGAAGGCACTGATACCGTAGGACGTTTTGAATTCAGGCCTCTTGAGCCTGGTTATGGACAGACTATTGGTAACTCTCTTCGCCGCATTCTTTTGGCCTCTCTGGAGGGCTTTGCTATCAGCCAGATCAAAATCACGGGTGTCGATCAAGAATTTGCGACTATCCCTGGTGTGATCGAAGGTATGCAGGACATCATTCTCAACCTTAAACAAGTAAGATTCAAGAGAATGGTTGAGTCTGTAGACTCTGAGGTAGCAAACATAGTTATTAGCGGCAGACAGGAGTTTACCGCAGAGGATATCTCTAAGGGATTGTCTTCTTTCACGGTGTTAAACCCTGAACTTCATATCTGCACACTCGAACCATCTGTCAGACTCGAGATTTCTCTTACTATCACTAAGGGGCGTGGCTTTGTGCCTGCCGATGAGATGAGGGATGAGAATACTCCTATCGGAACTATCCCTGTAGATGCAATCTATACACCTATCAGGAAGGTTAATTGGACAGTTGAGAACTGGCGTGTTGAGCAGAAGACCGATTATGAGAAGTTGAATTTGGAAATTGTGACCGACGGGTCCATCACTCCTAGTGCAGCTCTTCAGGAAGCGGCTAACATCTTGATTTATCATTTCAAACTCTTTACCGATGACAATAAGATTTCTCTCGAGAGCAATACTATCGAGGCTGATTCTAGGGAATTGGATGAGGAGTCACTTCGTATGAGGCATTTGCTTCTTACCAAGCTTTCTGATATGGGCCTTTCAGTTCGGGCTTACAATTGTTTGAAGGCTGCCGACATCGATACATTCGCTGATTTGGTTTCTTACTCTAGGAACGAACTTATGAAGTTCCGTAACTTTGGTAGGAAGTCTCTCAATGAAATCGATCTGTTGGTTGAGAAGATGAAGCTTTCATTCGGAATGGATGTAACTAAGTATAATATTGAACCTAAGAAAAAGAACGCATAACAATGAGGCACAATAAAGCAATAAATCACCTTGGCCGTAAGAGCGGTCACCGCAAAGCTCTCCTCTCCAATATGGCTTCTTCGCTTATCCTTAAGAAGAGGATTACTACCACAGTTGCGAAGGCTAAGGCTTTGAGGACATACGTAGAGCCGCTTATCACCAAGTCAAAGGAAGACACTACGCATCAGCGTCGTGTCGTATTCAGTTACCTTAAGGACAAGTATGCAACAGCAGAACTTTTCCGTACAGTCGCTCCTAAGATTGCTAACCGTCCTGGTGGATACACTCGTATCCTTCATATCGGTTTCCGTAAGGGAGATGCTGCCGAGATGGCTCTTATGGAACTTGTAGACTTCAATGAGGCAGCTCTTGCTTCTTCTACTAAGAAGGAGGAGACCAAGAAGACTACTCGTCGTAGCCGTGCTAAGAAGGTTGAAGCTCCTGTAGCAGAGGCTCCTGTAGCTGCTGAGGCACCAGTTGAGAAACCTGCCGAGGCTCCAAAGGCTGAATAAGCTCCAGACAAAGCATCAAGTTAAATGCCCGCTGTAGTTCGCTACGGTGGGCGTTTTCCGTGTTTTCCAATACCTTCCGCTCTGTCCTGGCCGCAACGACCCAAGGAGGTCTGAAAGATTCTGAAAATCGAAAGTCGTCCCGAGAATATTTTTTCATTCCAGATAAAAATCTGTAACATTCGAAAGACTAATAATCAAGTATCCCAGTTGTCGCTTGTAGTGATAATTGCTTAAATCTGTTTAGGACAATGAAGCGGTTACTGTTACTTTTATCTTTCTTACTGTTGATCTTCATATTGTGATATTACTCATCATAATGAATGAGTATTAAGGTGCATTATTATCAGCTTTTTTCAACTGAATATTCGTACATTTGTCCTCGTACACAGAATTGGCCATTATTTATGAAAAAGACTTTTATCATTGTAGCGATGGCTCTTTGCCTCGCTTCGTTTTCTTTCTGCCAGGTATCTTTGTTTGCACAAAATGCTACTGCACAAGAAACCCCGGCTCCGCAAGCAATGGAATGCACTTTTCACTATCAAGGTATGGATAGAACTTACTATCTATATGTACCAGAAGGAATTAAGGAAAATGCGCCTCTGGTTTTCGTGCTTCACGGATATGGTGGACACGCTAAGGGTTATGAGCCTAGGATGATGGTAGTAGCTAGAGAAAATGGCTTTGCAGTCTGCTATCCGCAGGGTGCTAAGGATGCCAAGGGGAAAGCCTGCTGGAATGTCGGTTATCCGTTTCAACAAGGACTTAAGACTGATGATGTTGGCTTTATCTGCTCTCTGGCCAAGTACCTCCAGAAATCGTGTAAGCTCAGCAAGGCCAATACTTTCCTCACGGGTATGTCCAATGGGGGAGAGATGTGCTATCTTTTGGCATATACGAGGCCGGATGCCTTTGCCGCCTTGGCCCCTATTGCCGGATTGACGCTGAATTGGATGATAAATGACTTGACCCCGAAAAAAGCAATACCGCTTATGGAAGTACACGGAACGGCAGATGTGACCTCTTATTGGGTAGGGGATCCTACCAATAAATATGGTTGGGGTGCTTATATGGCTGTGCCAATGGCTGTTAATTTCTGGGCGGCTCAGGCCAAGTGCACTCACGAGGAAGTCACTATGCTTCCTCTTATTCCTGGGCGCAATCAGGTTACTCTCCACAAGTTTCTCGGAGAGACTCCTGCTTGGAAGGGCGGTCCGGCTATCGAAGTCCGTCTTTATGAAGTGTCTGGCGGTCCTCACAGTTGGTCCGACAAAGATATGGATACCTGCGCTGAGGTCTGGTCTTTCTTCAAACAATATCTTAGGTAATTTAATGTTGCGAGGGCCATTGCGCCACTGAGGCCATTCTAAGGCCTTTTTCCGAGGATAATAATTTTTTTTAATTAGCCGAGTTTCGCCGTTCAAGTGAAATTCGGCCTTTTTATTGCCGAATTTGAACGAAAAATAGCTTTGGAAGGGCATTTTCTTCAGATCAATGCGGATTCATAAATGCAATAGACAATAAATCAACGTATTGCTGAGTTATTAAATAATTTTTTCATCAAAGAACTGTTAGCGAACACAGCTTTGCCCAAAAGTCCACAAAAATCTCCAAATAGAAAGAAATCCCCGTTTGAATGTATTTAATGGCATACTTTTTAAAATCCAGATAATAAATTTTTTTATTTATTAAAAGTTACCAGAAATAGCTCTGTAATTATTAAAAATATTTACAATTAAATCAATACTTTTTAAAATCCATACGTATTTTTGTGCAAGAGACAAACGAAATAAGTGCCTAAGTTGCTTTGACCATCAACAATTTAAAATACACATCGTAAGTTTCATTTAAATACACGAAATTGTGACTAACATATTCACAAACACTCTTAGTCTTTCAGCTGTCCTTCTCAGTTGCATCGCCGCTTTCTGTGCCTGCTCGAATGATGAATTAGCAATAGATACTGTTAATAAAGATGGTGCCGTGGCTCAGGCTTCCCTTAAGAGTACAAGTAAAGGAACCAATCCTTCATTGGTATTCTGTGGCGACCAGTATATATATATGATAGATGCAAACAAAGCTTCTGAGTCAAGATATCAAAACGCAGTCGTTGAGAGTTGGAATGCTGCAACATTTGCGGACACTATCGGTCTTCCTGAAAATCTTTGCAAATACATTACCGAATGCAAACCTGTTAATGATGGTAAAGACCTCCTTATCACCAGTTACAATGGTTGGGCAATTATGCTTAACGTTGAAACCGGAAACGTTCCTTTCCATACAGTAATGAGTTTCGGTGCACATTCAGCAGACCTCCTTCCAGACAACAGAGTGGCTGTGGCTTGTGCTAATCCCGGCAACTCTATTCAAATATACGATCTGAACAATAATGATCATATAGTTAGTAATGTAAAGCTATCCGGTGCTCAGGGTGTCTGCTGGAACGATGATCTTCAACGGTTGTTCGCAATCAATCAAAACTCCCTAAACAGTTACAGACTTGTTGATTGGAATACCAATCATCCGTCTTTGGAACTTGTTTCTTCGATCGCGACCCCAAACGAGAATATGAAAGATCTTTCCATCGTTTCTTCAAACAAACTTTGTGTGGCCGGCTCAGGCTTATTTATTTACGACATTTCAGAGAATACTTTTACAGAAATGACTCAATTCTCATCCAGTAAAGTCATCAATTCTGCGAACTTCAATGAAACCACCGGTGAAGCGTGGTATACTGATGCGACAGTTCCAGAAGGAAAGGCAATCTGGTCGACACGCAGTCTTTCTCATTCCTATAACGTCAATGGATCGGCGGATTCAAGTAAAATTGGTATCTCAGATCTTGATGTCTATGCGGTTCGTGTATTGCATTGGTAGTTTTTTTCTTAAATTTGTCTTGATTTAAAGACAAGTATTATGAAAAAAACATTCAGAGTGGCGCTGATAGTACTGGTCATACTACCGGCGCTATTCTTATCTACAAACCTGAGTGCGAAAAAATACGCAAACAGGGCTGAAAGGATCGTTGCAGAAATACACAATCCCGCATCAAATTATGTACTAGTCATCTCCCATAGAGGTGATTGGCGCAATTGGCCTGAAAATTCCTTGCCTGGATTCGAGTCTGCTATCAAGATGGGAGTCGATATCGTCGAACTAGATGTCCATCTTACCAAGGACAGCGTCCTGGTCATCTGTCACGACGGGACATTGGATAGGACTACTAGCGGTAAGGGTAAAATTCAGGATTATACTTTGGCTCAAATCAAAGCACTTCATTTGCGTAAAGGACACGGCATTGTTGACGATGTCATTACCGTTCCAACATTGGAAGAAGCACTGACTCTCTGCAAAGATAGGATCGTGGTCAATGTAGATAAGGGCTGGGAATATTACAACGAAGTATTGAAGGTTGCCGAGAAAGTGGGAGTTGTCGATCAGATTCTGATTAAAGGCAATGCTCCTTTGGAAAGTGTAACCAAGAAATTGGCTGAACATAGCCGCAATATGATGTATATGCCTATCATTAATCTTGATAAAAAAGGCGGAGCGGATCTTTTCAATTCATATCAGCAACAATGTGTCTATCCTCTGGCATTTGAAATCTGCTGGAGCAAGATGACTCCTCAAGTTGGACAGGCTTGTAAGGCAGTGGCTTCGGGGCATACGTCCAAACTTTGGGTGAACTCCTTATGGCCTTCGCTCAATGGCGGTTTGGACGATGATACTGCTTTCTATCATCCTGAAGAAGTATACGGTAGATTATTGGATATGGGAGTCACAATGATCCAGACCGACAGGCCGGCATATCTGATCACATATCTGCATAAGCATCATCGCCATTATCTGAATAAATAATTATTTGCTGTTTTTCAGCACTTTCTTGAGGGTGGGAAGAATGAAATCTGTATATCTGACCATTCCTAAGTCTGTGAAATGAATGCCATCTACAGTGGCTTCATTGTCCAATCCTATTTCTTTCGACGAATTCAGAAAATAGATATTCTTCTCTCCGGATTCATATAATTTTCGGAACAGGTTTTCTTGGGCTGCATTTTTTTGAGCAATTTCATACTTTATCTTCTGATCGAAATAGGAAAAGGGGAACACGGGGTCTTCTAGGAATATGATAGGTACATTTGGATGAGCATCCCTAAGTATCCTGAAGAATTTTTCGCCTTTTTCAGTTATCATCTCAGGAGAAGCATTCGGTACGTAGTCCAGTACATATATGCTTGGATCCTTTATCGCAGCCATAAGTTCTGCCACTTCGAAATCCAGAAATGCATTCCCGCTGAATCCGAGATTGATGACTTCGCGATCAAGTTTTCTGCCAATGATATTGGTGAAAGCCATCCCTGGGCGACTGGCGCAGCCCCCTTGAAGTATGCTCGTTCCGTACATAACTATTGGACTATCTGCGTAAGGCGAGGCGATGGCAGATTGCTCAAGAGTTGAGCCTTCGTCCACTCCGATTTCCAGAGAGGAGATTCCATCGTACAATGAAAGATATAGCATATACTCTCTCATTTGCGGCTGCATATTCTGAATGATGGGTACATCCGAAACTCTTTTTCTTTCGGGCCTTCCGCTTCTTACGAATTGCCATTTTCCATCCACATAAGCGTACAGGTCCAAACCTCTGGTGCCTGTATCGGTCATATGGTTCATACTGTTCTTGTATTTTGAAGTCCATCTTGCGAAAATCTCAGGAGAATCGGTCCTGAACCGTAAATACATTCCAGCCGATTGGGTACTTAAATACCAAAGGGATTCTCTCGAAATGACTTGATATTTCATCGGAAATCGCTGATACCTGCAGGAATCAGGCTCAGTCTGGGGATCGAAGGATTTTCCGTATAAGTTGAAAACGTTTGCAGATGTGTAGACAACTTTTTTCTCTTGGGCAGAAATTGGCCCCACTAAAAAGAAAATTGCAGCGATAACACTGACAATCAATAAAATGTGCTTTTGTTTCATCTAAATAATCTAGTTGATATGGTAAAGGTACTAAATAAGAAAATATGATTGAATGTTGTCTTTTGGCTTTTTTTCCGTTTTTTTTGAAAAACTAATACAAAAACTTTTATATATTTGCCATTCGAAACTGTGAACTTTTGTTGTGAAACTATAAAACGTTACTAATAATTTCGTTTAACTATAATTAAAAAATTATGAATTTGCTATTCTATCTAGTGCCAGCCGCATCAGTGATTGCACTGCTTTTTGCGTGGCTCTTTTTTCATCAAATGATGAAAGAAAGTGAAGGCACAGTGACTATGAAAGAGATTGCCCAGTACGTCAGGGAGGGTGCTATGGCTTATCTCAAACAGCAGTACAAGGTCGTAACCATAGTGTTCATCATCCTTGCTGTATTTTTCGCAGTTTTGGCTTATGGATTCCACATTCAGAATCCGTGGGTTCCATTTGCATTCCTCACAGGAGGATTTTTCTCAGGTCTTGCAGGCTTCATAGGAATGAAGACTGCTACTTATGCTTCTGCAAGGACTGCAAACGCTGTTACCAGGTCGTTGAATTCAGGACTTAAGCTGGCTTTCCGTTCAGGTGCCGTTATGGGACTGACAGTAGTAGGTTTGGGTCTTTTCGATATCTCGATGTGGTGGATAATCCTTAAGGCATTCATCCACGATCCATCTGAGTCTCAGACACTAGTCACGATCACCACTACGATGCTTACCTTCGGTATGGGTGCTTCCACTCAGGCCCTCTTCGCGAGAGTCGGTGGCGGTATTTATACTAAAGCTGCCGATGTGGGAGCAGACCTTGTCGGCAAAGTTGAAGCCGAAATCCCAGAGGACGATCCTCGCAACCCTGCCACCATTGCAGACAATGTAGGTGACAATGTAGGTGATGTTGCTGGTATGGGTGCCGACCTTTACGAATCTTATTGTGGTTCCATTCTTGCCACAATGGCCCTTGGAGCTTCTGCATTCTTCGGAGATACGGGCGCTCAGATGAAAGCCATTCTTGCACCTATGTGCATTGCGGCTATCGGAGTCGTTCTTTCCATCATCGGCATTTTTGCAGTGAGGACAAAAGAAGGTGCAGGCCTAAAACAGCTTCTCGGTTCTCTCAGTGTTGGTACCAACTTGGCTGCCGGTTTGATAGCAGTGCTCACATTCGTGATTTTCTATGTCCTCGGTTTCGACAATTGGTGGCAACTTTCATTGTCTGTCATCTCTGGCCTTCTTGCCGGAGTTATCATTGGCAAAGTCACAGAATATTATACTTCTCATTCATATAAGCCGACGCAGAGGATTGCAGAGAGCTCACAAACAGGCTCTGCTACAGTCATCATCGGCGGTATTGGCTTGGGAATGATATCTACGGCCATTCCTGTCATCACCATCGCTGCGGCTATCGTGATGTCCTACCTTTTCGCAACAGGTTTCACATTCGACCCTGCTCAAATCAGTTTTGGTCTTTACGGAATCAGTATCGCTGCCGTAGGAATGCTTTCCACATTGGGAATAACACTTGCTACCGATGCTTACGGTCCTATTGCGGACAATGCAGGTGGCAATGCTCAGATGAGTGAACTTGATCCTAAGGTACGTGAGAGTACGGATATGTTGGATGCCCTTGGCAATACCACAGCCGCTACAGGCAAAGGTTTCGCTATCGGTTCCGCAGCGCTTACGGCACTTGCACTTCTTGCTTCTTATATCGAGGAAATCAAGATTGCGCTCGTGAGAGTCGGACATTCTGTAATCCAAGTTGGAGACAGAGTCGTGGACACGTCAAACGCTGGCATTTCCGATATGGTGGATTATTATCAATTGAACCTTATGAATCCAAGAGTCCTTGCGGGCGTGTTCATCGGCTCTATGATGGCCTTCCTATTCTGCGGTCTCACTATGGGCGCAGTAGGTCGTGCAGCACAGAAGATGGTTACGGAAGTTCGTAGGCAGTTCAAGGAAATCGCAGGTATCCTCGAAGGGAAACAGCGTCCTGATTACAAGAGTTGCGTTTCCATTTCGACCAAGGCTGCACAACACGAAATGGTATTCCCTTCATTGCTTGCAATCATTGTCCCTGTCGTTACGGGAATGATTCTCGGTGAAGCGGGTGTCCTTGGCCTTTTGACTGGCGGTTTGGGTTCAGGTTTCGTACTTGCCATATTCCTTGCCAATTCAGGTGGAGCTTGGGACAATGCCAAGAAGTATGTTGAAGATGGACATTTCGGAGGAAAGAATTCTGATTGTCATAAGGCTACCATAGTTGGAGATACGGTCGGTGATCCTTTCAAGGATACATCAGGACCTTCACTCAATATCCTTATTAAACTTATGAGTATGGTATCCATTGTGATGGCCGGAGTGACGGTCGGCATCTGGGGATAATAGTACTGAAACATCGATATAATCCGACTCGATTCTTATCGAGCCGGATTATTTTTGTAAAATTTTATTAAAACTTTAGTGATTATCTGATTTAAAATTTTAAATTTGTATCGGTTAATTCGTGGATTCGCAAACTATTATATCGTTATAACCTTTATGAAGAAAATTACTATCCGTGATGTCGCCAGAGAAGCTGGGGTTTCTATCACATTGGTCTCATTCGTTATGAATGCGAAGAGAGACGAAAATGGGCATTTGGATTGCTGTGTCAATCAAGACACTGCAAAGCGTGTCCTTGAAGTCGCAAGGAGGCTTGGCTACAGACGTAACCAGGCTGCTGCATCTCTTAGAAGCGGTCGTTCCAAAACCATTGCTGTAATTACTTCAGACATTGCCAATCCATTCTTCTCTGAAATATGCCGATATATTGAGAATATCGCATATACTTCGGATTACACTGTTATTATGGCAAGTTCGGATGAAAAAGCTGAAAAACTTGGTAGACTGATAGATACGATGTTCGGTTATAACGTGGAGGGTATGATTGTCGCCCCTTCTCCTGGAAGTGAGGCATTGCTCCAGAGAGTAGTTGACAACAATATTCCTACTGTATTGATCGATAGGGATTTGAAGGGAGATGCCTTCGGAAGGGTTATGGTTGACAATGTCAGTGCAGGAAGTTTGGCTGCAAATCATCTGCTGAAAAAAGGATATCAGAAGATCGAAATGATATCATACAATCTGGGAATTTCCAGTTTTGCAGACAGGGAAGCAGGTTATAAGAAAGCAATGGAAAGTGCAGGATTGGCTCAGATGGCCAAGGTGCGTTTCGTCTCGTATACAAATATGGCCGATGATATCGTGGCCATAATCGAAGATGCTCTCAAACGCAAAGTCGAGGCTTTGGTACTGCCTTCGAAGAAAATTTCGGTTGCCGGCATCAATGCCTTGAACCTCCTTGGTGCAAAATATCCTGACGATATGGATCTGGTTTGTTTCGATGAAAGCGATGTCTATGAAATCAACAAACCAATCGTTGCACATATTGTTCAGCCTGTAGAGGAAATCGGAGAAAAAGCCTTCGATGTCCTGCTAAATATGATTGCTGGTCATAACGAAGGCAAAGATGTTCTATTACAGGCCAAAATCCATTGTGAATAGGGTGAATCATCATGAATAAATCTAGTATAATTAAAGTCCTGATGGCAATATCAGGACTTCTTTTTAGCGTATCATCTTTTGCGCAAAAAGCGTATGAAGAAATCAAAGCGGATCCGCAGAAAGCTTATGGCATCTACGGCCTCTATTCTTTTACCTCTGTATCCAACGCAATCCCGCCGAAAGGATATGAGCCTTTCTACATCAGCCATTTCGGCAGACATGGTGCCAGATTCGCATCCTCGTCCTCGTTCTATCTCAAGGCCCACACGATGCTTTCCAAAGCCCATTCTGCCGGGAAACTAACGCCAATAGGGGAGGAAATTTGCCATAGGTATGATTCTGTCTATCTTAAATATCTGAACAGGGGTGGGGATTTGACCCAGATAGGCCAATGGCAGCAACACGAGTTGGCTTCCAGAATGTATGAAAATTACAGGAGCGTCTTTTATAAAGGTGCAAAGATTGATGCTCATTCTTCCAATGTGCCAAGATGTGTGATGACTATGTCAGCTTTTTGCGATGGTCTCAAACTGGAAGATCCGACTTTGGATATTTCCCAGGCATCTGCTTTAGCCACAATGTATTATATGCTTCCAACCAGTGAGTACAACCCTGAGGTCACTTCTGCCGATGCTGGAATGGACAATCCGGCCTTCGTCTGGAATGCGACTTTGGATTCGTTGCAGAGGACATTATTACGTCCGGAGGAATTCTTCGGCAGGATTTTCAATGATGTGGATTTTGTGAAGAAATATGGGAACCTGTATGACTTGGAGTATTCATTTTACGTGCTTGTGGCAACATCTCCTTGTTCGGGATATGCCGACTTCTCGGATATGTTCACCTTTGATGAATTGTATAGGATATGGCAGAGGGACAATTTCAGATATTATGCTTCTAAAGGCCCTGATCCAAGGCAAGGTGGACGTCAATGGGCTTTTGCCTGGACTCTTATGGACAATATAGTCTCGCAGGCGGATCAAGATCTCGCTTCAGGTGAATATGCCGCCCGGTTGCGTTTCGGTCACGATATTACGATTATGAATTTGATGACTCTGCTCAATGTGGACGGTTGGTCCACTCCTGTTTGGAATTTGAGCAAATTGCCGGATACTTGGCAGAGTTACAGGGTTCCTATGGCTTCCAACCTTCAATTCATCTTTTATCGTAAGAAATCTGATCCTGACGATATCATTGTCCGTTTTATGAACAATGAAAAGGATGTCTTTCTACCGATTCATTCGGATATTGCCCCATATTATCATTGGACAGATTTGAAAGCTTATTGTCAGCAGAGAATTGCTGTTGCCAAAGATATTGTAAAGAGAACACAACCTGTTTAGTAGTAATGAAGAGATTTTTAATCATATTGGCCATTTCTTTCGGCGTGGCCGCTACGTCGTATGCTCAAAGCGCTTATGATGAAATCAAAGCCGATCCGTTCAAGGCAGGAGGGGAATACAATATGTATCCTGAGAATGTCCCAGCAGCCACCCCCGCGCCTAAAGGCTATAAGCCATTCTATATTAGTCATTTCGGTCGTCACGGAGCAAGATATACGTATTCCAGCGATGCTTATGATCATATGAAGTCGATTTTGGATGATGCACATTCTGCTGGCAAACTCACCCCTAAAGGAGAAGATATTCGCACCAGGTTCGATGCCCTCTATCCTTCCGTAAAGGGGAGAGGAGGGGATCTTTCACAGAAAGGACAGGCCCAGCAAAGGGCAATTGCGGACAGAATGTTTGAGAGATATCCTCAAGTGTTCCGCCATAAGGGATGTATTTCTGCCGTATCTTCCGTGGTTCCACGGTGCATACTTACTATGTCGGCTTTTACTAGTGAGATGATAAGGCTCAATCAGGATATGGACATCAGGACAGATACAGGGGAATCCTTTATGGCTTTTATGTCTCCTCAGTCCGAGACTAATCCTGGCTATCAGAAAGTGCGTCTGTTCGATAAGAGTCCTCAGAGAGATTCCATTGATAAAGATAAGGCTGTATTATTGGCACAATGCGATTTTCCTGCAATCCTATCTCGGATATTCAATGATATGGATTACGCACGCTCAATCAAATCCCTCGATAGGTTGACCTTTGATTTTTATTATTTGGCGGTTAGTACCAATTGCATTGACACGAAAGAGAGTTTTATGGATATTTTCACGACAGATGAACTCTGCAAACTTTGGGAATGTCCCAATTTCGATGTCTATTCGCTCATTGGTCCAGGCAAATACTTCGGCGACAGGCAGTATGCTATTTGTGATACGCTATTGAATGTTATCATTCACGATGCCGACAAAGACATTGCAGACGGTAAGACTGCTGTCCGTCTCCGTTTCGGTCACGATTACGGTATCATACCACTGTTAGCGCTTATGCAAGTAGGAGAATGGGGGAAGACTATTGACAATCCATTGGCAGTAAAGGACTTCTGGAGAAATTACGATGTTCCGATGGCCTCTAATGTCCAACTGATTTTCTATCGTAATCGCATTGGCAAAATCTTGGTAAAAATGATGCTGAACGAAAAGGATGTAACATTGCCAATTAAATCCGTCACAGGGCCATTCTATTCTTGGGATGCCTTTAGGCAACATTGCATCGAAAGGGTTAAATTTGCAGAGGGTTTGTTTTAAACTAGAAGTATGAAACCACATAATATCATTTCGGGATTGCTATTGGCAGTCCTCGCTTTTCAGCCTTTCCCTACCATTGCACAGTCTTCTTCAAAGGCATCCGAAGCACTAATTGAAATCCGGAACAATCCGTCCAAGGCTGCCGGAGTCTATTACGTGGATCCTTTCAATGACAGGGATGTCACTCCTGCGCCTAAAGGTTACAAGCCTTTTTATATTTCAATGTATGCTCGTCACGGAGCTAGGTATCTGCTTTCCGAGAAACAATATGAAAACATCCATAAGATATTGGTGGATAGCAAGGAAGCAGGGACTCTTACAGAAGCCGGGGAGAAATTCTATGACAAATTCGAGGCTCTTTATCCGTCAGTGAAAGGCTATGCAGGGGAACTCTCGCCAAAAGGTGCCATACAGCATAAGGCATTGGCAAAAAGAATGTATGAGAATTATCCTGAAATTTTCAAGAACCGTCCTAATATATTGGCATTCAGTTCCTATATTACCAGGACCACCCTCAGTATGACGGCATTCGTGGAGGCTTTGAGGGAGGAGAATAAGGATATGACCATTGTTACAGAGTGCAGCAAGGCCAATATGGGTTTCCTTAATCCTCATTCAGAAAACAGTTATCCTAATTTCAACAAATGGAATGTGAAAATCAAGGATGAGGATGCTTTATGGAGACCTGCATATGACAATATGTGCGACAGCCTGTTGGATGCAGAGGAATTTATGGGTAAGTATTTCAAGGACTTTTCAATCCTACGAAAAGTCAGTTCTCTGAGGAATTTGTATTTCGATATCTTCGATTTGTCTTGCGATATGCAGAGTTTCGATACGGATCTTTCGTTCAATGATATGTTTGATGAGAAGGAGATAGAGGCGCTGTGGGAATGTGAGACTGCGGGATATTATTCTATGAAAGGGCCGGAGGTCAGGTCGTATTTGAGAGGACAGGATGTGGCAGTCACAATACTGCGAGACATATTGGGAAAGGCTTCCAGGGATATGAACGACGGCAAGGTCAATGTCAGGTTGCGTTTCGGTCACGATGGCTGTATGATGGCCTTGTACTCGTTGATGAAGTTGGGCACTTGGGGCGTTCAAACGACTGATCCATACAAGATTAAGGATTTGTGGCATCTTTGGGACATTCCTATGGCTGCCAACTTGCAATTCGTATTTTATCATAGCAAGAAGAGTCAGGATGTGCTTGTGAAAGTGCTTATGAATGAGAAGAATGTCGCATTGCCTATTAAGGCTTTCTACGGACCTTATTATAAATGGTCAGATGTGCTGGCTTTCTATGAGCCTATTATGACGGCGGCTGAGGAGCGTTTGTCTGATTCTGACAAGAATGGGGCGCCCATAATACTTACGGGAAAAGTTACTGCTGAAGGCAAGCCAGTGGCCGGAGTCAAGGTTTCTGATGGAATCAATATAGTAACTACCGATGCTTCAGGAGCATATAAGATGTTCAGCCGTAAGGATCAGGGCTTTGTGTTCGTCACTACGCCTTCGGGCTATGTCGCCACTAGTACCGATGGCATTCAGCCTGATTTCTATGCTCATCTGACCAAACCTGCTTGGGAGAAAGAGAACCACGATTTCACACTCAGGAAAGAAGATCAGAAGAATTATTCTGTCGTTTTCATTACAGATTTGCATTTGACCAATTCGAACAAGAAGCCGGATCAGGCAGAATTCCGTGATGTTGCTATGCCATTTGTCCGTAGTCAAGTATCTGAACTCCAGAAGAATGGACCTGTATATAGTATGAATTTGGGGGACCTTTCCCACGATGTGTATTGGTACAGATTCAATTATTCCGTTGCTGATGCATATAATACGCTCAAGCAGGTCGATTATCCGACTTTGCTTTATAGCGTTTCGGGCAATCACGACAATGACGGGGCAGTATCTACATCCAATGAAGACCGCGATGCCGAGCATCTGTATCGTCAAGTGCTTGGGCCTGAGTATTATTCCATCGATATCGGGGGCGATCATTGGATAATGATGGATGATATTATATATGTCAATACTCCTGTCCATAAGGTGGTTAACAAGATTAAAGGTGAGCGTGACTATATTAAAGGGTTCACTTCAGATCAGATGAAATGGTTGGAAAATGATTTGAAATATGTTTCTGATTCCACCAAGGTATATATATGTGCTCACGCTCCGCTAATTACGGCCAATGAGGATGGCCGTGGCACGACTTTCAAGAGATTGAGCCAGATGGATTCGCTGAACACTATGTTTGCCAGATTTGGGAAGGTGACTGTCCTTTGCGGCCACGTACATTATGCTGATGTTACCGGTTCCAAGAAATATCCTTCATTCTATGAATATATGGTCCCAGCTCTCTCGGGCAATATGTGGACTACTACACCCAACAGGGAACTTGGTACTGATGGCAATGATGGAGGGGCTTTGATTGGCCATTTTATGTCCGATACCACTTATTTCCAACTCCTTTCGGAGAAAAATGGGCCTAAGATGCTTCGTGTCTATGATATGAATGAGGTTGGCAAATATTATCGCAATGATCCTAATATCCGTAAGCAGATGGAGATGTATCCTCTCAGGCTGAATTATGGAGACAAGAAGTACGCAAATTATGTTTATGTCAATTATTGGGCTTTCCGTCCAGGGGATTCAGTTGAGGTGTTGGAAAACGGGAAACCATTGTCTGTGTCTTTGACGCATAATGAGGACCCTCTTTTCAATGTCAGTTATTATGTTCCTATGGTTGCAAAAGGAGAGTCATATACGGAATCACATTCGACTTTGGATTGCAATCATATGTTCATTGCCAAGGCTAGGACTAAGACGGGGAAGATTCTTGTCAGTATCAAGGATTCGGCTGGAAAGGTAAAATATCAAGAGACGATGCTGCGTCCTAAAATATTCTCACAATCAGTTGATAAATAGCATTTTAACCATATAATTATTTTTTTTAAAATATGAAATTACGTAAGTTGGCAGTCATTTTGGCTGCATTGGCGCTTGTGGCAGCCTGCGATAAAGACGATACAACGCCTACTCCAACTCCTACACCTACACCTACACCTACTCCTACTCCTACTCCTGTCACAGGTATAACGCCTATCATTCCTGCTCACGAATTGCGTGGTGCCTGGGTGGCTACTGTGAGTGGAATCGATTGGCCTGGAACCAAATATGATGAGGCTTCACAGAAGGCTTTGTTCATTTCTTATTTGAATCTTTTCCAGAGTATGAACATCAATGCTGTATTCGTCCAGGTCCGTTCCAATGCAGATGCTTTTTATAATTCTTCTTATGAGCCTTGGAGCAAGTTCATTACAGGAGTGGCAGGGAAAGATCCTGGGTATGATGTGCTGAAATTCTTGTTGGATGAGACTCACAAGCGCAATATGCAGTTTCACGCTTGGATCAATCCTTATCGTATAGTTGCCAGGAGTGGCGCTTCGGCTTCCTTCCCGACTCTTGATCCTAAAATTCCTATTTCTCTGACTAAAGATTACAATAAGGTTCGTGTTTATAATCCAGCCTTACCAGAGGTGCGTCAGAGGTTGTCGGACATTGTTGCTGATTTGATAACGAAGTACGATGTGGATGGGGTGCATATGGATGATTATTTCTATCCTTCGTTGCAGAGCGGCGAGGCTATGAATGATGCTGCCGAGTATGCAAAATATGGGTCTGCTTTCAGTAATATTGCGGATTTCCGCAGGAACAATGTCTATTTGATGGTCCAGTCGCTTAAGAATACCATTGCTGCCAAGCGTCCAGAGGTGATTTTCTCTATCAGTCCTCAGGGAAATTATGACAATAATTACAATGGTCAATATATTGATGTGCCGAAGGTTTGTCAGGATAAACTCATAGATGTTGTCATTCCGCAGTTGTATTGGTCCACTCTTGGCAAGACTGATTATTATACCCCGCGTCTTGATTGGTGGTCTTCTCATATTTCTTCGACTCCTTTGATGATCGGGTATGCGGCTTATCGTTTCGATGGATCTTCTACTCAGATTGCTTCCGGTTTCACTTCGTCCAGTGAATTGAATACTGAGATGAATCTGGCCAAGGCCAAGTCAAATGTGGTTGGCGGCATTTTCTATAATACAAGTGCATTGTTGGCTGATAAGATGGGCATTGTCTCTGTGATTCAGAAACAATACGCTTCTCCTGCTATTCCGCCTGTTTTCGGAAAGTCGACTGTTACGTTGGCGGCTCCTTCGGGGGTAAGTCAGAGTACAGGCACCTTGTCTTGGACAGCTGTGAGCGGAGCTACTCATTATGGGATTTATAGAAGCAATGGAGATAAGAAAGTGGCTACTTTGGTTGGCACGTCTTCTACAACGTCGTATAAATTGCCTTCTTCCGGGATGTTCTTTGTGACGGCTTTGAATAAGGCCAATGCTGAGAGCTCGTATTCCGAATTAGTAACTTATTGATAATGAACAGGCGGTTTTTTCGCTGTTGTCTTTCCTGCTTTTGCTGGTTCTCCCATTAAGTTTATTGACCATAATATAGCAGATGGGATGTGGTATGGTAAGTTCAATCATTATGATCGTTTCGTGCCTTAGGTGAAGTGGCAGAATCCTTATTTCGGGACTCAAGATGCTGTGCGGGCTGTGTTCACTTGTGATGTCGTGGCGTGCAAGCATCGGAGTGACGCTGCTGGCGGATCGAAGGAAGCGGCGGATGATCGGAATGCGTTCTGCCCTTCGATGGCGAATGGCTCTAAGCGTCTGGACTATGTGTATTTACAGCAAGTTTGGTCAGTGCCGAGGTCCTGAAGGATGCCTTTCACCGATGTCGCATCCGACCATCGCCCCATTCTAGTCGTATCCAAATAATATTTGGTTATTTGCATAACTTTTTAATATCGATTTCTTGATTTATGATGCTCAGCAAATTATTTATTCCTTCTGTTTTGTCATATTATAGGCTCAGGGTATAAAGGTGGATTCGGGAGATAATTATGAAATCATTGCTACAATCAATGTCAATGTTCCAATGTATAAAAGTGTGGAAGTGATGTGGTCGTTGGTATCCATTATGGCCATTTTTGGTGCAATGGAGTCGGTTTCAGGGCAGTATCCAGTATGGTCCGAATATGGCGGATGTGGAAAAGCCTTTCGGTGTCCCCCTCTAGCCGTGACGTGGCGTACTCAATCTCGCAGTTCTTCAAAACGCCTGACGGGTGGATTTTCAGAAGCCTATGATTCAGTTGAAAATGATCCTTATTAAGGATGGAATTCTATGCAGGCCTGACACCTGGGTATATAGTTGGAGAAAGTTCTGCGGTATCTAAGTCTTCCTGGGGTGATGGATTTCGCTGTTATAAAGAGTCGTGGACAGAGAAGTCGAACAGTTTCTCCAAATCTGCTGATGCTGGCTTCAACTTGAACTTTAGAATCTGGCGTTTCGACCTGAAACTGATGCCTGCATTCCACTATAATGTACTTGACAATTACAAACGACATACGACCACGGGTGACAAGGTTATTGGAGCATCTAGTAACAATGTTAAGCCTCTGAATAGGTTCTTCTCGATGAGTGGCGGACTCGCATTCTATTTTTAAATGAATGTGGTCAAATCCCCGATTAAGTAGAATCCTTTCAACTATTTTTGATGGTGGTAGCATCGTTCCGAGGTCTGTTTTAAATCTTGCCATACCCCCGCCACACGCCACGGCGAGGCCTGTTTTCCTCTTCGGCTCCGTCGAGGTGTGACTTCCTGTGTCATACCTCGAGCAATCCTAATCCGTGCAACTGGTTGAATGAACGATAGTTAACCCTTTTTGCCTTGTGCGAGGAGTGACCTCCTGTTCCACACCTCGCTGATGTGAAAGACGAGCATCTCCCGTCAGCGTTCTTGGAAGTTCCGTGGAATGTCCATCCTCGTTCGGCAGAGGATGGGCGAGGGGCAACCGCAGACGGCAGGAGCGAGCCTTTAGATGGAGCTCGCGCAGGCCGCCGATGCCGGTAGATGCCGCAGAAGCGGATTGCGGCAGTGGTGCCCAGCTCCCAAATCGGCGCAGGGACGTATTTCGCCGCCGCCGGCAATGCCATAGGAACTGATTCGTCATTTGCACCACCTCGTCAAAGTTATGGTTACAACTCTTTGTCCAATAATGTCTCAGCATTTTTTCCAAAGTATCGTTTAACTAATTGATATGGTAGTTTGCG
>Ga0183095_10556_pt1 | contig 100144 bp, 87 predicted proteins | sample BioMet4_FD_130346 | JGI IMG/M metagenome (GOLD analysis project Ga0183095, IMG submission 130346) | Microbial communities from bioreactor (seeded with sewage sludge) at LBNL, California, USA - Biofuel metagenome 4 (v2) (version 3) | ecosystem: Engineered > Bioreactor > Anaerobic > Unclassified ...
TGGTTGACAGCGTGTCTGCTTTCCCGTACGCTTGCGCAATACAGTACACGACAGATACGTGAGCGGGCTTAACTTCCGGGTTCGAGATGGGACCGGGTGAACCCCGCTGCTGTGGCCGTCAGACCAATTCCTAGGAATCATACAATGTATTTAAAACTATCTGTAAAATGGCCGAACAGGTTGGTGACATAGGTTTTTTTTTCAGAAAGTCAGAATGGTCAGTTTTCTCTATGGGTGGGATATACTGCTAGGAAATCAATAAATTATCTCAGTAAATCTCGCCAGACTGCAGCTCTCTGCTATCGGGTAACTTGATTGAAGAGTCAAATGCCACCCGGTTGGGAAACATATTGTTCACGCCCCAGGCGGCGAGCTGTATCAGGATGGGAATGAGCGACCGACCGCGGTCGGACAGTTCGTATTCAACGCATTTCGGCGCTTCGGAGAGGACTGTCCGGGTGAGGATCCCGTCACGTTCCATCTCCTTCAATTGTAGCGTGAAAATCCGCGGCGAGATGCCTTGGATTCCATTCATGAGTTGATTGTAGCGCAGAGGTTGATTTGCATGAGCCAGCTTGCAGATGATGACGGTTTTCCACCGGCCTTCGGTCACCGACATGGCCGCATCCACTGCGCAATCAAGCCGAGGCTGCTGCTGTTTCATGGCGGCCATATGTACGCTCGCCCTATTTGAGAGTTAGCACTATACTAATTGTAAGTTGGATTACTTCTTCTGGAAGTGCCCATCCTTAGTGTGGGAGATGACCTTCGACCCTTTGTTGTTGGCCTTCAGAGACTTGACGTACTCTTCAGCTTCTGCCTTGGTGTGGAAGAGCTTTGTGGCCCGGTCGTTACCTTCGCCTTTTACCTGCCACATGCCGTCCTTGGCCCGTTTTGTGATGTGCCAGGTTTTGGTCTTGCCGGTCTCGTCTGGTGCAGAGAGGGTTTCTTCCCCCTCAGTCGGGGCAACGTTGGAAACTTCCTTGTTGATTTTATTGTCCTTTTTGCTGGTCAGTCTGGATAGGAATGACAAAACATCACCGTTGCTCAAGAATCTTGATCACGTGCCAGCCGAATTCGGTCTTGATGGGGCCGAGAATGTCACCTTTCTTGCCGGCAAATGCTGCATCTTCGAATGGTTTTACCATCTGGCCCCGTTTAAACCAGCCTAGGTCGCCGCCCTTCTTCTTGGAGGGACAGATAGAGTACTTCTTCGCTAGCTCGGCGAAATTCTTGCCGTCGGTTCCAAGCTGGATCTTCAGGTCGTTGGCGAGTTTCTCATCCTTAACAAGGATGTGCGCCGCATGCACTTCTTTAACCATGAGGAAGACAAAGGCTTTCAACAGTAAATAACCCCACCATGCGGGGCTTTGACGGCCGATAATCCTTGTAAGGTATTTTTAGGTCATCGGTAATATGCAACGAGAGACGCATTCTATGAAGTATGGTCGTATCTACAACTTTGCCGCCGGGCCAGCCATGATGCCGGAGCCGGTGCTCGAGGAAATCGCCGGCGAGATCATGAACTATCGCGGGAGCGGCATGAGCGTTATGGAGATGAGCCACCGCTCGAAGGTCTTCGAGCAGATCCGCAACGAGGCCGAGGCCGATTTGCGGAAACTGATGGACATTCCCGACAACTACAAGGTTCTGTTCATTCAGGGCGGCGGCACCCTCGAGTTTGCCATGGTCCCGATGAACCTGATGCGCAACGGCGTCGCCTGCTACGTAGAGACCGGCACCTGGTCCAAGAAGGCTATCAGCGAGGCGAAGAAGTACGGAGACGTCAAGGTCATCGCTTCCTCTGCTGACAAGAACTTCACATACATCCCGGACTGCTCGAACCTAGATATCCCGGACAATGCGGATTACGTCTACATCTGCGAAAACGAGACGATAAACGGTACAACCTTCCACAAGCTTCCGAACACGAAAGGCAAGATTCTGGTCTCAGACCAGTCCTCCATGTTCCTGTCCCGCCCCTGCAATGTCAAGGACTACGGTCTGATTTGGGCCGGTGTACAGAAGAATGTCGGCCCGGCCGGGATGGCCATCGTAGTCATACGTGAGGACCTCATACGTGAGGACCTGCCCAAGTTCGTGCCGACCTATTTGAACTACAAGACGCACGCCGATGAGAACTCTCTGTACAATACTCCTAACTGCTGGTCCATCTACTGCTGCGGCAAGGTCTTCAAGTATCTGCTGGCCAACGGCGGCCTGACCGCCATGGCGGCCCGCAACGAGCGTAAGGCGAAGGTCCTCTATGATTTCCTGGATGGCAGCAAGCTGTTCCATGGCTCGGTCGCCAAGCAGGACCGTTCGCTTATGAACGTTCCGTTCGTCACACCCACCAAAGAGCAGGACGACGCCGTCGTAGCCGCGACCGTTGTCGCTGGTTTCGACAATCTCAAGGGTCACCGTAGCACTGGTGGCCTCCGCGCCTCCATCTACAATGCCATGCCCGAGGAGGGCGTGGTCGCTTTAGTCGACTTCCTGAAGAAGTATGAGCGCGAGCATGCCTGAGGAGAAAATGCCGATGTCATCCGAGAATATCAAGGCACTGACCAACCAGTACATCATGAATTCTTATGGACGGTATGACGTAGCCTTGGACCACGGTGAGAATGCGCGTCTTTACGACCCAGAAGGGCATGAGTACATCGATTTCACCAGCGGCATCGGAGTCTCATGTCTCGGTGCCGGCAATCAGGCCGTAATGGACGCGGCTATGGCCCAGATGAAGAAGCTCACCCATACGTCGAATCTCTTCTATACCGAGCCAGCCGCCAAACTGGCGGAGCGCCTGTGCAAGCGGACTGGGATGAGCGACGTCTTCTTTGCCAATGGTGGCGGTGAGGCCAACGAGGGCATGATCAAGCTGGCCCGCAAGTACAGTTTTGACAAGTACGGCAAGGGCCGCGCGACAATCATCACTCTACGCAACTCGTTTCACGGTCGCACGATCGCAACGCTGACCGCCACCGGCCAGGATGTATTTCATAACTACTTCTTTCCGTTCGCGGAGGGCTTCCGCTACGCCGACGCCAACGACCTGAAGTCACTGGAAGCGGTCGCCGGGGACGATGTCTGCGGCGTGATGGTAGAGCTCGTGCAGGGCGAGGGCGGCGTGCTGCCTCTGGACCGCGCTTATGTGGATGCTGTCGTGAAGCTATGTCACGAACATGACTGGCTGTTCCTCGTGGACGAAGTCCAGACAGGTGTCGGCCGTACCGGCAGCCTGTTCTGCTTCCAGCAGTACGGTGTACTGCCGGACGCGATTACTTTCGCCAAAGGAATCGCCGGCGGCCTGCCGATGAGCGGCGTAATGGCCAATGAGAAATGCCGGAATGTCTTCGTGCCCGGCACCCACGCCACGACTTTCGGTGCAAATCCCGTCTGTGCGGCGGCTGCGCTCGCCGTGCAGGATATAATGGACGATGCGTTCCTGACCGATGTTATGAAAAAAGGGGTCTATCTGCGTGAGCACATAGAGGCGCTGAACCTGCCTTGCCTGGGCAAAACCCGCGGCATGGGCCTGATGATCGGCATCGATGTCAAGGCCGGCTGGACAAACAAGGAGTTGGCGAACAAGCTGGCGGACCGCGGTTTGCTGGTCCTCACTGCCGGTACGGGTCTGCGTCTGCTCCCGCCGCTGTCCATCACCAAGGAGGAGATGGACGCTGGATTGGCCATCATGGCCAAAGCACTGCGCTGAAACCATTTCCGGGGTCTGGCGGTTTCGTTTTCGCGCCCGCGCGTACTACCGCGCGGGCGTGTTTAGAAAAAAACCTATATCTGGGCGCCATTGGCTGTTCCATGAATCGGACGAACCGCAACCTCGTCGCCGTGATAGCCATCGCAGCGGCATTTTATCTTCTTATGTCTTGGTTCTACAGCGCGTTGCGGATCTGGAATACCGAAGCTTATGAGTTCTGTGCCTTCAATATGTTTGGGCCGCTGACCGTGGCGGAACCGGACGCCTGGTATTTCGATATTGCTGCGATGCTGCCAGCCGGTTTCCGCGATGCCTATGCTGGTGTGCTTAGTACGATCTACTGGAATCCGCTCGCCCAGCTCGGTGACGTGGTGGATGCCCGGTTTTGGAAGATGTTGCTGGGGTTCATCGCCGCTGCCTTGGTCCTGGGCGGCATGACATCGAAGCGCGGTCTGCGTGCCCCTGGCGATGCAGACGATCCTCAGGAATTCCTCATTACCCACCGGCATCACGCCTGGTCGCAGATGTTGTTGCTGCCGTGGAATGTCTTCCCGGTTGCCTGGTCATGTCATTATGCGCTGATTGTGATTCCGATTTTGCTGCTACCGCTCATTATTCCGTATGCACTGATGGCGGACGTGATCATCGTTATCGTTTTCGCGGTGGAGCAGATCCTCATGCGGCTGCGTATACGGCAGAAGGCCAAGCAAGACGATGAGGTCTACCGGGCGCAGGTCGGATTCGCGGTCTGTCCCCAGTGCCGGGCCCAGTTCGTCCGGCCTCGTGTGGTCTGCGCGGTTTGCGGTCTCGAGATGAACTATCCGGTCCCAGGGCCGCACGGCGTCAAATATCACACCTGCAACAAGGGCCATAAGATACCATGTACCAACAAAGATGGCATCCGCGGACGTTTGGATGCGGTCTGTCCTCGTTGCGGGGCCCGCATTGCTACGCATGAGGCCCGCCCGCTGGTATTTGGTCTGATCGGAGCAGAAGGCGCTGGTAAGACCTCACTGATGCTGGCTGCGGCTGAGAGTATCTGCGATTCCGCGACACGGCGGAGTGTTACCACCGAAGCGACAACGCCTGGCATTTCCAAGCAGGTCCAGGCAGCCAGGGCCGGCGTCGCACCGACACGTCCCGGCGAGTTGCCATCCGAATGTCTGTTCATCAGGAGTCGCGATCTAAACGAACGCGAATTGATCATCAATGACATATCCGGTCAGGAGTTCGAAGCCGATGAGAATCGGAACTATTTCGAGGAGTACTACCGCTATTGCTGCGGGCTTGTTTTTGTCATAGACCCGCTCGATGTGGCAGCAGTCTTCAACTCGAAGTCACCGACCAAGGGGAGTAAGACCACGCCGATGTCGGTATTCGATTCATTCTTCCAGGTGTACTCGACCATCAACGGTACTGGTCCGTCACATGTTTCTGACGTGCCTCTGGCCGTCGTGCTGACCAAGAATGCCAATCCTGCTGTGGCAGCGGCTTTGCACGGTCGGGCGCCTGAGGAATTCTTACGTGACAGCGGTCAGGTTCAGTTCGTGGACGCGGTTGCCGCGTCGTTCTCCAGGGTACATTACTTCACAGCAGATTCGCTGAAGGATTCGGATACGTCCGCTGAGCCCTTTATGTGGATTCTGGGACTGGCCGATGCCGAGCTGGTGCGCCAGTTGGCTGAGCCGATGCCTTCAGGCGCCAAGCAGGAATGAGCGGAATTCAGAATCAAAGTATTGGCCCCCTTTGCCGGCGGAACCGTCGTAAAGGATGTTCTGCTTTGGGCAGGCATTCATGCAGGCCAAGCATAAGCAGCATTCTTTTTCCGTCCACTGGGGGCGGCCATCATCGCCGAGGCGGATGATGTGCTCCGGACAGACCTTGGTGCAGATGCCGCAGGCTGTACAACCTTGGCCGAGCGAGAAGTGGTCGGTCGTGCGGGCCCTCTCATAGTTGCGGGTGGCCAGCCTGGTGTGCAGGCCAGCGAAGCTGCCGCGCAGGTGCGTATCGTTGTTCCTGGACCGGGCCCGAATTGCCGATCCGATATCGGCCAGCTGTAAGAAGGCGTTCCTCATCATCTCCTCAGCATGGGCGCCAGTGTCGGCTGCGTACCACGGAATGGAATTGTTCGGCATGACGACGCCGAAGCTGGCTTCCAGCCGGAGGTCGATGGCCTCTAGTTCGCGCTTGAGCTGGTCGGCGGCATTGCCAGTCCGCTCTCCGCAAACTAGTACAGCATAGACGTATGGATCCTCGGTGTAAGTCAAGCCGAGCAGGTGAACGAACTGCTGAACCAGTGAAGGGATGTTGTAATAATAGACGGGGAAGATAAAGCCGACCGGTTCGTCGCTGCCAAGGTGATAACTGTAGCCGCCGTCCTGCACGGCCCGAGCGATGGACACGATGTGGCTGTCGCCAGTTTCGGCGGCCAGCCTCAGGGCTGCCCGGTATGAATTGCCGGTGCCGCTGAAGTAGAATATCATGAGGGGACAAATGCGGAGGCTGTTTATAAGAGTCACTCGCCGGGCTGCTTTCCTGCCGGGTGTTCCTCACTTCCGTCGGCCCGGCGGAGGCCCCTTGGCGTGCCCCTGGGCTCGGCGAGATTGACATAAGGCCAGGGCCAGTCAGCGATTTCCCGATCCCGGATTTCCTGCAATGCCTGACGTACTTCGATGTCGGTGCCTAACACGACTGGGCCGAAAAAGCTCATCTTTTCGCCGATGGGATCTCCTTCCAGTAGCCACAGCTCGCTGGTTTGGTCGCCGTTAACGAAGGTAAAGGCGGCATCCGGTCTGACTTTCAGCCTAGAGTGGTTCTTTACGGGACGTCCATCGATGGAGGCGCCGGCACCCTCCACCAGGTAGAGGTTGCGATGAGTGGCGGCGGTGGGCACAAGCGGAAGTTCTGCGCCTGGTTCCAGTGTGAAGCGCACAATCAGCACGTGATGAGCCGGGTCGGCTGCCCATGAAACGGCCGGCGTAAAGGCCGTCATACTGCTATAACTTCCGGCATAGACTGCGGCCCTCCAGCCGTCGCCGTAAGCGTTCGGGACGTCCTCAGCCCAAATGTTGCGGAGCTTAACCGGTGTGTTCTTGGCAGACAGCGGCAGATTCAGCATGATCTGCGTGATCGTGTGGGGGTTCGGCCGGTCATCGAAGGTCAGCGGGTACATCTCGCAATGCTGGTAGCGGCTGCCTGCGGTCAGCCATTGGACATCACCGAAGCCGAAGCGGCCTTCGTTGCCTAGACTGTCGTGATGATCGACATAGCCTACGGTCGGGACAGTGATGACCTCATAGCCCCAATGGGCATGGAGCGGGAAGCCTGGCACGACCTTGCCGTTGTACATGCTGAAGCCGTAGAACCGCTGATAGTCCCTGCCCAGGTTGCGGCCGTTGATCTGATCGAACGGCGGTGCCTGCTGTGCGTTACCGGCCGGATAATCGTCGTGATGATGGGAGGCAAACAGAAACGGATCCTCCGTGTCCCAATGCCCATCGGCGAGTTGGTCCCGCAGGATCACGTCATCGGTATTTCTGCCGAGGAATGACATACGGCCGATATCGCAGGGGCTGGCTAAATCAATTCCGCAGGTCTTTAAAGCCCGAACGCCATGTCCTCAGCATGGAAGAAGAAGGCATCCGGCTCAATAAATATCTCGCCGAGTCAGGCATCGCCTCGCGCCGGTCTGCCGACAGATTGGTTGAAGACGGTCATGTCACGCTCAACGGGAAAGCAGCGCGGCTTGGTGACCGGGTCTTTAGTACCGATGAGGTCAGGGTAGACGGGCAGATTGTCCGCCGTGACACCGATACGGTCATCCTTGTCTTCAATAAGCCGCGTGGCCTGGTTTGTACGGCCGACAGCGGCGAAGATGATAGTGTCATCAGTTTCATCAACTATCCGAGGCGCATATTCACGGTCGGACGGCTGGACAAAGACTCTGAGGGGCTCATCCTCTTGACCAATGACGGCGATCTCGCCAACAAAATCATGAGGTCGCGTTACGGGCATGAGAAGGAGTACGTGGTGGTGGTTGATCACGAAGTCACCGGTGACTTCGTGAAGGCCATGACCAGCGGTGTGAAGTTGGACGACGGCGTGGTTACCAGACGTTGTCAGGTGACTGTCGATGACCCGCGCACCCTGCGCATCGTTCTGAAACAGGGTCTTAATCGGCAGATCCGTCGGATGTGTGAACAGTGTGGCTACAAGGTTTCTCAGCTGATACGCGTCCGCGTCATGAACATCAAGCTGGGCGATCTCAAGCCTGGCAAGTACCGGGACATTTCACGCTATGAGCGCGAAGAACTGCTCTCTACGCTGCAGGCAAGTGTCATGGCGGATAAGGACAGCAATTGAAATTTCCATCCGCGGCGGCAGCCGAGACGGCTTCGCCACAGATGGAAATGTTTTCTATGCGATTTAAAAGAGTTTGGAAGGGGTTTGACCGCAACGGCGTTCAGTTTCCGTTGGTGACGCGGTCCATGAGACCCTGAGACTCCTTGATCTCGTCCGCGGACATCTGGATCTTGTTCTGTAGCTGGTAGTCGCGGTGCTGACTCATGCACTCGACAGCGGCGGTCAGGATGCCTTCATCCGAGGCGTTGAACTTCACGGATACCGGGGTGTCCTTGGTGACGTTCTCGGGCAGTTCCATCTCGAACTCGCCGACGGCGTTGCCTTCGACGACCGGAACACGCTTGCCATCATCGTTGTTCTCGGCAGCATCCTCGTACAGTTCGACCTTGATCGAGAGCTGGCCGTCGTCCATCGGGTAATATGTCTTTTCGGCGCAGATCGGCAGGACCTCGTTACGGAAGATTATATTGGAGACGAACTCGGTGCCGTCATCGTCGGCGACCTTGATGCCAAATGACTTGCTCAGGACATTGTGGACGTTGAGCACGTCGCCCTGGCCGGCGGCTTGGGCGGTTGCCGCGGCAGCGGCTGCGCCGGCCTTTGCAGCCTCTTCCGGCGTAGCATTCTTCGCCTTTGCCTCTTCCGTGGCCGCCTTTGCAGCCTGCTGTGCCGTAGCGATGGCCTGGTTTGATTTGCCGTAGATGGCGGCGCCCTTTGCGACCGACTGGTCGGGGTCGAAGATCTTGATATTTGCCGTCGGGAAGTGGGCACCGATAGTCTTCTGGACCTGCGGCATCCGCGAGGAGCCGCCGACCAGCAGAATGGCGTCGATGTCTTTGATGGTGAAGTTCTTCACCGAGAGGACCTTGTCGATCAAGTCGACAGTGGACTGAACGAGGTCCTTGGTGGCAGCATCGAACTCGTTGCGAGTGACCGTGTAGACGATTTTCTTGCCGCCTATGGTTATGGTCCCTTTCGTGGATTCGGCGGTGGAGAGCCGCTTTTTCAGGGTCTCGGAGTCGAGGATGAGGCTCTGCCGGACATCATCGTCCGCTTCGACTTCCTCCTCGTCCATACCGCTGGCCTCGGCGATCTTCTGTTCGATGATTTTGGTAAGGGCTGCATCCCAGTCCTTGCCGCCCAGCAGGCGTGCGCCATCGGTGGCGACGGCTGTGAACGAGTTGCCGTCAATCTCCAGCATGGTGATATCGAAGGTTCCGCCGCCTAGGTCGTAGACGAGAACACGCTGTTTTCCGCCGTTGCTGCCGAAGCCGAAGGAGATGGCCGCAGCCGTCGGTTCGTTGATGATGGTGACGTCCTTTAGCCCGGCGACGGTGCCCGCGAGCTTCGTGGCGTCCCGCTCCTCCTGGCCGAAGTAAGCCGGACAGGTGATAACGGCCCGCTCGAGGCTGCACTGGTGGTTCTCGTTGAAGTCATTGATCATCTTACGGAGGATGGCAGCCGAGAGGGTGACCGGTGTATATTTGGTGCCGTCAATATCGACCTCGTAATCGGTGCCCATCTTCCTCTTGATGGCGGCGACGGTGCGCTCCGGCGGGTACATGATGGCCATATCCTTGGCCGGGGAGCCGACGATGATTTCGCCGTTTTCGTTGAATAGGATGACCGACGGAGTCGTGTCCTCCTGCTCATAGTTCTTGTCGACGACCGGCTGGCCGTCCTCATCGATGTAAGCCAGGCACGAATACGTCGTACCCAGGTCGATTCCCACGTTGAATTCCTCAGTCATAGCTCATTCCTCTTTGTCTTTCCCATCCCTTTCGGTGATCTTGTTCTCATTGCATGCGGCGCTCTCCGTCAGTGTGGCGGCGCTCTCCGCGTTCTTCTTGCTCCGCGTGCCCTTGCGGGCCCGGCGGAGCTTCTTCTCGGCGGCCGGCGCAGCAGCCGCTTCTCCGGCAGGTGCAGCCGGAACCGCGGCGGCAGAGGCCGCCGCCGGCGCTTCAGCTGCAAGTGCAGCCGCGGATACCGGGGCCGAAACGACAGCCGCATTGGCTGTCGGCTCCTCGGCCGTCTTATCCGTGGTCCGGAAAACGTTTACCCTTTCCTTCAGCAGGATCCGCCCGCAGTACTCGTACCCGTCCGCCACCCGGGCGGCCACCAGGCCGTTCAGGGCGGGGTCGTTGGTCGGCACTACACCGACGATCCGCTGATGCAATGTGTTGAGTTTGTTGCCATCGGTCATGTATGGCCCGATCGTGACGCCCGCGTCGCGTAGGATGTTCTCCATGTCGACCTCATAGGCGCTGAACGAGTCCAGAACCTCCTGGGCGGTAAAGCTGCCGATGCGTTCCTTCATGCCGCCGCATAGGCGGAAGAAATCCTCACGCATTATCGATAGCTGCTCCATCATGGTCAGGTACTTCTTGTTCGCGACTTCTATGTCGCGGTGTTCGAGCGTTGAGGCGAATGCGCGCTGCTGGTCCCTGGTGGTGACGTAGTCGGCCTTGAGTTCGGCAGTCAGCTGGGCCTGTGCGGCATTCAGCCGGGTGACCTCGGCCTGCAGGGCCTCGATCTGGGCCTTCAGTGCCGCGGCATCTGTGACCGGTGAGGCTACTGCCTGCTGGTTCTGCCCTTCTGTCACCGGAACGGCTGTTTCGGCCGGCGCGACTGCCGGAGCGGTTATGACCAGCTTATCCTCATTGTTCTTCAGGAAATTGAGCAGACTGCTCATTGTGAATCCTCCTTCTCGTTACAGGTGTTCAGCAGCCATATGAACGGGTCTTCGACCCGGAACGGCGAGATGCCGCGGGTCAGGACGCTGCCGGTCGGGTTGTTGCCCAGGGCCGAGACCGCGAAGAACTCATGGTCGGCGAACTGCTCGGCCGTCTGGATGAAGCCCTCTGAGACGGCCCGGCGCAGATATTCCTGCACTTCGGCGCTTATCTCGTCGAAGTTGTTGCGATCGAACCGGCCGCGCTCCCTCTCGATGTTGAGGGACGACTCAGGCCCGAAGAGGACTTTGTCCTCTTCCTCGTTCTCCGGCACTTTCATAAGTACGTCGACCTTGGTCAGGACGACGGCCAGCGGAATGTCGATCTTGTCCTTCGGCCGCAGCTTCTTGTTGTTCCGGATGATGCCGGCAATGTAGCTGAGCTTGTCGTTTACGTCCGGGCCGGTGGCTGGCTTGTTATCCATGCGGATCCGGCTGTTGATGTACGGGATCTGCAGAGGGTCCACCAGATAAACGATGCCCGAAGCGCGGGAGATGAACGCGTTGATGTTCAGGCTGAGCATCTTGTCCGTCGAATCCAGATCCTCGCCTGCGGTGTCGAAGAAGGCCAGGGTGTAGACCCTGGGCTTCTCGTCCTTCAAGTACCGCAGATAGTAGATCATCGGGTCGCGAGAGGCCTTGTCGTCCTCAAAAGAGGGTGTCGAGGCGAGCTTCCGGCCCTCCTCGAACAGCCGCTTATAATAGACGTCGCGGTATTTCACAGTGGTCCGGTCGGTGGCCGCGCTAAGCGTTGTGCTGAACTCGGTGGCGAAGGAGTTCTTCAACTGATTGATCAGCACTGCGATGTAGTGGCTCTTGCCGACTCCTTTGGATCCGAGCACGACGAAGACCGTGCTGCCAGTCTCCTCCGCGCCCTGCGGTATTGGGTTGTGACAGACTGGACAGAGGCGGATATAGGCCGCCCGCTTGCAGATGTCGCACATTCCTGTGGAAGAGTTGCGAACGATGTGGTTCCGTGTCGTTATTGCGTCGGGTCCGCGTGGGTCCTTGCCCAGGAACACTGAGTTCTCGATGTCTATCTCCTCGCCGGGATGGGTATCGGAGCGGTAGCGCCGGGCATCGGCCTCTCCGCAGATCTCCAGAAACTTTTTGGCGCAGAGCGGGTTGGTGCATTCGTAGTGGATCTTCGCGAGATCGATGGAGCTGAAGCAGAACGGGCAGATGTACTGTTCTTTGTCTTTCTTTGCCATCTCATTCCCTCCTGTTGTAGAGCGGGTGGATGAACCGGTTCAGGTTGTAGTCCTCTTTGTTGGAGAAGAATAGCCGCATCCGGGCGATGTCGCTCTTCTCGCGGGGGACGGTGAACGAAGCCGTTGCCTTGCCCTCAGTGACTGACAGAGGCTCATCGGACTCCCAGATGACCTCGCCGTCCGTGGCTTTGAGCGGAATGCCCTCCCGGGTCAGTACCATCAGCATGGGCGGGATGGCCGTCTGGTCAGGTGCGTCGAAGGATATGATGATCTGACAGTCGTGCTTCGAAGAGCGCGGCGCGTCAACCTTGGCCGTATACTTTACCTTGCCGCAGATGCCCGAATACAGGTCGAGCACGATGCCCAGTGAGTTCATCTTCGCACCGTTTATGTCGTACACCGCATACAGTGTGACCGTCTTCTTCTTGGCCGCACCCATGATGACACGGATGCGGCGGTCAACTTCGTAGCCCTCGCGGCTGACGGTGATCTTTTCGGCATGCTCGCTGTTGGCGTTGGTCGCCTTGTCACCGACTACGGCGATGGCTGATTCGGCGCCCTCTGGCCATGTCATAGAGATATCGCACTCGTTGCCGCTGATACGCTTCTCCACATCCCGGAAGGGCCGCAGATTGGTGATCATGCACTCCCGACCGCGGATAGCGGTCCTGCCTAGCGGAATCATCGGGTAGACGAACATCACTGCTCCATCTGGCAACTCGAAACGGCAGCCGTCCTTGTAGATCTCCAGCGGCTCGATCTTCTTCATCCAGGACTCTACGTCATCCATGGGGACGGTGGTGCCGAACATCTTGACCTTGCTCGGTGCGGTATAGAGCGCGACATTCTCGGTGCTAGACCAGCGGGCGGTATAGGAACCGTCCGATTTGTTCCAGCGGATGTCCAGGTCCATCACCGGGTCCGGGTAGCGTACGGTCTCGCCTACGTACTCCGTGCCCAACGACCGCTCGGTCCGCCCGTTCACGTCGTATTCAGCGACGAATAGGTAGTGGTAGCGGACGCCGCCGCGGAGACCGCGGTCGTTGACCTTGCCGGTGTTGTCATGCTGGACCTCGACCTCGTCGCCGGCGCCGGCCGCCGTAGCGCCGTCCTTCCGCCAGATACGGACGCGGGAGCAGCCGCGGGGCGCCGTGTAGGTTATGAGAAGTCCGTCTGCCACCGGATCGAGGACGGCGCTCTCGACCTCGCGGAAGACTATGGCTGGACCGCAGGACGCATAGTCCCTGGACAGGATCCCCCACCGCTTTGCGAAGACCTTGTAATAATAGTCGGCGCCGGGGTCCAGGGTCTTGTCCTGGAAGACGCCGCCGGGAATCTCTGCCAGCGGGACGGTCGACTGGTCGACCTCGGGCAGGGTGCCCTTGCAGCGATAGATGCAGAAGGTCATGCCGCGGCGGTCGGCAGGGACCGCATAGCGCAGGACGACAGTATCCTCCCGCGTCTGGATTGTAGCATCGGCCGGGCCGTCTGGCGGGAAGTCCTTCATACGGGCCATGGCGTCTGGATGATCAGGACAGCGATCGGCGGCCCGGATGTAAAGGTCCATGGCCTCGTCTCCGCTCTTGGCGGCGGCCTCAGCGCAGAGCCGGTCGGCCTCCTCCACTTTGCTGCAGGCCTCTTTGTAGTGGGCAGCGACTGCGGGGTCGGCCAGAAGGTTCGGGAACTCCTTCCCGACGGTCTCGGCTGTGGTCTTGAGATTGTAGAGGTTGCGGACCTGGTAGTCGTCGGTGATCCGCCGGGCGGTTGCGTCGTAACGCGCCGTCGCAGCGGACGTCAGTTTCTGCAGGGCGTCGAGGTCCTCGAAGGACGGGAAGTCCAAGTGCAGCTTCTCCACCAGCGCGGCTGCTTCGCGGACGGCGCCAGAAACGACTTTGGCACGGATGGTTTCCTCTGTCTTGCGAGCGCTGTCTAGACCGCTTGTGAAGTCGAATCCGCATTTGACGCAACGCTGGTTCGTAGACAGCTGGTGCATGCCGCAGCGGGGACAGACGGTCTTTACCGCGCCGCCACATATAGGGCAGTAGATGGTCTGCTCGCTGTCCTCTATCATGCCTTTGCAGTGGGGGCAGATCGTTAGCTGGCTATCTTTACGGGAAAAATTGGCCAGATACCGCTTGCGATAACAGTATTCCTCGAGGATGGCGATGGATAGGTCGGTGTCCACGCCCGCGTTACGGGCATAGATGGACAGAAGACTGTCCAGGTAATTGGAGGTGAAGGGTTGTCCTGCATCTTCGTCCATAGTGTCCATGGCCGGCCCGAGGGCCTGCTGGCACCGGCCGTAGGCGATGAGTAGCCGGAGCTTCTCGTCGGGGGTCAGGACCATCTTCAGAGACCGGATGCATTGGATGTATGCGTCCTGGTTGGCGATCATGCCGTTGCGTACGGTGTTAATCCGTTTCTCGACGGCTTCGAAGGCGGTGCGAATCTGGTCGTCGGTGGCTTTCAGGCCTAGACGGTTGGTGCCGATCTCTAGTTCTGGCATCTCGATGAGAGTATTGAGAACCTCCATCGGGGTGAAGCAGCAGACGCCGGCAATCTTGTCATAGGCGACCTTAATGTCAGCAGCCACCGGGACCGGCGGCTTGGCGGGACTGATACCTGAGGCAGTGATGAGTGCCGCTCCGTTCACATCGTCCCATTTCAGCCGCTTAGCCAATTCGTCTTCGGCGCCCGGCAGAAGCAGTATACGTCCGTCATGCAGGATGATGGCGTCCTTCTTCAGTTTGGAGGCTTTGGACTGCAGCAGTTTACGGCCGGACTCGAACTCGCTCGAACGAGCAGCGTTGCTGCCCATGACTTCGCGCATGTCGGAAACCAGGTTGAGCAGCTGCGAGGCCTTGAAACGCCGGTCGAGACTGTTCTGATTGTCTGCGCTGTCCTTCTGCCATTTCTTCTGCTTATTATCGATGCGCTTGCTGATTTCAACCGCGCTGTACGAGGCCTCCTTATACGGGTTGAGCCCGATCAGCAGGCAGTAGTTGCTCCGCTCTTGCGGCATCTTCCCTCACTGGCCGGGCTTGCCTTCGCGGAGGCCCATGGAACCGGTGTTGATGGCAGTAGCGATGGTGCTGAACGTGCTGCCGAGGTTGTTGAGCGAGGTGAACATGGCTCCCTCCTCGACGGTGGCAATCTGCTTGAGGAACGAGGTATCCGCTTCCCCAAAACCGACGGCGACAACCACGATGTTGGAGTTGCGGCATGTGACGGCCTCGCCTACGGCGAAGTCCCGCTTGCCCCATATGCCGTCCGTCAGGATGACAATCATCTTCGCGCCTGGTTTGCCGGTCAGCATTGACTGGGCAGTGCCCAGCGGGCTGCCATCGGTGCCACGGCCGAGGATGTTCTCCTTCAGTTCAGGCAGAGCGGAAATTATGACGTTTGGGTCGTTGCTCAGCTCGCGCATGACCTTGACCTTATCGCCGAAGCCGACAAGGCCGAAACAGGTGTTCTCATCGGCCATGCTCTTCACGAAGTCGGAGATCGCGCTGCGAACCTCTTCCAGCGAGGGCTTCATCGACCGCGAGAGATCGACGCAGATCACGATGTTCTTCGCTATCGGCGCGCTCGAGGCATGCTTGCTGGGCTCTTCGCCCATCCATGCGATGTCATCCGGGACCGGTTCGGAGTCGACGTGGAGTTCGTCCTCGCCCTGGAAGGCGGTGACGTGCACGACGCCGTTCTCATCATACGTGTAGCCGATGTCGATAACGGTGCCATTGCCGTCGTTCGCGAAACCGGTGATGACCTCCTTCGCCAGGACGACGCAATCCAGTGGCACGCGGCTCTCACCCTGGAGGGTGTAGACCTCGATCTTATCAGTCATGTTGCCCTCCTGGATCCGGAACGGCCGCTTCATAGTGGCCGGGACCTTGGAGTTCCGTTTGATGATTGTCTCGTTGACAAACTTTGCGCCGTCGATGCTGACGGACAGAGCGCCGAGGCTGTGGGCGGTGACGTCGGAGACGCTAATCTGATCCCGCAGATGGGTGTCGTCGCTGCAGTAAAGTTCTGCAGTGATGGCGGCGCCTTTAGCGACAGCCTGATCTGTGTCGGTATGGGTGACGACTTCGCGGCCGGAGTACTGTTTAAGGAAGTCGTTGACCTGCGGCATACGGGTCGAGCCGCCGCAGAGCAGGATCTCATCGATGTCTGTCCACTTCAAACCGAGATCGCTCATCAGTTTGTCGATTACGTCTTTGGTGGCGTTCAGCAGGAACATCGTCTTCGCGTCGAACTCTTCGCGGGAGATGTCATATTTGCCGGTGTGGCCGTTGAATTTGATTGTGAAGGTGACGGTACCGTTCTTTGAGAGCAGCTTCTTATAGTCTTCTGAAGCGACAATCAGCTCATTCTTGGTGGCCTGGTCGTCTCTGGGGTCCTCACCGAATTCGTCGACGAAGCGGTCGCAGGCGTCGTTCATCAGGACAGCATCCCAGTCCTTGCCACCTAGGACGTGATTCCCGTCCGTACCGACGACATCGATGTTGCCTTTGCTGACCTTTACAATAGTTACATCAAAGGTTCCGCCGCCCAGGTCATAGACCATGATGGTCTTGTCCGCCGAGTGCTTGTAGCCATAGTATATGGCCGCTGCAGTTGGCTCGTTGATGATTTTGAGGACTTTCACGCCGCAGGCTTCGCCTGCGCGGATGGTCGCTTTGCGTTGCAGATCGTTGAAGTAGGCCGGTACGGTGATGACGACTCTGTCAATCTTCTGGCCTGAGGTCTCTTCGGCCTCTTTAATAAGCTCCTTCAGCAGAATGGTCGAAAGACTTTCGGCTGTAAATGTCTTGCCAGCGGCTTCGATATGGAAGTTCGGATCACCCATGCCGCGCTTGAAGGCCGCGGCATTGATGCCGGCCCCGCCCGCCTGCATGTCCTTCGCGTCTTCTCCGACGAGCATTTCGCCCGAGTCGAGGAAGCAGATCACGGACGGCGTGAGCTCTTTGCCGAATCTGTTCAGAATGATCTCTGGTTTGGAGGTCTGCTGGTCATATTTCGCTACCAGTGAGTAAGTGGTCCCTAGATCTATACCCGCCTTCATAGTGCATCCCTGATGGTTATGTAGTGTGCAATGCTATAAAAGGTGTTCTAGGAGGATTGCGAAATTCGTAGCATAAATAAGTAGGCGTCTCCTCTTACTAATATGTGTTAATATCATAACTCCTGTTTTTACGATATTCGAATCAGGCGTTCATAGCCGGCGTCGCGTCGGTTGCTGGCTCCTTGATGCGCAGAGCCCGCACGGCGTTAAGCACGGCAATGATTAGAACACCCACGTCGGCGAAGATTGCCAGCCACATGTTGGTAAGGCCGAGGGGAGTTAGGAACAGCACGCCGAACTTCACTGCTAGAGCGAAGACGATGTTCTCCTTAACAATCCGCTCGGTGTGCTTGGCGATGCGCACGCCGGTCGCTACCTTCGCCGGGCTGTCGTCCATTACGACGACGTCCGCTGACTCTATGGCTGCGTCGGCGCCGAGGCATCCCATCGCCACTCCGACATCAGCTAGTGCCAGCGCCGGTGCGTCGTTGATGCCGTCGCCGACGTAGACGACAGTCCGGCCTTTAGGTTCAGCCGCGATCAATTCCTCGAGCCGAGCGGTCTTGCCGTCCGGCAGCAGTTCTGCATCGTAGCCATCTAGTCCAAGTTCGCCGGCGACTGCAGCCGCCACCGGGCGGCTGTCACCGGTCAGCATGCGTACCTGTCTGATGCCCTCGGCATGAAGTGCCCGGACCGCAGCGATGGAATCAGGTTTGGCACGGTCAGATATGACGATATGTCCGGCATAGGCACGGTCGACGCTCACATGCACATTAGTGCCAGTGGGACCGCAGGTCAGGGTCTCGGTGACGCCTATGTCTGCCATCAGGCTCTGGTTGCCGACATTCACCTCTTTGCCGTCTACGAAGGTCCGTACGCCTTTGCCGGCGACATTCTGGCTCTCACCGACGCGGGTTGCGGCGATCCCGTGCCCGGCGTAATGCTGGATGGAGGCAGAGATTGGATGATCGGAATAGAACTCGGCGCCGGCCGCAAGGTCGACCAGCTCATCACGGCTCATGCCAACCGGATGCACATGATGCACTGCGAATTCGCCTGTGGTAAGTGTGCCAGTCTTATCGAAGACCACCACATCAGCCTTGGCGAGGGCCTCGAGGTAGTTGCTGCCTTTGATGAGGATGCCGTGCTTTGAGGCGCAGCCCAGGCCGCAGAAGCAACTCAGAGGCACCGAGACGACCAGAGCGCACGGACAAGAGACGACCAGGAAGATCAGCCCGCGGTAGAGCCAGGTGGCCCAATCAGCCGGCCAGAGGAGATCGGGTAGAAAGGCGACGGCAAGGGCCGCCGCGACCACGGCAGGGGTGTAATAGTGAGCGAACTTGGTGATGAACCGCTCGGAGGAGGACTTCCGAGCTGCCGAGTCCTCGATCAGCGCGAGGATGCGGGCGACTGTGGAGTCGGCGTACGGCTTAGTCACTTGAATTTTCACGGTCGCGGTGGTATTGATGCAACCGCTGAGTGCGGGCTCGCCCTCGCGCAGGTGCCGGGGTACCGATTCGCCGGTTAGAGCGCTCGTATCTGCATAGCTGTCGCCGGCAACCACTGTCCCATCAAGCGGGATGCGTTCACCGGGCTTGACGACGACCGTCTCGCCCACATTTACATCGGCCGGATTGACTGTAGTCGGCTGTCCGTCCCGGAGGACGGTAGCATGCTGGGGCTGAATGTCCATGAGCGCCTTTATCGAGCGCCGGCTGCGGTCGACGGCGCGGTCTTCGAGAATCTCACCGAATTGGTAGAACAGCATGACAGCGAGGGCCTCAGGGCATTGTCCGATGGCGAAGGCGCCCAGCGAGGCAATGGACATCAGGAGCTTTTCGTCGGGCGGCTGGAGGTGCCAGATCCGGACGGCGACGCTGACAAAGACATCGGCGCCGACGATCAGCAGACCGGTGCCGTAGACGGCGTATAGCGGTAGCCCTGTCCAGTTGCAGAAGTATTCGAGGACGGTGCCAACCACGAGCAGGATGAAGGCGGCTACGACGCGGTAAGGCAGGGTGCGTTCGCCCCATCCCCCTTCTTCCTCTTCGTCATCCCCGCACGCCGTACAGGTGCTGCCGTCTAAGACGGTCATCGCGAAGTCGGGCGCAATATCCTGGGCGGTCTTCGCCACACTGTTGGCGATCTTCTTGAAATCTGCTGCCGCTGCCTCAAGATAGAGGCGATGACGCAGAAAAGATACGCTTACGGCTGTGACGCCGGGAATTTTTGCAACGGCGGCCTCGATCAGCCAGGCCTCCTCAGCCTCGTCGATGTTGATCGTATACGTTTGACGCATTCATCTCTCCTCCGTTAGGTGCGTGAGAGCAGTCCGGAGCAAGAGCTGCACGTGTTCGTCGCACAGCGAATAATATATCTGCTTGCCGTCCCGGCGGGCGCGGACAAGGTCCGCATCCTTAAGGTTCCGGAGCTGGTGTGAGGCAGCGGACATGCTGATGTTTAGGCAGCGGCTGAGTCCACGGACGCACATCTCGCTTTCGTCGAGAGCCCATAGGATGCGAATCCGTGTACTGTCTCCGAACAGCTTGAAAAGATCGGCCATGTCCATGACCGTGTCGTCGTCCAGCATGCCTTGCTGGATGCGTGTGACGAACTCGTTGCTCTCGCACAGGCATTCTTCTTGGTCATTCTCGGTATTCATTTGAACACTTTCTCAACTGTTCAAATGTAATGTATCATTCTATATATGATTTTATATAAGAATATGAAAAAACAAGGCTCCGTCCTAAGCTGACGGGAACTGCAGTAAGGTTCGCAGGGTGCTCAGCGGCACTTGCAAACTTCGGAGCGACATACCAGCACGGGGCAGGCAGCCATTCTGACGACCTTCTCGGCAACACTGCCGAGCATGAAGCGCTGTATGCCGGTGCGGCCTAGTGTGCCGCAGATTACGAGATCGTAATTCTTCGAATCATCTATGATGACATTTGCGGGTGATCCGACGATCATTTTCGTCCCGATTTTTATGTTCTGTTTCTTGGCGGCATCTACGATGTAGGAGAGTGCCTCGGTGGTCACCTTCTTCATTGCCTCTGTTTCCATTTCCTGTCCGATTCCATAGGCCCTGGCTACGGCGGCGAAGTTGTCGATATCGAAGACGCTGATAGCAGTCACTTTGGAGCCGTACTCCTTGGCCATGGCCAGTGCCCGGTCGGCAGCGCACTTGCAGCTTTCGCTCCCATCTACTGCGACTAATATCTTCTCGAACATCGATTTTTTACACTTAGTTGTTAACATATAAAGTTAATTACTAAACTGTTCTGTATGCTGTCTGGCCGTTGAGTCAAGCGAACGAACGGTTATTATCAGGCATTTGCGTTACGGCACCCATGGATGAGCAGGAAGCGCAGGCGCGGTGCGACGAAGCAGTGCAGTTAGTCGTAGGCGCATCTGGACGCCCTGCGGATCCGGCGGCGGCCGCGAAGATCTTTACCGAAGTCGCGGCGGCCGGCTATCCGAATGGGCAGTTCGGTCTCGCTGAGCTCAAATTGACCGCGAACGGCGTTCCGGCCGACATTCCAGGCGCGTTGGCGCTTTACCAGGAAGCGGCGGGCCGCGGCCATGTGCCCTCGCTGTTCCGTCTTGGGCTGATCACCGGCTCTGAAGGGCCATACGCGGACCTGTCGGAGTCGAAGCGCTGTCTCGAGCGGTGTTGCGACGCCGGCTTTCCGCCGGCATACGAAGCGCTCGGCGATGCGTATTTCTACGGGCGCGGCACACTGCCGTCGCCGAAGGAGGCCGCTCAATGGTATGCCAAGGCGGCGAAGGCCGGCGATCAGTCGGCGATGTACAAGCTAGGCTGCCTGCTGGAGGGCGGAATGGGCCTGGCGGCCGATCCAGAGCTATCGATGCAGATGTTTTGTCAGGCGGCGTTCAAGGGCGTGGCCGCTGCACAGTTTAAGATGGCAGTGTTGGCCTATGACGGGAAGACTGCCGGCGGAAAGCCAGAGGCTGCCCGCTGGTACGAATCCTGCGCCGGGGAGATTCCGACGGCGAAGTTCAACCTGGCGACCATGTACAACAACGGTGACGGAATCCCGGCCGATAAGGCCAAAGCCTTTGTGCTTTACAACGAGGTCGCGGCCGGCGGGGATGCCGATGCTCTCTTCCAGGTCGGCAAGATGTACATTGATGGTGACGGTGTCGCTCAGGATCCGCACAGGGGGTTCGAGTTCATCGCGAGGGCGGCGAAGGCCGGCAGCCAGGAGGCCCAGCAGATCATCGAGGGTCTGCGCCGCCGGCAGAACTCCCAGTTCATAAAGATTGAAGGGACATGATCTTTCAGAGAAGGCGGTTCCGTTCTTCCGTCTGATTCGTCTCACTCGGCGGGGCCGGCTGGTTCCGGTCCGTACGCCAGACCTGGATGGCGGTGAAGATTCCGCATAAGACATAAAAGACCATGATGGCGATGACGCCTACAGCAGACATTTTCATTTACTCCTTATTAGGATGGACAATGTTCGGAAGAGGTGAGTCTTCCCAGCCTTGGGGGCTGGGGAAAGGGCGGCGCCGTGGCGTTGCTTGAGGATGTAGTAGGGAAAGAATCCGTATCAGCGATTCTTCTCTTCTTCCGTAATTTTGCAGTTCGGCTGCCGGCAGTGTGGACACTGCGCGCAGTGCCCGCCTTCGCAGCAGCGGCCGCTCCGCAGGTTACTGAAGATACGCCAGACGGCGAATGCTAGCAGGCCGATGACCGCAACCAGCAGGATGAACGAGAGTGCGTTCATGCGATCGCCTCGGGTTGCCCCAGTTGCCGGCGGAAGCTACCGAATGGGTCCTTGGCCACGACAACATACGTCAGCAGCACCATTGTTATGATGGCGGCGACGGTGCCGATGCCGCAGGTGCCGTAACAGATCAGCATTCCGAATTGGTATATGATCAGGGCAACGGCGTAGGCAAGGGTGCACTGATATAGCACGGCCTTACCGGTGTCGCGCCAGGAGCCTAGCTCCCGGTGCATCGCTCCGATGGCGGCGAAGCACGGGGCGCAGACCAGGTTGAACACCAGGAAGGCATAACCGGCAACCGGGTTCAGTAGCCCGGCAACAGTGGCCCAGAGGCCCTGGCCGTCGTCCTCGGCCAGGCCGAAGAGGGTGCCGAAGGTGCCAACCACATTCTCTTTGGCCAGCAGGCCGGTGATGGTGGCGACTGTGAACTCCCATTCTTGGCCGAAGCCCAGCGGGATGAAGACCCAGGTGATGGCGTTACCGAAGGCGGCGAGCATCGAGTCGTTGATGTCGTCGACCAGTGTCATCGAGCTGTCAAAGGATGACAGGAACCAGATGATGACGCATGCGAGTAAGATGAACGTGCCGGCCTTCTGGACGAAGGCCCACGAGCGTTGCCCGGTGGAATGGACAACGGTCGCGAGAAGCGGCCAGTGGTATACCGGCATCTCCATGACGAAGGGCGCCGGGCGACCGCTGAAGCCCTTGAATTTCTGCAGGATGATGCCGGACAGCAGGATCATGACGATGCCCAGCAGGTAGGCGGAGAGCGCCACTAGAGCGGAGTTGCGGAAGAGGGCGCCCGCAATCATCGCGATGATCGGGAGCTTGGCGCTGCACGGCATGAAGGTGGTGGTCATGGCCGTTATGCGCCGATCCCGCTCGCTCTCGATGGTCCGCGATGACATGATTCCCGGGACGCCGCAGCCGGTGCTGATGATCATCGGGACGAAAGACTTGCCGGAGAGACCGAAGTGGCGGAATACGCGGTCCATGATGAAGGCCACGCGTGACATGTACCCGCACTCCTCCAGGACTGTGAGTAGGATGAACAGGACGATTATTTCAGGCAGGAAGCCCAGTACGGCGCCGACGCCGGAAATAATGCCGTCTACCAGTAGCGCGATAATCGTTGGGTCAACGCCCTGGGCGGTCAGGAATTCCCTGGTGCCGGGGACGGCCCAGGCGCCTAAGAACTCGTCATTAACCCAGTCGGTAAGCGGGCCTCCGACGGCGGTGATGGAGATGTAGTAGACCAGGCCCATGACTGCGATGAAGACCGGGATGCCGGCCCACTTGTTGGTCAGCACCCGATCGACTTTGTCCGAGGGGCTCCGGCCGGCAGTTTCATGCGCCTTCACGGAGGTCTCGGTCAGGCGGCCGACGGCGGCGTAGCGCTCGTTGGCGACGATCTCCAGACGGTCGTCGTCTGCGTGCTTCTCATAGGCTTTGATCAACGTTTCGGCGTGTTCCAGCCGGTCGGACGGTACCGAGGCGCGGACTGCAGGGTCGCCTTCGGCGGTCTTCAGGGCGTACCAGCGAGCTTGGCCTGCCGGCACGGCGTCCCCCAGGGCTGCCGTGACGGCGGTCAGGAAGTGCTCAAAGTCATCGGAATAGGCGACTGGACGGGGGGCCGGCGCGGCGAGTGTCCGGTCCACGGCTGCAGCGATCTGGTCAAGGCCGCGGTTCTTCAGCGCGACGGTTTCGACAATCTCGCAGCCGAGGGCCTCAGCCAACTTCGTGCGGTCGATAGTCAGGCCGGCCTTGGCCGCGTCGTCCATCATGTTGAGGACGAGCACGGTCGGCAGGCCGAGCTCGATTATTTGGGTGGTAAGGTAGAGGCTCCGCTCGACGTGCGAGGCGTCGATGATGTTGATGACCGCGTCGGGACGCTCCTGCATCAGGAAATCCCGCGTGATCACCTCCTCGGGGGAGTAGGGTGAGAGGGAGTAGACGCCGGGCAGGTCGACCAGGGTGAGGTCGCCCCGGTGCCGGATGTGCCCGACCTTTTTCTCGATGGTTACGCCGGGCCAGTTCCCAACCCGTTGGGAAGCGCCGGTGAGTCTGTTGAATGCAGTGGTTTTACCGCTGTTCGGGTTGCCGATGATTGCAATGGTCGTCATGTCAAGGACCTCCTGCGGGACCGGACCGTCATAGTTGCCACTGGGAAGCGACAAATATGACGGTGCGGTCGGCGTCAGGCGAGTTCGACGGCAGCGGCCTCGGCGCGCCTGATGGTCAGCCGGTAGCCACGCACCGCAATCTCGATGGGATCGCCCAGCGGGGCGTTCCTGATGACGGTGACGCGGCAGCCTTTCGTGAGTCCAAGATCCAGGATGCGCTTGCGTAGTGCGCCTTCACCCGCAACGCGGATGACGGTCCCGGATTCACCGCATTTCAGCTGTCCGAGGGTGGCGGTCATTCGCAGGCCCCCGGGGATGGTCCCCGGGCGGCGGTCACATGGCCCCTGATCCAGGAGTCTGCGATCGGAAGCCCGGAACATTTCACAGTTCCTGCGCAGAGGCCGCAGCGCGGCTTGCTCTCTGAGTCCGATATGAGAAAACTCATGATGTTAGGCATACCTAACTAATATTTAGTCATTCCTAAACAAATTGATGAAGTCAATCCGTGGGAACGTTTCAAATACTGAGGAGCTCACGTAAGCTGGCCATGATGTAATCTGGGCCGCACTCGTCCGGCCCGACGACTCCGTCGCGGTCGATGAGCGCGGTGGCGATCCTGGCGTTGTGGCCGGCGAGGATGTCATTGGGGCTGTCGCCGATCAGCAGTGTGGAGGTCCGCGGCGCGCCCATCTCCCGCAGGCATAGGTCCACGGCGTATGGGTGGGGCTTCTGGATGGCCATCCGCTCCAGCCCGACGATCGACGTGAAGAGATCCTCCAGGCCGAACTCATGGAGAATGGCCCGAATGTGCTGCTCGTACGAGTTGGAGACGATGCCTAGCCGCGCTCCGCGGGCGGCGAGGGCGCGCAGGCAGTCGACGGCATCCGGAAACATCTCTGCCGTATCCTTATACGTCCGGTCGTAGGTATTCAGCACCAGGCTCGCGAAATCCCGGTAGCGGCAGGTGCAGCCGGGGTAGTACTGTGCGAAGAGGTCGTACAGCGGCGTGCGGATGTACTCGGCGTACTTGTTCGGGTTGTACGGCAGGCCGAACTCCTTGAACGAGACCGAGTAGGCGATGCGGTAGCCCCGGCTGGTGTCCGCCAGCGTGTTGTCGAAGTCGAATATGTAACAGCTGTACCGTGGCGCGCCGATCATAGGAGCTCCACCAGGGATCTGATGCGCTCGCTGCACGGGATGTGCAAGCTGTTATTCTGACGGTCAACCAGGATGCCGGCGATCCCGGCGCGCTGGGCCGCGAGCATGTCGTTCGGGGTGTCGCCGACCATTACCGTCTGGTCGAGACCTAGACCGTAGTAGCTGAAGCACTTCATGATGCACTCCGGGTCCGGCTTTTGATGCTGGACGCTGTCAGAGCCGACGATGTGGTCGAAGTAGCGCAGCAGGTCGTAGCTCCGCAGGAGGCCGCGGGCCCGCACGCCGGTCATGCGGGTGGCGACGCAGAGCGAGAAGCCGTCATCGACTAGCTCGGCGACGGTCCTGGCGGTCTCTGGGAATGGCACGGCCTCGGCGTCGTTCGTGCGGTCGGCCTCCTCGAGGAGCGTGCGCACGAACTCCTGATAGGTGTGCCGCTGCGCCCGGTCGTACTGGTCGTACGTCGCCCGGAAGGACTGCCGCGGGAGCTGGTCGAGTTCGCATTCGCGGTAGACATAGCCCAGCCTGCTCAGGGTCCGTGCGTAGCAGAGCCGCTCCGCCTGGGAGCTGTCGACCAACGTTCCGTCCAGATCGAAGATGTACAGGCTGTACTGTTTCACAGAACTTCGGTATGGGTATTAGATAATTGGTTTTTTGCCTACCGTAACTGAATTAAACACATTTGTGAATTTGCCCGATTATGCAGACCGATATCGAGATCGCCGAGGCCGCGCGCCCCCTGCCTATCGCGGAGATCGCCAAGACCCTCGGATTGAACGCGGATGAGCTCGAGCAGTACGGCAGGTACATCGCCAAAGTGCCTCTCGACGTCCTAACGAAGCTGGACGACCGCCCCAACGGCAAGCTGATTGTCGTTACAGCAATTACCCCCACATCTGCTGGAGAGGGTAAGACCGTCACTACCATCGGTCTCATCGAGGGTCTCGGCAAGCTGGGCAAGAAGGTCGTCGGAGCGCTCCGCGAGCCGTCTCTCGGCCCTACTTTTGGCATCAAGGGCGGCGCCACCGGCGGAGGCTATGCTCAGGTTTATCCGATGTGGAAGATCGACCTCGAGTTCACCGGCGATATCCATGCCGTGGCTGCAGCCCACAACCTGCTCTCCGCGGTGCTGGAGAACAATCTGGTGCGTGACAACCCGCTGCGCATCGACCCCGCCCGCATCGTCTGGAAGAAGACCCTGGACATGAACTGCCGTGAGCTCCGGCAGATCGTCGTCGGCCTCGGCGAGAGCCGGGCGGACGGCGGCGTGACCCACCAGAGCGGCTTCCTCATTACCTCCGCTTCGGAGATCTCGGCCATCCTCGCGCTGGCCACCTCGTACGCGGACCTGCGGGCCCGGCTCGAGCGCATGGTCGTCGCCTACACCTACGACAAGGAGCCGGTCACCGCCGGCCAGCTGGGCTGCGTCGGCGCCATGATGGTCCTGCTCCGCGAGGCGCTCATGCCGAACCTGGTGCAGACCCTCGAGGGCGAGCCGGTCTTCGTTCACGGCTTCCCGTTCGCCAACATCGCCCACGGCAACAACAGCGTGCTCGCCACGAAGTACGCCCAGAAGCTCGGCGATTATGCCGTCACAGAGGCGGGCTTCGCGGCCGATCTGGGCGGGGAGAAGTTCATGGACATTGTCGCCCGCCAGTCGGGCTTGCGCCCGGACTGCGTCGTGCTGGTGGCGTCCCTGCGGGCGCTCATGATGCATGGCGGCGCCGACCTGAAGGATGAGAAGACCTTCACCACGGAGGCGCTGCGGCGCGGACTGGCGAACCTTGACAAGCACATCGCGAACATCCGCTCGTACGGCGTGCCGCTGATCGTGTCGTTGAACCATTTTGCGGCCGACGACCCGGCGCACCTGCAGCTCCTGCGGGACCATTGCCGGGACCTCGGCGCCGAGTGCGTCCTGTCCGACGCCTTCCAGAAGGGCGGCGAGGGCGCCCGCGAGCTGGCGGCTAAGATTGTCGAGGTGACGGATAAGCAGCAGCCTGCCTTCCGTTTCGCCTACCCGGACGAGCTGCCGCTGAAGGAGAAGATCATGACCGTCGCGACCCGCATCTACGGCGCGGCGGGCGTCGAGTATTCGGCCGAGGCCGAAAAGAAACTTGCGGTGCTCGAGAAGTCCGGCTACGGGAGGCTGCCGGTCTGCATAGCCAAGACGCAGTACTCGATCTCCGACAAGCCGGAGCTGAAGGGCGCGCCCACCGGCTGGATGCTGAACGTGCGCGACGTCAGCCTCTCGGCGGGCGCCGGGTTCGTCGTGCCGGTCTGCGGGTCGATCATGCTGATGCCGGGGCTCGGCAAGGAGCCGGCGGCCTTACGGATGGATTTGCTGGACGACGGACGGATCGTTGGTCTTAAATGAACTTTTTCCGTCTGCCATGTCGAACCAGCGGTCGGCCTCGGCGGCGTCCTGCGGGACGCCGTCGCCGGCCGCGTACATGTTGCCCAGCAGCAGCTGTGCCCCCTTGTGGCCGTTGATCCCGGCGGCGCCCAGCCATTTCACCGCTTCCTTCAGGTCGGGAGCGACCCCGGCGCCGGCGCGATAGAGCTGCCCGAGGACAAACTGCGCCTCGATGTTCCCCCGGTCCGCCGCCTGCTGCATCAGGTCGGCGCAGCGGGCGAGGTCACGGCCGACCCCGGTGCCGTCGAGGTAGAGCAGGCCGAGCTCGTACTGGGCCCGGGCGTCGCCGGCCTCGGCGGGAGCGGCGAACAGCTCAGCGGCCTTCTTCTGGTCGGTGGGGACGCCGTAGCCGCGGACGTAGATCTTGGCGAGGAAGAACATCGCGTCGCGGTTGCCCTGGTCGGCGGACCGCGCGAGCCAGTCCTTCGCGAGGCGGAAGTCCCGCGGGACGCCCTGGCCCCGGGCGTAGACCAGGCCGAGGAAGAGCTCGGCGTCGGCGTCGCCGCGGTTGGCGCGAGTCGAGAGGACCGTCAGCGCCGCCGGGTAGTCGGTATCGGCACGGCTGCGGATGACGAACTTCGCCCACTCGAGGGGGTCCATGCTGCCGTTCGCTGCCGTGCTCATCGGCAGTTCAATCCCGCTGCATGCTTAATAGGATTTCCGCGAGCAAGGTGGTAGGCTCTTTCTTTCAACTGCCGCTTTTACGGAATCAGCGACTGGTCATCCCAAGACCTTATCGTGGCATTGCTTGACCAGGTGCATGACCACATCGATGTCGCTCTTCTCATCGATCTTTACTTCGCCGGTAAGTTTTCCCCACTCGTTCCCCGTGATGTCCTTAATCATCTTGTAAGGGTCGATGAAAGGCTGACGGTTGTTGTTCAGATCGAGTTTGAAGGAGGTGGTCTTCGGGCCGGGGTTGATCGGCGAGATGGTTGCGATGCGTTCCTGATTGGTGTAGAAACCGATTTGCGACTTCGAAATCTTCATGCTGGTCTCAGGCAGGCTTAGGATGCTGTCCCGGAGTTCTTCGTACTTGTCACGGAGACCGGTATCGGCTGTAAAGCAGTCGCTCTCGGTATAGACCTTGAGCTCGTCCAGTGTCTTCTTCTCGGCAGGGCTGTTACTGGCGGTCTTAATGACACTAGTCTCCCTGATTTTCTCAGTGACGTTGTTCCACAGGTAGATGTCCCGATATTTCTTGAGTTCATAGAGCTCGAACGGCATGTCAGCGAATTTGGTCGCATCCTTCTGATATTTGGTGAAAATCGGCGAGATGAAAACGACCCTGGATTGGCTCCAATCGAATTCGTCAACGTTCCGATTCTCTTTCATCACCTGATTGTAGAGAAGGACCCATTTCTCTTTCCGGCCCAGCATCGCGTTGAGATATGCGAACCCCTGGTCCACCAGGCTGTGATTGGCGAGATTCTTGTCCTCGATGACCACGAATGCGTTGGCCTCAGGGTCATACGCAGCCGTATCGAGGCGATAGTCATTGTCCGCCCAAAACTCGGTAGCCAGGAATTTCAGCTTCAGCAGTTCGTCCAGATGCTGTTCGACGAACGTCTGGAGATCCTTCTCCTTGCGAAATCCGTCTTCTTTAACGGCGCTGATCTTACCGCCATCGGCCCGGTATAGCATGATTCGTTATCGGATACGGCGTATTTATCGGCTTATGTCTCAGCCGATGCATTTGCGGTAGGAGACCTTCACGTTGTTCTGGTTCACCATTGCATATTCGAGCGTGGTATCGATCTTCTGGTGTCCCAGCAGTTTCTGCACCTGCTCAATCGGCATCCCTTTGTCGATGGCCTTGGTGGCCAACGTCCGCCTGAATTTATGCGGATGGACCTTGTTGAGATTCAGTTTGACGCCGAGATTACGAAGCCGGCACTCAACTCCGCTGATCTGCAGCCGCCGGTGCGGCTTGTTTAGCGAGACGAAGAGGGCCGGATTGGAATCGCTCCGGCTTTGTAAGTAGTTCTGCAGATGGACCTTGGCGCGGGAATCGAAATAGATCAAGCGCTCCCGGTCGCCTTTGCCGAAGACAATGCACTCTTTATCTTGGAAATTGAGATCGACCCGATCCAATCTGATTAGTTCTCCAACACGCATGCCGGTAGAGGCAAGCAAATCAATTAGTGCCAGATCCCGGAGAGTTGGTGAGCTGTCTCTCAGAGTTTCCAGGGCTTCTTCGGAATAGATCTCCTTGACGGTTTTGGCCACCTTGACCTTATGGATCCGGCGCACCGGACTTTTCAGGATGTAATTCTCATTCTCCAACCAACCGTAGAACGAGGACAGGATGCGGCGGGTGTTGTCGATGGTAACTTTACTGACGCCGCGTGTCTGCTGATAGTTGGCTAGATATGTCCGGAGATCCTCAGTATTGACCCGGCGTAGCGGCTTTCCCAGCGATGATTGGGTGCTGTGAATCACCAAACGATAGTAATTCAGAGTCCTAACCGAGCACCCTTCCACTCTTTTCGCGGCGATGAACGATTCGATTAATGATTCATCTGGCACATCGTATTCGTGTTCGGTCCGGTCATCAAGGCACTTGATCAGGACGTCATGAAGGATCACCAGTTGCTGATTGTCCAGATAAGTCTGCAGTTTCTGCTCGATTTCAAAAATCACGTCATCATTCATTATTTGCTACAATGATTGATAATAAATTTCGATTTGTCGACTTGTTTAACAAATAATGAAAATTGTTCTTGTGTCGTTATTGGCGGTAATGGTATAAGATATCTCAATAGGACATCTTCTTTGATTCTCTGCCTGTTTGTAGCACCAAAACTGTTAACTTTGATTTGAGACAAGAAAGATTCTTGCAATACGCAATTAAGTAAAAATTCTCTACAGATTTTAGATTCATTGATTTCGAAAACTGGAAAATCTTTTGACACCACTGCACCATTCAGATTGTTTGGAACAATACCAAATGCCCCGTTGCGAGCATCTATTCTGGAATAAATGAATTGGTTTTTTTTAATGCGATATCCAGAAAATTTAACCGGTGTTTTTCCCTCTTTTATTGTTCTTTCTTCAACTCCTCCACCTTTATTGTGAATTGTTACGAAAAGTTCTGATTCGGGATTTTTGACATATTCTGTAGATATTTGCTGTATCACAACCTTGCCCAATTCTATTTTTGGATAATAGGAATCATTACCAAACATCTCGATAAATCTGGATTTGTGTTGTTTTATTGGCTTATAACAACCTACAACTTAAATGGAAACTTGTTCATTACGATATTTAAAAACGGGCGGGATGTACACGATCACGGGAGATCTCAGGAGCAAAATCGACGGCATTTGGAACGTATTTTACAGCGGCGGCATGTCCAATCCGCTTGACGTGATTGAGCAGTGGACGTATCTGCAGTTCATTCATGATTACAGTGCAAAAGCCACGGCAGATAAAATCAGCGCCCAGATGATCGGTAAAGATTATGTGGATGAATTCACCGGTACTTTTACAGTCCGTGAACGTAACTTCGATCGGAATGACTTCCGTTGGTCGACTTTCAAAGAATTTCCAGCGGAAAAGATGTTCGATGTGGTAGCCAATGGTGTATTTCCGTTCCTGAAGCAGCTCCACCCCGATCGGAACAGTGCCTATGCGCTATACATGAACGATGCAATTTTCAAGATCCCGACGCCCGAGAAGCTAGTTCAGATTGTCGATCGCATGGATGAAGTGTACGCGACGATCGATGCTTCGGACAATCATGACCTTCGCGGTGATCTGTATGAGTATCTGCTGAGCAAGCTCAGCACCTCCGGCACCAACGGACAGTTCCGGACACCCCGCCACATCATCCGGATGATGGTCGACCTCACGGCACCGACGATGGATGACACGGTCTGCGATCCGGCCTTCGGCACAGCAGGTTTCCTGGTCGCAGTCAGCGAATACCTGCGGGAGCATCACGAGGAGGACTTCCTGAACCCGCAGAAAATGGCCCACTATAACAACGAGATGTTCACCGGCTTCGACATGGATCGCACCATGCTGCGCATCGGAGCGATGAACATGATCATGCACGATGTCCGCAATCCGAATATCCAATACATGGACAGCCTCTCTGGCAAGAACACCCTGAGCAATCAGTTCTCGCTGGTGCTGGCCAATCCACCTTTTAAGGGCAGCCTGGATGCCAGCACGGTGTCGCCCAATCTTCTGCAGGTGGCGAATACCAAGAAGACAGAGCTGCTCTTCATCGCCCTATTCCTGCGCCTGCTGCGGGCGGGTGGACGGGCAGCCGTGATCGTTCCCGACGGAGTAGTATTCGGGAGCGACAAGGCGCACGTCGCCATCCGGAAGGAATTGGTCGAGAAGCAGCAGCTGCAGGCGGTCATCTCCATGCCTTCGGGGATCTTCAAGCCGTATGCCGGAGTTTCTACCTCGATTCTGTTCTTCACGAAGACCGGCAATGGCGGCACAGAGGATGTCTGGTTCTACGATATGAAAGCCGATGGCTTCAGCCTCGACGACAATCGTTCTCCTATCGCGGAGAACGATATTCCCGACATTGAAGCCCGTTTCAAGAATCTTGCCGTAGAGAAAGGACGGGCTCGGACTGAACAGAGTTTCTTGGTGCCGAAAGACGAAATCGTGGCCAACAACTACGATCTCTCTGTCAACAAGTATCGGGCGGTGGTTCACGAAGAAGTGACCTACCCGCCGACCAAAGAACTGCTGGCGGACATCCGTCGTCTGGATGCCGAACTCAACGACAGTCTCGATGAGCTGGAAAAGATGCTCAAGGACGACTGAGCAAATCGGAGCGTGCACAGATGACCGATACAGTTGGAGGTTACGAGGCCATTCTGCAGAAACTGGACGATATGGTCAAATCCAGATTTATCGAGATGTTTGGTAACGTCGAAATTCGCGTTCCGTTTAAAAAATGCATTAAATCAATAACAAAAGGTCCATTTGGGAGTGATATTAAAAAATCGTTTTTTGTTATGAAAAGCGAAAACACATACAAAGTTTACATTCAAATTAATGCCATCAAAAGTGACCAAAACCTCGGGGACTACTATATTTCAAGTGATTATTATAATCAAAAAATGAAAAGATTTGAAGTTCACAGTGGAGACTATATTATTACTTGCGATGGAACTATGGGTAGATGGATCCGCCTACATAACATGGAGCCAGGCATTATCTCATCTTCTTTACTAAGGGTAACAATAGACGAATCTGTAGTCAATCCATCATATTTTGAAGCAATGTGGGACTATGAACTTCTCCCTGAATTGTTATCTAAGGTCCGTAATGGTTGTCTTCAACATTTACCTGCAGCAAGCGTAATAGAGAGGTGCTGTGTAAAAACACCCTCGCTTACATTACAAAATAAATTTGCACAATTCGTTAAACAAGTCGACAAATCGAAATATGCAATAAATGGGAACGACAAGAATAAGGTGGATTAAGACAATAATCTACGAAAAGAAGTCGTGATTCAATGGCAATCAGTTCTGCAACGGTTTTTCACAGGTCAATTTCTGATGCAACTGACCGCAAGGAAGCCGAAACGCGGCAGAAGCTGATTGACAGTCACTTGCGGCAAAGCGGATGGATCGAGGGTGTTGATTGGCGTAACGAACTTCTGCTTCCAGACATTCCGAGTGAAACGGGAACAGGATTCGCAGATTACGTTCTTTACGACGGCCTGACGCCGATTGCTCTTGTCGAAGCGAAAAGAACTGCTTACGATCCTGACAAGGGCCGTCACCAGGCGCAACTGTATGCAGACAGTCTTGCGAAGAAGAGCGGTTTCCGGCCCTTTATCTTTCTCACCAACGGCTATGAGACGCACTTCCTTGATGGCCTCTATCCCGAGCGGGAGGTATTTGGCGTCTTTTCCAAAGCCGATCTTCTGCAGATTATCGCCCTCCGCCGGCAGCGGCAGCCATTGGTGGGCGCGCTCATCGATCCAAACATTGCCAACCGCCCCTATCAGAAAATGGCCATCAGAGCCGTCTGCCAGACCTTTGACCAATTGCACCGCAGCGCGCTGCTGAGCATGGCAACCGGCAGCGGTAAGACTCGTACCGTGGTCTCGCTGGTCTCGGTCCTGTTATGTCGGGGATGGATCAAGCGCGTGCTCTTTCTGGCAGACCGGACCGAACTGGTTAATCAGGCCTGTGACAGTTTCAAGGACAATCTGAAAAGTCTTACCCGGGCCGTACTCCCTGGTGATCCGGAAGCTTACAAAGCACGGATCGTTTTCTCCACCTATGCCTCGATTTACAATGCCATCGACAGTATGAAGGATGCCGAAGGGCGGCCCGCCTTTACTTGCGGTCATTTTGATCTCATCATCCTGGATGAGGCGCACCGCAGCATCTATCAGAAATACGGCAATCTGTTCAGTTATTTCGACGCCTTGATGATCGGGCTCACGGCCACTCCGAAGGGCGAGAATTTCGCGGACGATTACAACACCTACCTTCGTTTCGACCTCGAACGGAATCAGCCGACCTTCTATTACGGTCTGGATGAGGGTGTCCGTGATCACTATCTGGTCGGGTACTGGGTGCTTGACTGCGACCTCAAGATTCCGCGTGAAGGGATTCGTTATAAGGACCTTCCGCCGAAGGAGCAGGAGCGTTACGAAAGTACCTTCACGACCGAGGACGAGGACGGCAACATGATCCTGCCGCCGGAGATCGTCCCTTCCAAGTTCAACAGCTATCTTATCAACCGCGACACCATCCGCAAGGTCTTGCACATCCTGATGGATCGCGGCCTGAGGATCGATTCGGGCGCCAAGATCGGCAAGACCATCATCTTCGCGGCCAGTCACGAGCACGCCAAAGCGATCGCAAAGGTGTTCCGGGAAGAGTTCCGCGGTGCCTATCCGGACGGCTTCATAGAGGTCATCGACTCGCGGGTCGACTACCACGAGGATTTGCTGAAGAAGTTCAAACAGGCAGATTCGTTGCCACAGATCGCTGTCTCGGTGGATATGCTGGACACTGGCATCGATGTGCATGAGGTGCTCAATCTGGTGTTCTTCAAGCAGGTCTACAGCAAAGTAAAGTTCGAGCAGATGATCGGCCGCGGGACCCGGACCTGCCCCGGCCTGATCGACGGCGAGGACAAGACCTGCTTCTACATCTTCGACATCTGCGGGAATTTCAAGTTCTTCGAGGAGAACGAGCATGGGCTCGAAACCGAGAACGGTCCCTCCATTCAGGAGTTTATCTTCGGCATCAAGGCGGAATTGGCGTTCCTGCTGCAGAACGGCAGCTGCCAAACGTCTGATCTGATAGCCTTCCGGCAAGAGTTGGTAGCCGATCTGCTGGCCAAGGTCAGAGAGCTGAACCCGGAGAACTTCGACGTGCAGCTGGTTCAGCGGTCATACGACAAGTTCTCGCAGTCCGAGGCGTTCGTCGCGCTGAACGAAGCAGATGTTTCCGAGTTGAAGGAGAAGATCGCGCCCATCGTTTACCCATACCGGGACGACATCTCGGCCATCCGTTTCGATACCATCATGCTGATCATCGAATATCTGAAAATCGAAGGAAAGGGGGCTGGCAAGTATGTCAGAATGGTCCGTCAGCGGGCAGGCCTCCTTTACACTCATATGATGACGATCGATGCGGTCCGTCAGCACAAGGAACTGATCTACGAGGTTTATGCGACGGATGTACTGGAGCGGGCGGACATTCCGATGCTCGAGCGCGTGCGGACTGAACTGCGCGATCTGATGTTCTATATCAAGAAGCGGCCAGAGATCAAAGTAATCGACTTCGGTGACGAGATCCGGGGCATTGACAAGAAGAAGGGCGAGTTGAGCAATCCGGAGATGAAGGACTACCGCGCCAGGGCCAATGCCTTCATCGAGTCGCATGCGGAGATGCCGGCGATCAAGAAGCTGCACCTTAATGAGCCGCTCACCGCTGACGACATCAAACAGCTTGAAGACATCCTCTGGGAGAAGGTCGGAACGAAAGAGGAGTATACGCAGTTCTTCGGCACCATGACGCTCGGCCAGATGGTGAGGGAGGTGGTCGGACTCGATGAGCAGGCGGCCCGGGAGGTCTTCAGCCGTTTCCTCGGTGAGGTGGCGCTGACCAAGGAGCAGAGCACCTTCGTCGAGCTGGTCATCCGGCAGGTGGTCACCTACGGGGAGGTGTCCTTCGAGCAGCTGAACGATGATCCCTTCGTGACCGGCAATCGCTCTCTCTCAGACATCTTCCGGAACGGGGAGACCTGGAATCGGGTCAAGCAGGCGCTCAACGACATCAACGGCAAGGCCATGGTTGGCTGAACGGGTTCTGCCGTTCGAATCGATGCCAGTGCCAGATGGATGCTGACTCCATCTGGCTGTTGATTCCTAAGTCCGTTCGGGCTCTACGCTGGATTGGGCGTTTTAGGCAACATTTAAGTCCTCCTCGGCGCATGGGAAGGAACGATGAATGCAGACAAGGTGCTGGCGGAAGCCGACGACGGCGCAGGCGCGATCCGCGCGCTCATGGACGTGGCCGCGAGCGGCCGCGACCTGGGCAAAGCGCTGAAGCTGGCCGAGCAACGGGCCGAGGGCTGCCCGGCCGCCCGCTACCTCTACGGGCTGTTCCTCTACACGGGCACGGGGATCCACCAGGACCGCGCCGCGGCCAAGGAGTGCTTCCAGCTGGCGGCCGGCGCGGGCTGCGCCGACGCGGCCGCCGTGACCGAGGAGCTGACCCGCAACGACCAGGCGACGATGGACCGGCTGCTGCTGCTCCGTTTCCGGGGCGAGCAGCGGGACACCGCCGCCTGCCGCGAGCTCTTCGCGCTCTACGACACCGGCAAGGAGAACGGGAAGCCCGGCCCGGCCAAGAAGGACCACGCGTCCGCGGTGCGCTGGTACACGGTCTGCGCGGACGACGGCGACGCCGACGCGATGAACACCGTCGGCTACATGTACCTCATGGGCAAGGGCATCGACAAGGACAAGGAGAAGGCCGTGAGATATCTGAAGGATGCCTTCGAGCACGGCAGCGCGCAGGCGGCCTTCCGCCTCGCCCAGCTCTATGACAACGGCGAGTGCTACACCGACCCGGACCTGGACCGGGCGGTCGACTGGTACCAGAAGTCCGCCGACCTCGGCTACGCCGACGCGGAGTACGCCCTGGCCGGCGTGCTCCTGATGCAGGACAGCAAGTACTTCAACGTCAAGCGCGCCCTGACCTGGCTGGCCAAGGCCGCCGACCAGGGCCACCATGAGTCCGAGCACCAGCTCGGGCTGATGTACGCCTACGGCTCCAACGGCCTGCGCCGGAGCCCGCCCAAGGCGATCAAGCTGCTGACGGCGGCCTGCGAGGGCGGCAACCAGCAGGCGATGGTCGACTACGCGAACCTGTGCTTCGAGGGCCAGGCCCTCCCGCAGGACATGGCCGCGGCCGCGAAGTGGTTCCAGGAGGCGGCCAAGACCTACAGCGGTGTGGCGGAGTACGCCCTGGGCTGCATGTACGGCAACGGCTATTACTTCAAGAAGGACGCCAAAGAGTCCGCGAAGTGGTTCCAAGAGGCCGCCGAGGGCGGGGAGCCGAACTCCCAGTACGCCCTGGGCTGCTACTACTACGAGGGACGCGGGGTCTCCAAGGACGATCACGAGGCGCTAGTATGGTTCCAGGAGGCCGCGGAGCAGGGGCATCCCGGCGCGATGGCGTTCCTTGGCATGTTCAAGGTCACTGGCAAGGCGGTCGACCAGGACATAGCGGGCGGCCTGAAGTTGCTGAACACGGCGGCAGATAACGGCTATCCAGAGGCCCAATACTATCTTGGTAAGCTGTACAAAGAAGGAATCTATGTTGCTAAGGACATGCAAAAGGCGCGGAAGCTGCTGACCCTGGCGGCGAAGCAGGGCGACCCGGACGCGGCCGCGCTGCTGGACGAGATCAAGCAGAATCGGCTGCAGTGAGCGGAAGGAGGAGGCGAGATGCGGGACCGGGTGATGAAGGCGGCGGAGGAAGGCAACATCTACGCGATGCTGGCTGTTGCCTACATGTACCGCTGGGGCAAGGGCCTCGACCCGGACGCCGGCGAGGCCATACGCTGGTTCGAGCGGTCGGCCGAGCGCGGCTGCTCCCGGGCCAAGTGGGAGCTGTGCAAGATCTACCGCAGCGGCGAGATGGTCCCGCCGGATACCGGCCAGTATCTGAAGTACCTCCGCCAGGCGGCGGACGCAGGTATTCCGGAGGCCCGTGTAGAGATAGCGGGGCACTACGCCTCCGGGGACCTGGTTGAGCGTAACGACGCTCTCGCCACCTCCTGGAATCGCGCGGCAGCCAACCAGGGCAGCGCTTTCGCGGCCTTCCGGCTGGGATACGCCTACATGCGCGGGCTGGGTGTGGACGAGGATCCGGCCGAGGCGGAGAAGTGGTTCGCCAAAGCTACCCAGTCCGGCGATGCCGACCTGTTCTACCGTATCGGCCTGGACTATGAATACGGATACGAGGGAGTCCAGGAGGATCTCTTTGAGGCCGGACGTTGGTACCGCATCGGCGCGGACATGGGCCATGACCGCTGCTACATTGCCCTGCAGCACGTGCTGAAGGCACTTGATGGCGGCAAGCGGGACACCCCCGAAGAACGGCAGTTCCTCATCCAGCAGACTCCCTCCGCGGTGGAGGAGCGGGTGCGTGACGGGGCGCTGGAGACCGCCGACCAGGAGCTGGACGATGGGGACGAAGGCAACGCGTTCAAGGACTACCAGCGGGCGGCGGGGCTGGGCAATGCGGTCGCCATGTACATGCTGGCGATCATGTACCATGACGGCGTCGTGGTCAAGCGTAACGACCGCCTGGCTCTGGACTATCTGACGAAAGCGGCCCTCAGCGGCTCCGCCGACGCGCAGTTGGCCCTCGGCTACAACTACGAGGCCGGCCGTGGACCCAAGAAGGATCTGGATGAGGCTATCAAGTACTATGCGATGGCAGCCGCAGGTGGGAACTTGGTAGGTTACTACGAGCTCAGCAGGCACATGCAGCATCCCGAGATTTACGTCCGCAACACCCAAACGATAGTGAGATGAGCGCATGGGTTTCAAGGATGTGATGGATCGGGCCTCGGGCGGCGACTCCCACGCCCAGACTGCGCTGGGCTATATATACTACCAGGGCAACGGGACGGCCAAAGATCTGAACCGTGCCTTCATATGGTTCAACATGGCCGCTGATGCTCGCGACCCTGAGGGCGAGTGCAACGCAGCATACATGCTGGTGCACGCCGAGGGGACAAATGCCAATCTCGAGGAGGCGCTCCGGCTCTACCGCGATGCGGCGGCGCAGGGCTGGGTGCAGGCGATGTTCAACCTCGGCCATATGTACTCCGACGGCTTAGGCGTACCACAGGACTGGCAGACCGCGGCCTACTGGTATCGTCAGGCTATGGCAGGCGGTAGCGTGCCTGCCTGTTACCGTCTAGGTGTGATCGCCGAGGAGGGTCGGACCGGTTCCGTTGATCCGGCGGCGGCTGTGGCGTTCTACCGCCGTTGTGCCGACGCCGGGTACGAAAAGGCCCAGCTGCGGCTGGGGCAGATGCTGTTCGAGGGCCGCGGCGTTCCGACGAACCCAAATGCGGCGGCCAAGCTTTTTGTGGCTGCGGCTAACGCGGGCAATGCTGAGGCCATGTGCTGGCTAGGAAAGCTCTCCCTGAGCGGTCATGGCATGGTGAAAAGCGAGCGCAACGCCCGCCAGTGGTTGCAGAAGGCTATGGCCCGGGGCAGTGTCGAGGCCCAGGACCTGCTGGCCACTTTAGGCCAGTGATCGGAAGGCAAGAGCCATCCGGTACCGTCCGTTCTGTTCCCGGCCGGCGCGGACAAATCCTGCATTCTCATAACTGCCAATCAGGCGCTCTGCGCACGCGGCGCTTACAGGGCAGCGGCCGGACACATCAGCCAGCCGGCTGAAAAGCTCCGTGGCGCTACGGATCAGCCGCCGCTCCAGGTCCGCGGGGGCATCATCTGCTTGGGCCAAGTACGCGATGGCGTAAGCCGGTCTCCGGGCGTCGCCCTCTGCTGTCACAGTGAAGAAGCCCAGCGCGCGATCCTTGTCGGTATCCAAAGCCAGATAAGTCCGAGACTCGTTCGCAGTTTCAGCCGGCAGCGCCCGGAGATGGAGGAAATATTCTGCCTCACGATCTCCCCGGCAGCGGAAGTTGTGGAGGAGGAACCGTGTGGCCTCAGTTCCCCGCAGAACGGCATGGTCGCCCAGCCGCACGAGGACATAGCTCACGGCCGCCCCTCCCGGAGGAACCTGGTTCCGCGGGCCAGAAGGGTAAGGGCATCTGGCTTGGCATCGTCCAGTGTCAGATATTCGTCGCCGCAGCAGGGCTAGGCCGCCGCGGTCTTTTCGTCTTGCGGGTTGAGTTCATGCAATTCCATACCTATCCCGCCTGTTTCACCGCGTCCGAGATTATCCTTCTTCGGCGTGCAGTTAAATAGGCAGGGGCGGGCGACCGCGGTTTCCACTGGATGAAGTTTATTCCGGCCGTAGCGGCTGGGCCTCGCTGCAGCGGACGTTGTCCTCCTCCAGTTTCCCGACGATCGGGACGGGATCGATGCCTTTCCGCCGGTAGTAGTCTGAGAGGCAGGTCTTGATGGCCTCCTCGGCCAGCACCGAGCAGTGGACCTTGATCGGCGGGAGACCGTCGAGCGCCTCCATCACGGCCTGGTTGGTCAGCGTGAGCGCTTCTTTGATCGTGTGGCCCTTGATCAGCTCGGTTGCCATCGACGAGGTCGCAACGGCAGCGCCGCAGCCGAAGGTCTTGAACTTGACATCCTCGATGACGCCAGTGGCGTCGTTGATCCTCATGTACATCTTCATGATGTCGCCACAGACCATGTTGCCGACCTGGCCCACAGCATTGGCATCCTTGATCTCGCCCACGTTGCGCGGATTCGTAAAGTGGTCGATAACCTTGTCTGAATAGTCCAGCATGTTTACGCACCCTCCTTGATCTGTTTCTTCTCCTGATCCCGGACATAGTCATCCCAGACCGGCGACATGTCGCGCAGCTTTGCGACTACCTCGGGGAGTTTTTCCAGAATGTAATCGACATCGGCATCGGTGTTCTGCCGGCCCAGTGTCAGCCGGACCGAGCCATGGGAGATTTCCCGCGGCAGACCGATGGCCGTCAGCACGTGCGACGGTTCCAGCGAGGCCGATGAGCAGGCCGAGCCGGAGGAGGCACAGATGCCCGCGTTGTTTAGCCAGAGGATGATGGACTCGCCCTCAATGCCGTTGAATGTGAACAGCGAGTTCCCCGGCAACCGGGCGGACGGGTCGCCGCGGAGCTGAGCGTACGGCACGCGGGCCAGTATTCCGGTCTGAAGCCGTTGCGAGAGGGCGGTGAGCCGCGGAATCTCAGTTGGTAGCTCTGCAACGGACTCTGTCAGCGCGGCGGCCATGCCGACCGCGCCGGCGACATTCTCGGTGCCGCCGCGGACATTCCGCTCCTGGCCGCCGCCGTGGATCAGCGGTGTCAGCCGGCAGCCCCTCTTCATGTAGAGTGCGCCGATACCCTTGGGGCCACCGAACTTGTGGCCGGCGAGGGTGAGGAAGTCCACGTCCAGGTCCTGTACGTCGACCGGGAGGTGGCCGACCGCCTGGACGGCGTCGGTGTGCATCCAGACGCCGTGCGCGTGGGCGATCCGTGCTATTTCTTTTACCGGCTCAAGCGTGCCGATCTCGTTGTTGGCCAGCATGACCGAGACGAGGATGGTGTCGGGCCTGAGGGCCTGCTCGACGGTCGCTGGGTCGACGCGCCCCTGCGAATCTACCGGCAGGTAGGTGATGTCATACCCTTTTGTTGCCAGCCAGCGACAGGTGTTGATGATTGCGTGGTGTTCGATCGCCGTGGTGATGATGTGCCGCCCTTTAGCGGCTTTCACGTCTGCGACGCCTTTGAACACCCAGTTGTCGCCTTCGGAGCCACCGCCGGTGAAGAAGATGTCTTTTGGGTTGGGTGCATTTAGCGCCACGGCCATTTGGATCCGGGCGTGGTCGAGCCCCTCCTTGGCTGCCTTGGCATAGCTGTACATACTTGAGGGGTTGCCGAACTGCTCGGTGAGGTACGGCATCATCGCCTGCAGGGCGGTGGCCCGCAGCGGGGTGGTTGCTGCATTGTCCGCATATACGATTCTCTGTTCTGTCATAATATCACTCGGAACGGCGCAGCACGGTGTGCCATTTCTTAGGTTACCCTAATAAATTAACTATATTTAACACTTAGGTTGGACTAAAAATGTATAAAATCGTAGTGAAAAACGTTCATTATTTAACTATAGATAATAATTTAATGGATATTTATATACATCAAAGACGAAAAACGATTATAAGGGCGTGCTCTTCCGCAGTTCATCAGGAATTGCCATGAGAATGAACCAATACCAGCAGCGGGAGATCCTCCGGCAACTCGCCACAATCAAGGAGCGCAGTGCATTCTACCGGAAGAAGTTCGCCGACATCGATCTGGCCAAGATCCGGACGCAGGAGGACTTCGAAACCCTGCCGTTCTCCGACAAGGGAGACCTGCGGGACGCTTACCCGCTCGGTCTGATGGCCGTGCCGGAGCAGGATGTCGTGCGCATACATTCTTCGTCGGGCACCACCGGTACCCCGGTCATCATACCTTACACCAAGAAGGATGTGGACGACTGGGCAATCATGTTCGAGCGCTGCTTCAAGATGGCCGGCATGACGTCCATGGATAGGGTGCAGATTACGCCTGGCTACGGTCTCTGGACCGCGGGCATCGGCTTCCAGGCCGGCTGTGAGAGGCTGGGCGCCATGGCAATTCCGATGGGTCCTGGCAACACTGAGAAGCAGCTTCGCATGATGCAGGACTTGCGGAGCACCGTGCTCTGCGCCACATCTTCGTATGCGTTGCTGTTGGCCGAGGAGATCGCCAAACAGGGCATCAAAGATAACATCTGCCTGAAAAAAGGCATCATCGGCTCCGAACGGTGGGGTGACAAAATGCGGGACCGGATTGCCCGTGAGCTCGGCGTTGAGCTTTACGATATCTATGGCCTGACCGAGATTTACGGGCCAGGCATCGGCATCAGCTGTAGCTACCAGAACGGCATTCATATGTGGGATGACTATCTCTATTTCGAGATTATTGACCCGAAGACGCTGAAGGTCCTGCCGGATGGCCAGGAGGGCGAGCTTGTCGTCACCACTCTCTGCAAGGAGGGTGCTCCGCTTATACGTTATCGGACGCACGACCTCACCCGCATCATCACGGGCGAATGCCCCTGCGGCTCCCGTTTCCCGCGCATCGATATCATCACCGGTCGGACAGACGACATGGTGAAGGTTAAGGGCGTTAACATGTTCCCTGCCCAGTTCGATGAGGTTCTGGCCGCTGTGCCAGCGGCCAGCAGCGAGTACCAGGTGATGATTGACCACTTAGAGGGCAAGGACATCCTGACGCTGTTTTTCGAGACCGCGGCGCCGGCGGAGCAGTGGTCCGCCATCGAGCAGGAGGTGCAGGAGAAGTTCAAAGCGGTTGTCGGGCCGGCCATCAGCCCCAAGGCGGTTAAGGTTGGTGACCTGCCGCGGAGCGAGAAGAAGACCCATCGGATTTTCGACAATCGGTACTGAAACGGCTGACGATTCGGCATGCCTGCCGTTGCTGAAGGATTGAATAAATAACAATAAAAAAGGAATCAATATGAGCAGAACATTGGTTGCATACTTTTCGTGCAGTGGCACGACTAAAGCGCTGGCTGCGCGGCTGGCCCAGGTTACGGGTGCCGATCTCTACGAAATTACGCCCGCTGTGCCCTATACCACGGCGGACCTGGACTGGCAGAACAAGCAAGCGCGGAGCACCGTTGAAATGGCGGACCTGAAGTCGCGTCCTGCGGTCGCCGATAAGGTCACCGGTATGGCGCAGTACGATGCGGTATTCGTCGGCTTCCCGATCTGGTGGCATGTTGCTCCGACCATCGTCAACACGTTCCTTGAGAGTTACGACTTCGCAGGTAAAACGGTCATCCCATTTGTTACCTCCGGCGGTAGCCCGGTCGGCGACACCGAAAAGTGGCTCCACACCTCCTGTTCTCAGGGGACCAAGTGGAAGCCGGCTAAGCGCTTCGAGGCGGACGCCGATGTGGCCGCATTGAAGCAGTGGGTCGCCAGCCTGAAACTCTGAAAAACGTTTTAAAAAGGCTGCCCGCGGTTTTTTCCGCAGGCGTCTCATTTCTTGTCGACGAAGTACATGTTCTTGTAGAAGCTCTTGGACTTCTTGTCGGACTTGTCCTTCCCCTGCTTGCCGTTGCCCTGCTGCCAGTCTCTCATTTCCTTCGGCATCTTTGCCATCATTTTCACCAGGTGCGGCAGTCCGCTGGAGCGGGCCGTCTGATAGTCAAGGAAGTGGATGACACCGTATTTATGGCTGGCGGTAGGGAACGCTGTTCCAGCCAACTATCGATAGGCTGAAAAACCAGGGTGTATTATCCAACCGAGGTCTCCTGTGGCCATCTCCACCGCTGCAAAGCAGTTCGTCTTCCGTTACCGCTGGGTTATGTTCGCCGTGCTCGTGACGGCGTATTTCTTCGTATATTTCCAGCGGATGACCATCAACGCCATCGGAGGTGACATCGTCGCCGATACCGGCGGCTCCAAGGAGTTCCTGAGCTCAATCTACTTCTGGACCTATGCTTTCATGCAACTCCCCAGCGGTTTGCTCGCCGACCGCTTCGGCCCCAGGCGTGCCAGTGCCGCCTTCCTTGCCCTGGCAGCCGCCGGCTCGCTGGTCACCGTCGTCAGCGTCAGTTTCTGGGAGGTTGCGGCGGGCAAGATGATGATAGCTGCAGGTATGGCGGTGGTCTACATCCCGCTCATGAAGATTATTGCAGTCTGGTTCCCGAAGCAGGACTTTGCACAGCTGAACGCCGTCGTCATCGCTGTCGGCAACGTCGGCGCGCTGGCAGCCGCTGCGCCCCTCCGCTACCTGGCGGATGCGGTCGGCTGGCGCGAGGTCTTCCTTATTTTGGGTGTGGTGTCGCTGGTGCTGGCACTGCTGTGCCTGCTTCTGGTCCGCGATCACCCCCATGCGCTTGGCAAGCCGAGTCTCGAGGAGATCGTTGCCGATGAGACGGGTTGCGCGCCGGAGGAGCGGAGCGATGCTAAGGTTCCGCTGCTGACAGGGTTAAAGGCGGTTTTCGGTAGCGGCCGTCGTTTCTGGGGTCCTGCACTAGCCTATCTGCTCATCTATGGTACTATCATGGTCTTCCAGGGCACCGTCTCGATAGCCTACTTCGGGAAGCATGTCTATGCCTTCGCGCTCGCAGCTTGGTTTATCACTGCACTGGGGCTCGGCAAGATCGTCAGCACGTTGGTCATTGGACGGCTGGTCAGCCGGGGCATCATCCGCTCCAAGAAGAAGGTGCTGATCGTCGGCGCAGCGGCATTTCTGTCGGTGTGGGCAGTCATATGGCTGGCGGCCGGGCATATTGAGAGCCAGCTGTTCTGGGGCACGGTCTGCACGCTCTTCGGCTTTTTCGCTGGTTTCATGACGCTTTCGTTCGCTCAGGTCAAGGAGTGGTTCCCGATCGCCATCTCTGGGACGGCCATGGCAGCGATGAACCTGATGCTGTTCCTGGGCGCGGCGATCATGACCACCCTGGCCGGTGTAGTGCTGAATCAACAGTATGTACTGGCACATTACACTGAGCTGTGGGCGCTGATGTGCGCGGCGGCTCTAGGGGCGCTGCTACTGGTACTGTGGTCGCGGGAGCGGCAGAGCGGGGATAAGCTCATCGAGCTCTGAGGACCATTTTCATCAGGGTTCTCGGAGTTCATTCTTACTGCAATAGGAGTCTACGGAATCACCATTTTCACATATCTGTCATCAGGATAATTCTTCCTAAATTACTGACTTAGACTGTCTATTTTCATGAACTTTAGGATCACAATCCATTTTTACGATTAGTGTAGTCACGTATTTTTATCAAAATAGCAATAAAATTCACACTGTTTTGATATTAGTTTAACATCCTCACGGTTTATACAATCCTAATTTAATTTATTCATCACCGAGGAACTTATTATCATAGGCCTTGGAAAACATCTCTGTATTGTAAACTATGTCATCGTTGTGATTCGATGAGAAATACAACAAAGAGGCTATGATGCCTATAACAGACAATATAGCAATAATCGCGATCACATTGTTGTTGATAGGGATTATACGGAGAATGAACGGTAACATCAACATTCCCAGACTGACAATCGAAAATATACTTGCAACTGATACTTCCATTTTAGTATTTCCCTTATAATGGACTGTACTCAAAGCGGAAAGCGCAACAATGACGGGCAATGACAGAAAATAGTTTACAACTGTGGACAAATCGAAATCCCAAGATGAGATGGCTCCATATACGAACATGATCAGTCCTGTTGTAACAAATGACAGTGAAGATGTGAAGATCCAGTTGTTGATCCACAATGAACGCATATGTATCCCCATTGCTTCATATAGTATCGCCTGTGCAATGTCGTCTATATTGAACAGAACAAACATGGCTATGAAACACATCGTTATAGGATATGCCCACGATACAATATTCAGTTGCAGTCCTGAAATATTGACAAATGTCAATGCGAACAATACAGCTAATATGACAAAGACGACAACCCGCATAGGTGAATTCCCTATCTCTTTGCATTTCTTCCAGATTAATACATTCATTCAATCGCTTTCCATGACTTTTTCCTTATTAACTGTCAAATTACTCATAAAATAAAATGAACAATACGCCAACATTATGTCCGTCACTCCGATTGTGGCGATGAAATACGATGTTTTAATGAATATTGTCGCGACCGGCAAGATACAAACACTGAGCATCGAGATAATCTCAATGATTTGGACTTTGGACTTACCTAGTCTTGTGTACAAGATCCAAATCAGAACATTCATTATAGGTATTAAAATCGCGAATAGTAATGTATAAATCAAATCAAATGAACTGATGGCAATGCCATGAAGCGCACAGTATGACAGCATTAACACTAATAGACTAATGCACAATTGCACTGCCACACGCTTAAGAGTCATGAATATCATTTTGTCAAATATATCTTTCAGATTTCCAGACAGACATAACCAGGTCTGAAGATTATCTGACCACATCTTTTGCATGATGCCTCTCGGCGATATGAACGGAAAGAATACGATTGGCAAAAGAAATATGATCTCGGCATTCCTGAACAGAAGTACTACAATGACTGGCAGCATTATGGATGCTAGCAAACCCTCACGGTACTGTCTCTGTGTCAAAGAATGGATATACTCCACATATTGTCTGCCGAATTCATTCATTTCTGTTGCCTATCATCAGATTGATGTATGTCGATTCGACACTGTCGTATTCGGCAAATGCCATCTTCTTCAACATTTTTCCTTCTTTTATGAAAACGATTGAATCGCATATCTTCTGCAAATGGCCGAGATCATGTGAGCTTATCAAAATGGTTGTTCCTTCTGTTTTTAGTTTTTTTAAATGATCCATTAAGAACAACTGCCCCTCGACATCCAGAAATGAGAATGGTTCGTCTAGTATCATCATGCTAGGCGAAGATACCATGGTCCTTCTCAAAGATAACCTCTGTTTCATTCCCTTGGATAATGATTTTACTGCATCGTTAGAGCGTTCTGATAGGTTGATGTCGTGCAGGATGTTTTCGATCTTCGCACTCATCTCTTTTCTATCTACACGTGGACCGTTGTATGCTCTGTAAAAGAATTCCAGATTGTCGTGAACATTTAGTTCCTTGAATAATCCGAAATTGTCTAACATGAAGAACACCTTGCTTTTCAGGAAATCTATGTCCTTCACTTCCACACCATCATAGAGTATCTTCCCATCCACACTATAGAGTCCGAGCATGGATCTGATCAGTGTCGTCTTTCCGGCACCGTTTGGTCCAACCAGTCCGACACATTCGGCATTGCCAATATCGAATGATACTTCGGACAATACCTGTTTGCCGGATATCGTTTTACTTACTCCGTTAATTTTTATCTCCATGTTGCACCCTCCAAATTATAGTCCAATTCAAATCGGAATATTTCCTGCATTAACGGACGATTATACCCATGCGAATATGGAACACAATTGTTGTTCCAATTATCAATACCTTGGACCAACCATTGTCATATGAATCTTTAAGTATCGTTCTAAAGTCATCGCGTAAGTAATTATCTATTGTTTTTTCATGTATGCCAGAGCAAATATTGCGTCCCCATTTGACAAAATGGTTATTTTTTGCAGAGTTAACTATCATAACATCATCTGGTGAAAAATTAGTATGTTGTCATCCTTTTTTCCAAATCTTTCTTTTTAAATTACAGGTGAATTCCTGAAGCATTTATACTCTAGAAATTTGACGTTGACATCCAAATTTATAAATGCTTCTAAATTTGGATATTTATCTTTTTTCTGCATAAAATTATACAAATTATGTTCATTTGAAACTGACAATATCAAAGGGACATCTACAAAAAGATTATCTGGATTCTCTATAAAACATGAGTTAAACTGTTTTTTCTAATTAATGTGTAGCAACAGCATTACACGTCTTGAACTACAAATACATGAAACTACCATATTGTACATCATTCATATAAAAAGGAACAGTTTAGAAAAATGTAACTACATATTCGTAGTTCGTTATCCGAGAATTATAGTTTTATACTTCACGGCAATTGCGTTCAAACGGACGGAGACATCACATATCTGCTAAAAAATTGGCCGAGATAATGCGTTGAGTATTCTGTTTTTAAAGAAAATAACAAGCAGTATGACTGTGCTAATTGGCGTGTCCCTTCATCAACGGATGTAAATCTGTTTCCATACAGTATAGTGTAATAACCAACCTCGCACCAATGGCCGCAGTCAGAAAAAGGGTGTCGGCCGGCGGCCACTCATCTTTTACTGCCGCCCATCATGACCAAGTAGGCGAGTAGCGCTTCAAGCTGAATCCGTTCGTTCGCGCCTTCGACGATGCGGAACTCGATCTCGCCGGTCTTATCCATCAGCCGGACCTTTTCGCCGTCGGTGATCGGCAGGTCGAAGAAGGCGCTGTGGATCTGACGGATTATGTCCTCGCCAGAGAGACCGAAGTTGATCATGATGTCGTCAAGCTTGTTCCTGGCGCCGATGAAATCACCACCAAGCGCGGTTTGCAAGAGGTTCTTGACGGCCTCCGGATTCGCCATCCCCGTTGTCTGATATATGGTGTCGAGCGTGATCTCGTCGCCGGTGGAGGCCGCGACCTGCAGGCCGTTAACGGCCCGCCGCATGTCGCCGCGCGCCACGTGCACGAGTCCCTCGAGCGCGTCGTCGTCGATTTTCACATGCTCGGCGGAGATGATCTTCTTCAGGAAGGTCTCGGTGTCCTCGCGTGACAGCGGCTGGAAACGGAATACAGCGCAGCGCGATTGGATCGGGTCGATGATCTTGGAAGCGTAGTTGCACGAGATGATGAAGCGACATATGCGGGAGTACTTCTCCATGGTCCGGCGCAAAGCACCCTGGGCTGCGTCTGTGAGCGCGTCCGCTTCATCAAGAAATATGATCTTAAACTCGGCGCCGCCTATCGGAGCGGTGCGAGCGAACTCTTTGATCTTGCCGCGGACCACGTCGATGCCGTTCTCGTCCGAAGCGTTGAGTTCCACGAAGTTGCCCCGCCAGTCGTCGCCGAACATGCCGCGGGCGACGGCAAGCGCGCAGGTGGTCTTTCCGGTGCCCGGCGGACCTGAGAACATCAGGTGGGACATGTTCCTGGCATCCACGTAGGCCTTCAACCGTTCGGTGACGTGCTTTTGACCGACAACCTCGTCGAGCGTCCGCGGCCGATATTTCTCCGTCCAAATTTCATTCATGGATACCAAAAAGGCGATAGATGCGGACCGTCAAATACTATTCGCATCTTCGCCGGAGCCGCCGGCAGAGGCCGGACGGCCTTCGGCGTAGATACGCTGATTTCCGACTTCGGCGCTGACTGCATCGAGCAGCCGGTCCAGGCTCGTGCGGTCGACGAGTTCGTCGGCTAGCTGCCGCCGGTACTCCCGGCTCCAATGGCAGCCAGCGACGAAATGCGGCGCGATGCTGCGGAGCTGGCGGCAGGCGATGGTCTCACCCTTCTCGGCGATAAGCATCCCAGCGAACTGCCGGCACCAGGCAATCTGCTGGTTCACAGTCGGGTACGGCAGGCGCTCGCCAGCGCGGAACCAGCGGTCGATCTGTGTGACCAGAAAGGGATTGCCCACGCCGCCGCGGGCGACCATGACAGCTGCAGCGCCGGTAGTCCCGATCGCATGGACGGCGTCGGCGAGAGCGTATACATTGCCGGAGATGACCAATGGCACGGACATCTCCCGCTGCAGGTCGGCGACCAGGTCATAGTGGGGGATGCCAGCATAGTGTTCCGATGCAGTGCGGGCGTGAACGGCGATTGCGTCGGCGCCGGCAGCCTCCAGCTCCGCGATGACCGGACGGAAGGTGAGGTCGGAGAGTGTCCGGCCCAGCCGGATCTTGGCAGTCACCGGGAGGTCCACGGCTTTTTTTATCTGGCGGACGATGGTGCCGCAGCGGGTGGGGTCCGCCAGCAGTGCCGAGCCGGCGCCAGCGCGGACGACCTTGGGCACGGGGCAGCCCATGTTGAGGTCGATGAAGTCGATGTTGGGGTTCTGCGCGACGGCCATGGCCGCCGCCTGAGCCAAGGTATCGGGCTCCCGTCCGAAGAGCTGTAGACCGGTGAGAGGGCAGGGTCTGAAACGGAGGTAGCCCAGCGTTTCGCGGTGATTGTTGATGATCCCAGCGTCGGACGTCATCTCAGTAACCGCGGCAGCCACGCCGAAGGGCTTCATGAACTCGCGGTAGCTGGCCGTTGTGAATCCCGACATCGGGCCCAGCACCACTCTCCCGTCCACGTTGAGACCTCCCAGCTTCCACATCGTCCGGCGGGACCGTCTGATTCCTTATTGTCTTTGCGCTCTAAACTTTATAACGTCCTTCTACTATCCCACGCGTATGAAACTGTACGAGGCCTACAAACTGGCCATCGAGAACGGGATGGCGCACGACCCGCGCCCCAAGGAGGAGATTGAGCTTGTTCTGAAGAACGCGGCCAAGGCATACAAGGACCTGCCGGAGGACTGCAAGCCTTACTTCGACCAGGAACGGCTGTGGAATCCCTACCAGGACTCCCGCTTTACCTGGGGTGCGGAGCTGGCCCAGGATCTCGACGTGCGGCAGCTGATGTGGGGCATCGACATCGGCACCGGTGAACTTCTGCTCGCCGATCGGCTCCGTGAGAAGGGCCAGCGGATCGACGCCGTGGTGGCGCACCACCCGACCGGCCGCTCTCGGGTCCCGTTTCCTGAGGTCATGTGGATGCAGACAGACATCTACCATGACTGTGGCGTACCGATCAACGTTGCTGAGAGCCTGATGAAGCCCCGGATGGATCAGGTGTCGCTGGATGTCCTCGGTTCGAACTACAACCAGGCGGCAGATGCCGCCCGGCTGCTGGAAATTCCGATGATGAACCTTCACAGCCCTGCCGACAACCTGGTGCAGGAGTACCTTGAGCAGAAGGTCGCTGCGGCCGAGCCCAAGCACCTGAGCGATCTAATCGACCTCCTGATGAAGGAGCCCGAGTACCAACAGGCGTCTCGGCTGAACGACCCGCCCCAAATCATCGTCGGTAGTAAGGATAGTCGCTGCGGCAAGGTCATCGCGAAGATGACCGGCGGCACCTCCGGGCCACAGGGCATCTACCACGAGTTGGCGCTGGCAGGCGTCGGCACCGTCATCGCCATGCACATGTCTTCCGAGCACGTCGAGGCCTGCAAGAAGGAGCATCTGAACGTCATCATATCTGGCCACATGGCCTCGGACTCAGTGGGCATCAATCTCATGTGCGACATGTGGCAGAAGCATGGCATTGAGGTCTTCGGCGCGGCCGGCTTCACCCGGTTCAGCAGGAACTGAAATGTTCGATCGGGCCTCGTCGGTGGTAAAGAACGCCGAAAAGCTGTCATTCGACTATGTGCCGGATACCATAGTGTGCCGGGATGAGCAGCAGCAGGCGTTGGAAACGCTATTCCGCCCGTTGGTCAGCGCCGGTAGGCCCTGCACAGCATTCCTCACCGGCGGCGTGGGAACCGGCAAGACGGTGACTGCCAAGCGTTTCTGCGCTGACATGGCTCGCTATCTCCAGCAGCACGGCGGGGCGATGGACAGCATATTCGTTAACTGCCGTATCCGCAACACTGAATACGGAGTAATCCTCGAACTGCTCCGCCATTATGACAAAGGTTTCCCGGACCGCGGTTTCTCGGCGGATGAGATGTTGCTTTCGCTGAAGAAGCATATGGAGAGCGGGATGCACCCGGCAGTCATCACGCTCGACGAGGCTGACAATCTGCTCAAGAACAACAGCCGCAACTTGGTTTATCAGCTCTCGCGTTTCAGCGAAGAGCTGAAGGGTACAGGCTCGCTGTCGCTGATCCTCATCTCGCAGAATCCGATCGCGGAGATGCTGGATGAGGCGACGATGTCTACATTCAAGCGGGCCAACGCCATCCGCTTCAACCGTTATTCCCGTAACGAGTTGCGCATGATCGTCGTTGCGCGGGCGCAGATTGCCTTGGAGGAAGGCGCTCTCACATCAGAGGGGGCGGATATGATCGCCGACTTGGCGACCGAGTTCGGCGACGCTCGTTTCGCCATTGAGATCCTCGAGCGCGCGGCCAATCTGGCCGAGACAGAGAATCTCGGGCGCATTTGTCCCGATGACATCCGCACCGCCGGTTCGTCTATCTACAGCGATGTCTCCGAAGCGAAGCTGGAGGATCTGGACACCAACCGCCGGCTGGCGCTGCTGGCCATTTCCCGTGCGATGCGGGATAAGGCTAGCGTCAGCATCACGGCAGCTGAGAAGACCTATGCGGTTGTCTGCGAGGAGTACAGTGTTCCAGCCCGTAAGCACACACAATTCTGGACCTACATTCAGGGGATGGAGCGCAGCGGGCTGCTGGAGACCGAGGTCCGCAGCGAAACTGACGGCGGCCGGGTCACCTACATCGAGATTCCGAACATTCCGCCCCGTGAGCTGGCCAAGAAGCTCGAGTATCTCATCGATACTGAAGGGACAGCGGCGGACGAGAGGGACCTAGAATGAAGTGCGACCTCTGTGGCCAGGAGGCTGTGACATTCATCCGTTACAACGGCTCCCATCTGTGTGTGGACCACTTCATCGACTATTTCGAACGGCGCGTCAAGCGGGAGGTCCGCAAAGAGGTCGACCTGCATGCAGGCGATGTACTGGCGGTTGCTGTTTCCGGCGGCAAGGACAGCATGGTGACGCTGAGCCTGATGTCGCAACTGTTCAATGCGCGGAACGGCATCCGCGTTGTCGCCGTCACGATCGACGAGGGCATTGCTGGGTACCGCCCGCCGAGTCTGGAGATTGTTCGGCAGTTCTGTGCCGAGCATCACATTGAGTCGCGGGTGCGGGCGATCAGCGAGCTGGGTGTCACCATGGATGAAGTAGCACCGATTGCTGAGGGCAGCAGCCCCTGCACCTACTGCGGGGTATTCCGGCGGAAGCTGATGAATGACGAGGCGCGCCGGATCGGCGCACGTTACCTGGCGACCGGCCACAACCTCGACGATATGGCCCAGTCGGTGATGATGGACTTCACCCGGGGCGACGTCGAGAGGCTGGCCCGGCTCGGGCCTCACACGCACGTGCGGCCGGGGCTTATTCCGCGCTGCTACCCGCTACGGCTGATTCCGGAGAAGGAGTCGCGGCTTTACGCGATGCTGGCGGACGTCCCGTTCTGGGACGGCGAGTGTCCCTATTGGCAGGCCGCCCTGCGTAACGAGTACCGCGACATGGTGGACGGGCTCGAGCGGCGGACGCCTGGCGCGAAATTCAGCATCGTTTCCTCGTATGATCAGCTGCGGCCGTTGCTGACCAAGGCCTATCCGCCGGTCGTGCCGCGCTTCTGCGCCTGCGGTGAGCCATGCAACGGTACTCGCTGCAAGGCCTGCGAGTACGAAGAGTACCTGCGGAAGCAGTTGGGCAAAGACTGAGCATTTTCAAAAGTCCTTGAACGGCACGAGGTCACAGCACCGGCAGGCCAAGCACATTGTCTGGCAGGTCTGTGTCGTCAGGCCGTAATGCAACATGATTTCCTTCTGCATCTTTGCCACGGCGATCATGCGGGCTGGGGCCACTGGTTCGGGGTCGACCATGGCCTTTGCCAGGCTCTCCCGGTTGTAATTGTTGTAGCGCAGCGGCCGGACCGTCGGGATGACGCCCAGTCCGCAGAGCAACTCCATGGTCTGGCGTAGGTCCTCGTCACTCTCGCCCATGCCGAAGATGACGTTCGAGGTGACCTTTCCACGGCCGAAGACGGCCACGGCCCAGCAGAGACACTGCAATATGTTGTCGTAGCTGAGGTCAGGGCAGACGCGGGAGAATACCGCGCGGCTCGGAGATTGGAGATTCAGCTTTATCTCATCTGCACCAGCGGCCTTCAATGCCTCGATCTGTGCCCTGGTATCGACATACGGCTCAATTCCGATCGGTGTGTCGGGGAAAGCGGTGCGGAAGGCCTGTACGCAGGAGACGAAGCGGTCCACAGTGGCTTGCACGCTGCCGACGACTCCGCTCGTGAGGGCGATGGCCCGCACCGGGTGCATCTTCGCTACTTCCAGAGTCATCGCGACCATAGCCGCGTCGGAATAACCCTTGTATGCGCTCTCGCCCAGCCGTGGCGAGGCGCAGAAGGCGCAGCGGTAAATGCAACGCTGGTCGAGGGTGAAGAAGGCCTGCTCCGGACTGTGGAAGACCACCGGTTCGATGCGGACGTCGTTAAGGAAAGGCTGTCCCTGATGCGTTAGGCCGTACCGTCCGTTTCCCAGGTCGTGCAGTTCGAAATCGCCTCTCTCGTAGGAAACGGCCTTCTTAACGCGAAGACCGCCGAACGCGAAGACCGCCGAATCGTTGCCGGCACCCGGGCCGGCAGTGGAATGCGAAATGCGCACCGGGAGGACGAGACCGGCCGGCAGACGGACTCCGCCGCCAAGGGCCAGCGTCGCTTTTGCGAATATCAAATCTTCTTCCATTTCACACCGTCCGTAGAATCCTCGAGAGCATAGCCCGCCTCGGTAAGCCTGGTGCGGATCATGTCGGCGAGCTCGTACTGTTTGCGGGCCCGAAGCTCCTTGCGCAGATCAATCAGTATCCGCATGACTGTATCGAGGTCGTCGTCGCTCTGTGTATCCGCTGGCAGTATGCCCAGCACCTGGTCGACTTCCTGCATGAATGTGAGCAGGCACGCGGAGCCCTCCTTCGTGAGGTTACGGTCGGCCATCAGTTTGTTCGAGGCGCGGGCCAGCTGGAAGAGGGTCTCGATCGCCGCGCGGGTGTTGAAGTCGTCATCCATTGCGACCGCGAAGTCGCGGCGAGCGTCTTCCGTCAGTTTGGCAGCTTCGCCGACCTCACCAGCAGGGCCGTCGCGGGCGCAGGCTTGCAGGTCCCGATAGTTGTTCCAAAGCCGGCGCAGGGCAGCCTGAGCCTCTCTCATATTGTCCTCTCCGTAGGCCAGCGGGCTGCTGTAGTGTGTGTTGAGGAAGTAGAACCGGATTGTGTAGGAGTCGAACTGTTTGGCCACGTCCTCGACTTTGAAGAAGTTCTTCAGCGACTTGGACATCTTGACGGTCTGCCCGTCCGCGTTGCGGGTTTCGAGCATGCCGTTGTGCATCCAGTAATGAGCCAGTGGGCCGCCGGTAACGGCTTCGGTCTGCATGATCTCGTTCTCATGGTGCGGGAAGACGAGGTCGTTTCCGCCACCGTGGATGTCTATAACGTCGCCCAGGTAGTGGCGGATCATGGCGGAGCATTCGATATGCCAGCCCGGCCGACCCTTGCCCCAGGGCGAGTCCCAGGACACCTCGCCTGGCTTTACGCCCTTCCAAACAGCGAAGTCCAGCGGGTCCTCCTTGTTCGGGTCGGCGTCCAGCCGGCCAGAGGACTGCAGTTCCGCGATAGTGCGGTGGGAGAGTTTCCCATAATCATGCATCTTGCGGACGCGGAAGTATACGCTGCCATCACGGACGGCGTAGCCGTAGCCTCTGTCTATGATGTCCTGCACCATTTGGATTATGTAGGGCATGCTGGTGCTGGCCTGGGGGTAGATGTCTGCCCGTTTCACACCTAGTTTCGTGACATCCTCGAAGTATTTCTTGATGTAAGTGGCCGAGAGATCCAGCGGCGCGATGCCGCGCTCGTTGGCGCGGTTGATTATTTTGTCGTCGACGTCGGTGAAGTTCGTGACGAATGTCACTTTGTAGCCGAGGTACCGCAGGTAGCGGGCGACGGTATCAAAGACGATGATGCTGCGGGCGTGGCCCATGTGGATGTCGTCGTAGACGGTCACGCCGCAGACGTACATCTTTACCTCGCCCTCCTTAATGGGCACGAACTCCTCCTTGCGATTGCTCAACGTGTTGTAGATCATCAGGGTCATGGCTTGTCCTCCTTCTTCGCGGCTTCGCGGTTGCTGATTGCCTTCTCGGGGACCGAGAAGCCGTCCATAAGCTGGTCTTGATGTTCCAGGGCCATGAGCATGCTGCGGAGCTGCTCGATCTCGACCTCCATCTTGTCCATGCGGTCCTCGACGTAGTCGGGTATTTTGTTATGATCGAGGGCGTTCGCCATGTCCACGCGGATGCCGCACTGACTGACGACGCGGCCAGGTACGCCGACCACGGTGCAGTTCGGCGGCACGTCCTTCACGACAACCGAACCGGCGCCGATGCGGACATCGTCCCCGATTGTGATATTGCCAAGGATGATGGCGCCTGCGCCGCAGACCACCCGGTCGCCCAGAGTGGGGTGGCGCTTGCCCTTGTTGAAGGAAACGCCGCCCAGGGTCACACCTTGGTAGAGGGTGCAGTCATCGCCGACCACGGCGGTTTCGCCTATGACCACGCCGGTGGCGTGGTCGATGAAGAACCGCCGACCTATAGTAGCGCCTGGGTGGATGTCGCAGCCGGTCTTCTCGTGAGCGATAAAGTTGAGTTTACGCGCTTCATCGAACTTGCCCTCCAGCCAGAGCCGGTGGCTCTCCCGGTACATGCAGACCGCGTGAAAGCCGGTGTGGTAATTGATCGCGTCCGCCTCGTCAATGATGGCAGGGTCGCGCTCCATGACTGCCTTAAGGTCCTCAGGGTCGTACTTCATCATAGCTGTCGCTGACCATCAACCCATCCGCGCCTAATAAGGGTTGCTTACGACCGGCGTGACCAGCAGAGAAGGCTCACAGCACCTGCAGCGACCAGTAGCGCTGCCAGAAGAGGCTCCCAGGAGAGGGCATCCGCGTCTGCGGCGTCTACCGTATAAGCCTTAACCCGTACATTGCTTGAGCCGTCGGCGCCGAGATCCTCCCACGTGCAGCCGTCAGCACTCACGAAGCTTTGGCCGGCGCGTGCCCCGGTATCGTAATAGTAATACGACGGGTCTGGGCTGGCAAAGTCGTCGATCTCTGACTCATCAGTGTCTACGGGCAGATAGACCGCCTCGTCTACGTCGGTGAGCGTTACGGTGACCGCGAAGGTCTCGTCGGCCCGTAGCTCCACCGCGGTCGGCAACGTCACTGTCTGGTAGCCGGCGAAGCCGGTCGTGCCTCTTACGGTGGCTGTCAGCCGCCCACTGGTCGGATCGGACGGATCGGTCAGCCCGACGTATATCTGCACAGTGTAGTCCGTTCCGGCGCTATGCAGGCACCAGAAGGAAGCAGCGTTCAGCCGCTCGCTGCCCTGGGCGGTGAACACGTTCGCCATGCTGCCGGCGTGGCCGTAGGTAATGTCCTGATGTGTAGATACGCCGCCGTCGTACTGATATGTGTGATCGCACCAGTCTGCGGCAGCGACATCATACGTGTAAATCATGGAGCGTCCATTGCCGTAGTAGGAGATCCAGAAGTAGCCCCCGTCGCTCCACTCCTCTCCCCAGGAGTTCCGGCACAGCCACGCACCGTCTCCGGCGGGCGCACTCCGGAACTGTGAGGCATCGTAGCCGTCGTCGTAGCCGACGATGATCACTTCATGGTTATCCAACTGGTCCGGCGTCGTGTCGTAGTATGAGACGGTGCCGTTATTTCCCGTCATCACGTTGGCGTCATTATACACGATACTCAGAGTGAGGGCATATCCGGCGGCGACCAGTGATTTCATCCCGTTGATATCGGTGCCGTTCAGCCGTAGGATTCCGGTTACCCGGACGGCATCGTTCATGTAGACGTCCTCGTCGGCGAGCGTGAAGTCCGCCGGCAGGTCTGCCGAGGCAGCTGGAACAGTCGCGGCGGTGACTGGACCCCGGCCGGTGGCTAAGGCATAGGATTCATAGAGATCGGCACCGCCCATCATCATCAGGGTCTTGTTGCTGACGACCGTAATGCGGTCGTCGGCCAATCCTCCGTCTGGGTCTACGAGATCGTTGAACTGCGTATAGACCAGCTGCATCGGTGAGAGAGCTAGGGTCGCTGCGTCGTAGCGGCCGGTGCGGAGCATGGCGTTCTCAAGCACACCGACCGTTGCGAAGGCCCAGCAGGTGCCGTCCAGTCCCTGGTCCTTTACGCCGGTGATTAGCCCGCGGTCCCGCAGATCGCAGCTGGTAGGCAGTGCGCCGGAGTATCCACGTATCGGCGGAGTTATGCCGTCATCCACATAATAGGTGGTTTCTGTCGCTGCAACGACCGTAGCGCTAGGCAGGATAAGCAGAACGACGAGCAGAATGACGGCAGCCGGGCCGGCGATTGCAATCGTTCTCATGGCCATCCTCCACTTACTCCTCGAAGCCTTGGTCCTTCTGGTCGGGAGCGAAGTTCACCGCGGGGCAGGGGCCGTAGCACTTCCGGCAGAAGATACAGTTGTCCTCGTGGATGTGCACCTTGCCGCCCTCCATATACAGCGCGTTCTCCTTGCAGCGTGCGGCGCAGAGACCGCAACCGACACAGTTGAAGGCCCGTGCCACCAGCTGGTAGGCCTCGTCCATCTGCCGTTTGGCATCCTCAGCCACTGAGGCCTTGGAAATAATCGAGCCGGCGCCGTAGAATGTGACGTAGTTGGCGCTTAGCGTGTCATTCTGTTCGTCCAGCTGCGGTACCCAACCCAGGGCGTGTGTGAACGGCTTGAGCTCCTTTAGGTCTATCGGGCGGGACAGAGCCGCCTCGATGCTGAAGCCGAAGGTGCAGGGCGAGTATCCGTCCTGGACGCGGATGGCAACTGGGCCGTTGGCGGCTGTCGCGGCAGCCTTCCTGCGTGTGATGGCCGGCAGATCCTGTCCGGTGACCCGTTTGACTTCCTCACGGACAGACGGCGGGACGCTCTTCCAGCGCCAAAGGCCGTAGCCTTTCCACTCCGGCGGGAATCCGTTCGTCGCGGCATATTCGCTCAAGTACTTATCCCATTGCGGATAGCGGGAGCTGGCCTGCGAGACGGCATCCAGGTCCGCCATGTCGGAGGCGGGGCAGAGGAAGCAGCCTATGCGGTCTAGGCCGCGGGTGTACCAGACGTTGTACGGCTCCTGCTTGTAGAAGAGGTACAGCCATACGTGCATGGCGCTCCATTCCTGGATGGGAGAAGCGCCGATCTGACCCGGGGTCCAGGGATTTTGCCAGACCCGCGGCTTTGCGTTGCGGGCCTCGGACTCGTACTTGCGCTGACCGATAAACGAAAGTACTCCCTGCGGGTAGTGCTCGTTGATGGCGGCCACAGTCGGGCCCAGCTTGTTAGTCTTACAGCACCAGCGGAAGTCCTTGGCTGGAGGCCCGAAGTAGACCAGATTGCCGAAGAATGCATTCTCTGGTGGTTTCTGCTCGATGAGTTCGATCTCGTGGCGGGAGGCAACTTCGTGCACGTGTGTCACAGTTTCGTCGAACTCCAGGCCGGTGTTGACGAACATCGCCGGAAGCTTCAGACCAGCGTCGAGGGTCAGCAACAGGGTGGCCAGTGAATCCTTTCCGCCAGAGAACGAGACGACGGCCGGTACCTCGGGGTGTTTGGCAATGATGTTTTTTATAAATCCGACGGCCTCGTCCCGACGTTTTTCAATGACGCCGCGATTGGCAGAGACGGCATCATTCCAACTATGGCAGGTCGCCGAGGTGATCGGCTCCTCGTGCTCGTGCCAGCGGGTCTTGACGGCGAGGCCGTGATCATCTGCCTTCATAGAAGGGCCGGTCATCTTTGCGATGCCGGTGCCTACGACCGTACGGTCGGCGGTGACGATGATTACCTCGTCATTATCCTTGATGTTGGGGTCTGCATCTGCTACGCCGGGCGCCATGAGGTTCCGGCTCTGCTGCACGAACGGGACCGCGCCGGGGTCGCAGACGACGAACCCTTTCGTCATGATCTTGGCGATGCGAAGGGCGCCCTGCATGCGGATGATGAACCGCCAGCCGGCGCCAAGGTCGTAGCGCAGCGTGGCCACCACTGCGCCGTCGGCCAGAACTTCCTCCATCCGGTCGATAGCCGGGGACTTGCTCATAATCGCCAGATGGCCGGCGGGAATCAGCGTCTCGCCGCAGCCCGGTCCGAAGCAGGCATCCGTCAGCCGGCGAACGCGAGCGATGTCATAGTCGAAAGCGGGCCGTGCATCGGCCGGCGGAGTCAGCTCCATGGACGCGGTTGGTGCGTTGCAGACCGGGCACTGAGTCTTCTCCATGATCGGGAGGTTGCACTGGAAGCACCATTTAAGGTGGTTCTTCCCCAGTTTCATCATGGCCATGGCGCAGCCATAGTGTACGGCGCATAAAAACCAAACGGTACTTGACCTAGCGCGCGCATAGTTAAAATAATCTGAGGGCCTGCTCGGTGCTGAGGCGTTTAACCTATGCAGAAGAAAATCAAGGCTTCGAGGCGCTCGATGGGCATGAACTATGCGATCCGTGAGGTCACCGTTCCCGCTGCCGCCGCCGCCGCTCGGGGCCTCAAGATGTACAACTTCAACATAGGGGATCCCAACAAATGGGACTTCGAGACCCCCGAGTACTTCAAAGAAACTCTCCGCCAGGCGGTGGACAACACCGACAACGGATACGGCGACTCTCAGGGTAACCTGAACCTCCGCCAGGCCATCGTGGATCGTGAGTTCGAGAAGAACGACGTGCACATCAGCTCCGACGACGTTTACATCACCAGCGGCGTCAGTGAGTGCATCAATGTCATGATGGGCGCGCTCATCGAACCCGGCGACGAGGTGCTCGTTCCTGGCCCTGGCTATCCGTCATATGCCCAGTATATAAACTTCTACGAGGGTAACGTCGTGCCCTACCGGCAGATCGAGGAGGAGAATTGGCGTCCCGACATCGACATGATGCGGGACCGTATCACCAATCGGACGAAGGCCATCGTGGTCATCAACCCGAACAATCCGACCGGTGCCGTGTATAATGAGAAAGACCTGCGGGCTATCGGAGATCTGGCGGCGGAATATGATATCCCGTTGATCTCCGACGAGATTTACGACAAGATAGTCTTTGAGGGAAGGTTCTTCTCGATCTCCCGGCTACCTAGCGACATCCCGCGGGTAATCCTCAACGGCTTTTCCAAGGTCAACCTGATGCCAGGCTGGCGCGAGGGCTACTGCTATTTCATGGACCAGCATGGCCTTATGGACGAGGTTCGCCAGGGTATGATGAAGCAGTTCCGTGCCCGCATCTGCGCCAATGTTCCCTGTCAGGAAGCCGCCCGCGTTTCGCTTCAGGGACCGCAGGACTACATCGTCGACATGAACCGCAAGCTCAAGGAGCGGGCCGAATTCACCTACAAGCGGATCAACGAGATTCCTGGACTGTCTGCGGTTAAGGCGCGGGGCGCGCTATATACATTTCCGAAAGTCGAACTGACAGATTGGAAAACCGACAAGGAATTCGTGTTCGATCTAATAGATCATGCAGGTCTGGTCTTCGTCCATGGATCTGGCTTCTGCCAGGAGTTCGGTCAGGGTCACTTCCGGACCATCCTGCTCCCGCCGATGAACATGCTCGTTGAAGCCTACGACATCCTCGAGAAGTTCATGCAGAAGCATAATTGACCACAGGTGACTGTCGGGCGGAGATGCTTTAAATATAATTACTATATTAGCCACCATTACTGACTCATAGTCAGTAGCGGTCACTTAGACTGCAGGCCGGATTCGGCGATGAGCCGTCTGCTGCAGTTTGGTCCTGTGCCCCCCATCTGGACCAGATGCGACTGCGGAGAGGAGTCCTTGAGACCAGCCAGTCTGCTTTTTTCCGCAGACCGTTCCGGTCTCTCCTCCTCCAATCATCGGGCCGTTATCCAGGACAGCGGCCACAGAAGGTGCCGGACCATGGGTAGAACCAAAGGAACGAACGACCGCAAACAGGAGTTCATCGACGCTAGTATTGCCCTGTTCGTGGAGAAAGGCTACGAGAACACCACTGTTGATGACATCGCCAACCGGATGGGCGTGGCCAAAGGACTTTTCTATTACTACTTCAAGAGCAAGGATGCAGTCTTATACGCGTTCCTCGACTCGTTCATCGTAGAATACTACAATGACCTCCAGGAAGCCATGTGCGTTGACTTCAAGACCCCGGTTGACCGCATCTGGGCCATCGTCATGCCGAACGACAAGATCGCCAAGCGGACCAGGGCCCTCATGTCCCTCTTCCGCGAACGGAAGAATCAGGAGTTCCGCAACATCTTCATCGGTGTCATCCGCAACGAGCTGCGCCCGGTCCTGTACCAGACTATCATTGACAGCGCCGACCAGGGCTACATGAGCATTAAGTACCCTGAGGAAACAACGGACGCTGTGCTTGCGCTTTTTAGCGAGGTCGTGTCAGAGGGCAAGCTCGATGGCATCGAAGACCCGGATGAACTTCGCCGCAGGACCGAACCGTATATCGATGTGCTCGCTCGTATCATGGGACTCGATATGAACAAGGTCGATCCGCCTGTTGACTGCCGTCGGAAGGCGGTCGATTCGGCTGACTGAGAGGCACCTCATCATTTCAAATTCCGGGCCTCAGTCCAGGAAGATTCTTTATAAAGCATCTCTGACGGTTTTAAAAGACGGCCATTGACAATGTTTCTGACAGTGTTCTGAAATTTGATATCACCTTTTTTAATGTTGCACTTGTGATTTAAAAAATGAAATCATCGGGTTCACGGTAGTTTTTTGCCGCATCTACGGCAATAACTGTACCCTATGGAAACTGGCATACCACAGAACGGGCAGAAATCGGAATTGATGTGCGTCTGCTCAGCTGTCCGCAGTTTGTCGTCGGACTGAGTCGGTGGGACGGGTTCTATTCCTGAAAAGACATTTGATGGTTCTTCGGGAGCCGGCCGTTTCGGAGCGAGGAAATGCCAGAAGCCAACTGCGGCGATAACAAGGCCGATGGCAGAAAAGAACAGCCCGAATAGCCAGAAAGGGACGCCGGCCGACTGTGCCATAACGGACCAGTAAAGACCGAAGCTACCGAAGGCGGTCCCGAAGATGCCCTGCGTTAGCCCGGCGAGACGGTAGTTCGTAGCATTCGAGTTCATAGGATTTGGGATGAAGGCACGGATATGTAACGCTGTCTGTCCGCAGGGGCCTCCTGGTGCCGACATTTTGAATATGCGGTACAGTATTGGAGAAGCGATGACAGTGACGTTGAGCGTTAAAGGAAACGAACGGTGTGTGCCGATCGGCATGACTGTTGAGGTCGCGGCACTGCAGGCCGGACTCAATCCGGATGCCTATCTTTTCGTGATTAACGGTCGGCCGGTACCGATGGATCATCCGCTGGTGGATGGCGAGACCGTCAAGGCGCTCAAAGTTGCGTCAGGCGGATGAGCTGCGGGCGAGGGTGTCGAGTGCTGTGAAATCGAGACTCTGACACTTTTCGAGTAGCACGTCAAGGTTGGCCACGAAGGCTTGATGTAGGTCGCCCTTTCCCAATATTCCGTCCGTCTTCGCGAACGAGTCCTCCTCTGGGAAGCGTAGCGCCTCGTACGGTACGATGCCCAGGTATTTCATGCCGGTCAGCTGTTTGATGCGCTCAATCCCTGAGTCTAGCAGGGCGGTGTCGCCGCGGAAGCGGTTGATAATGAAGCCCCTCAGAAGCGGCCGGACGTCGTCTGGCAGCAGCCGCCAGGTTCCATATATCGCTGCAAAAACGCCTCCCCGCTCGATGTCTCCGATCAGAACTGTCGGCATCGGCCGCGCACGTAGCAGGCCTACGTTGGCTAAATCTGTATTCTGCAGGTTGATTTCCGCCGGGGAACCGGAGCCCTCGCAGACGATGTTTCCATATTGTGCCAACAGCCGGTCATAGCAGGCTCCAGCCTCCTTCATCATAGCCGTCCGGTTGAGCGGATGCTCTTCATCGAGGTCAAGCAATGGCCGTCCTTTCAGAATCAGTTGCAGGGTGCCCTTGCCGGTCGGTTTTAGGAGTATAGGGTTCATGTCGGCGGTCGGTTCGTGGCCGCAGGCCCAGGCCTGGAAGGCCTGCCCCATGCCTATCTCTGCCCCGTCCGTGGTGACGTAGGAATTCAGCGACAGGTTGGAGACCTTGAACGGCGAGACAGTCAGTCCCTGCTTCACCAGGTGACGGCAGTACAGCGCCGTGAGAGTGGTCTTGCCGGCGCCAGATGCGGTGCCGAGAAATAGTATGGAGCTCAACGGTCCGCCTCCAACAGGTTGTCGATGGCTTTCATGTCCAATGCCGCTGCAAAGCCGTCTGCCAGTCTGTCTAGGTTAAGGTCAACGGTCGTCTGCCAGTCTGTGGCTGGTGCGGCAGTGGTCGTTGAGGTTCCGGCCGTTTCTATCAGGCCGAGGAACCGCTCCCGGAACGCTGGCCGGTCGAATATGCCGTGCATATAGGTTCCGAAGAGCATTTCATTTCTGCAGACTGAACCCTCGGTTTCCTTCCGCCGGCCGTGGGAAGTAATGCGAAACAGTGGCGTCTCGCGGGACTCCGAGGTTCCCATGTGGATTTCATAGCCTTCCACATCCCCGCCGCCATCGATAATGATGCCGCGGTCACGGACAGTCCGCTTTGCATAGCTGTTCCAGGAGGACTCGGCATCGAAGAAGCCGAGCCCGGGAGTGTCGCCCGGTACGCTCCCCTCGAGCCCCTGCGGGTCATGCAGCACCCGTCCCATCATCTGGTAGCCGCCGCAGATGCCGAGAATGGGAACCTTGCCCTTCAGCGCAGCGATAGCATCAGCCATGCCCGTCTTCCGCAGCCACTGCAGATCGTCGATAGTGTTCTTCGTCCCGGGCAGGATGATAGCTCCGGCGCCGACCAGGTCTGCCGGTTTTGTGGCGAAGATCACGGTGGCCTCATCATAAAGCGGATCGAGGTCTGTGAAATTGGCGATGCGGGGCATCTTTATGACGGCGATATGCTTGGAGCCGTGTCCGCGGACGCTCATGCTGCGGAATGTTTCCGAGTCTTCGCATGGCAGTTCGACGTCCAAGTGTGGGACGATACCCAGCACCGGGATACCGGTCAGCGCCGTCAGCCGGTCAGCGCCGTCCCTCAGTTTCGTTGGGTCACCCCTGACGTTGTTGAGGATAATTCCTCTCACGCGCGCCCGGTCAGCCGGGGCCAGTAACTCAACGGTGCCTATCGCGTAAGCGAACGCGCCGCCCCATTCGACGTTCACCACGAGGAGACAGACGGCGTCCGCCAGCTCCGCGGCCCGCATGTTTGCGATGTCTGCGTCGTAGATGTTGATCTCTGCTGGCGATCCGGCGCCCTCCATCACGACATAGTCGTAGCGGTTCAGCAGGAAGTCGAGATTCCTTTTTACTATGGTCTTTCCCGATTCAGGAACGAACTCTGAGTAATAGTGTTGAACGTCGTAGTCGCCAAAAGGTTTACCCTCGACTACGACCTGCGAGCGGACATCGCCTTTGGGCTTCAGCAGAATGGGGTTCATGTGTTCGTCGGCGTTTGTCAGTCCAGCTGCTTGAGCTTGGAGCATCTGGATCATGGAGATCTCGCAGCCTTTGGGCGTTACCCGGGAGTTCAGGCTCATGTTCTGCGACTTGAAGGGGGTGACGAGATAGCCCTGACGGTGGAGCAGACGGCAGAGTGCCGCAGCAGTTACGGACTTGCCAGCGTCAGAGGTTGCGCCTAGCACCATCAGTGCCCGGCCCCGGTGCCAGAAGCGCTGCTTGGTCTCCAGAAACAAAGTATGCAGGGCCTCGCTATCCGCGGCAGTCAAATGCCGCATCCGGAGCTCCTGCATTACGAAAGCGGCGACCGTCGGCCGGTGGATGAACACACACCCCTCACATGACCAGATCATCTCGCCACTTTTCCGCGTTATATTGCATCCGAAGGTCGGGTCGTGGCACGGGAAGAACGGGCAGTAGCAGAAAGTGCAGTCCTGGCCGGTAAAATGGCTCGGATGGTAGGGGCATCCCATTTTTGGACCGATGCAGCCGGCCGCGATTTCTCTGTCGACCCTGTTGGCGATGGTATCCATCCGTATTACCTTGTGGACATGATGGCATGCCGTGATAAGAAACTATTGGATGACTGAGCCATCCTCGGTAATTTCGGCGGCTTCCAGAGGTTGTTTATATGGTAGTGTCGCCTTATCTTCTGCGATGGAAGCCGATTTTAAGTTCATCCACTGCGCCGATCTGCATCTTGGCGCTCGCTTCCGGCGGCTGTCTGCTTATGATCCCGAGCTGGGTCGGCGGCTGGCCGAAGGTACTTTCCAGTCGTTCCACCGCATCGTCAATCTTGCCATAGCCGAGCAGGCGGACTTCATGGTTATCGCGGGTGACGTTTTCAACGAGGGGACAGAAACGCCCGGTACTCGGGCCCGGCTGGTCGAAGAGTTGGCGCGCCTGCCTATGCAGGTGTTCATGGTTCGGGGTAACCACGACCACGTGATGGCCTGGGATGAGGGGCTTCCGTTCCCGCCCAACGTCACACTCATGGGCACTGAGCTGGAGAAGCATCGTCTGGTCATTCGTGGCCGGACGGTGGAAGTCGTTGGCTGTAGTTTCCCGGAGCTGCACACGGGCGAGAACCTGTCGTTAAAGATGCACGGATCGCCGGGTGTGTTCACGATCGGGTTGCTACATTGCACAGTGTCGGAGGTGGCGGCAACCATGGAGTATGCGCCCTGCGCCCGCTCCGACTTGTTGGGGCGGAACATCGAGTACTGGGCCTTGGGGCACATTCATCTGCGTACTGTCCTTCAGGAGGCCGACCCATGCATCGTCTATCCAGGTGATATCCAGGGTCTGTCGGCAAAGGAGGTCGGCGAGAAGGGTGCCTACGTCGTTGAGGTGACCGGCGACCGGTGCCGGCTGGACTTCCGGCCGACCCAGGAGGTGCTCTGGAAATCGATGGAGGTTGACATCGGCGGGCAGAATCAGAACGGCGTGATCGAACAGATCAGGGTGCAGGCCGCACCGGGCACACTGGTCAGTCTTGATCTGGTCGGCCGTGGGCCGCTGGACCGGATGATCCGGGCCGATCCGGAGGCATTCTTGCAGGCGGCGGAGCGGGCCACCGGTTGCCGGATTTCGATCAACAAGTTGGTCACTGCACCGGCGCTTGACCTGGATCGGCTTGCCGCCGGCCAGACGATCACTGGTCAGGTGGTCCGCACTGGTCGGGAGTTGGCGGAGCTGAGCGGGGAGGAGCTGTTGGCGCAGCTCATAGAGCGCTGGCCGCTGGCCAAGGATCATCTGGACACTCTGCAGTGGATGGCCCGGTCAGGCCGGCTGAAGGAGTTGCTGACGGACGCCGAATGGCGGCTACTCAGCCGCCTCACGGAGGGACAGGCATGAAGGTCGACCGCGTCCGCGTGGATGCGTTCAACAACCTGCAGGACTGGGACTGGCAGCCGGCTTCCGGGCTGAACGTCGTCTATGGTCCCAACGAGGCGGGCAAAACCTCGCTGAAAGAGTTCGTCACCCGTCTGCTCTTCCCGTCGCAGCGGTGCTCGAGCAAGGACTATCCGGCCGCCCGGACGAGCGACCGCGGTACGCTTATAGGCACCCTGGCGGACGGCTCGTCGGTGCGGCTGACGCTTGACGGCAAGAGGTCCGTCGATGGCGGCATCGCCGACGTCTGCGGTCTCGACCAGGAGGAGTATCGGCAGATCTACTCTCTGGACTCCGAAGCCCTCCATGAGACGAAGGTTATCGAAGGTGGTCGGGTGCGCGACCGCTACCTGACTGTGGCCGGCGGCAATGACCTGCCGGCGATCGCCGCTCAACTGGATACCGAGCGGACCGCGCTGCTCCCGGACAAGCGGAGGACGGCCGAATGCGGCTTGGCCCGGGCTCAGTCGCAGGTGGATCGGCGGAAGCAGGACGAGACTGAGTTTAGGATTAAGGACAACCAGTACTCTGGCCTGAAGTTGCGTCAGGCGGAGCTCGAGAAAGCGGCGCAGGCCGCCAGAGCTGAGTTCGACCGCTGTGAGCGGGCGGCACAGGCAGCGGAGGCCGCCATCAAGCAGGCCAATACGCAGCAGACAATAACCGAGCTGGAGCTTGAGGAGGCCCAGCTGAAGGAGGCGGATACCGTCACCGAGCAGGAGAAGGGCGACTACCGGGTGTTGGAGAAGGCTGTGGACGATGCCCGCCGCGCGATTGGAACGGCCAAGGGGAGATGGGACGACGCTGTCGTCTCACTCGGCGCGGTCAGCGGACCGGCGATCCTAGCCCAGGCCGACGAGATCGAGGATCTGGCGCAAAATGTCACTCTCTACCAGGACCTGAAACGCCGCCGGGGCGCCGGACCGACTCCGACGCCGGCCGTCCGGCGGCCGCTGCCTTATCTGATCATCATCGGAGCACTGCTGGCCATTGTGGGAATCGGTCTCGCGGCTTTCGGGCAGCTGCTGCCCGGCGTTGCGTTCCTCGTGGTCGGCGCAGTCATCGTGCTGCTCGGTCTGCGGGCCCAGCAGAAACAAGCACCGATTGTCGCCACTGCGCCCGTGCCGGCAGCCGATGCGCAGATCGAACAGAGCCTGGCGGACCTCGAGGCCCGGTTAGGCCGGGTCGCTGCTGCGGTCGGGATCACGGCCGGCGATTTCACGCTAGGTGTCGCCCGTCTTCAGGATCTTCTTGACCGGGCCCTGGCCGAGAAATCGGCCCGCACAGAACACGATGCAGCACTCGCCGCCAGCCAGAGCTGCGAGCGGGAGCGGCAGCTCTTTCTGACTGGCTACGGCGGCGAGGAGCGCTACCGGCGCCTGGTCGCCGCGCAGCCGAGGTTGGCCGAGGTCCGCGGACAGCTGTCCGGCCTACGGAAGACCCTGCCGGACGCCGGAGCGGAGCCTGCCGGGGACCCGGCGGCGCTGAAGGCGCAGCGCGATGCTGCCCTGGCGAAGCTTGAGGCGGCCAATCGGGATCAGTCGGCTAACGAGGCTCAGCTGAAGGCAATCCTCGGAGATCACGACCTCGACGAGGCTATCGACGCCACCGCCGAAGCCGGGAAGAGCTACCAGGGAGCCGTCGGGCAATGGGCGGAGCTGGCTATGGAGCGGATGCTGCTGGACCGGGCGAGCGACACGGCCTACGCGGAGCACCGGCCGCAGGTACTCGACGACGCTGATCGCTACCTCGGCCTGATGACTGCCGGCGCCTACCAGCTGCACCAGGATCCGCAGGGACCGGCACTGGCAGTCGAGGAGCGCCGGACGCAGCGGGTCAAGGGTCTGTCGGAATGCTCCGCCGGTCTTCGCGATCAGGTCCTGCTAGCGGTAAAGATGGGTGTGGCGCTGAGCCTTTCGAAGGAGCGGCCGCCGCTGATCCTAGACGATGTGCTCCTGACCTCTGACTGGGAGCGCAGGCAGGGCGCTATCCGGGCGCTTGCTGACTTGTCACAGCGGCTGCAGGTGCTTTACTTCACCTGTGATCGGAGCACCCGTGACCTGCTCGTTGCGGCCGGTGCACAAGAGTTGGACCTATCATCCCCCTAATGTCTATAGGGACACCTAACAAACCTTTTTAACCGCCTGCTATGATATGGAGAGCAGGGGAAATCCACTTTCCCTGTTCACATATCACGATCATCGGCACGGAGACTAGACTCCCGTGTCATTACGCCGCGCTCCTGATGAAGGACACTGTGGCAAACTAGCAACGACGGGAATGGAAGGCTGAGTGAGCCGACTGTAGGTCGGCTGACAGCCTGCGCGGCAGCTCCGCGGACAGCAGACGGTGGGTTTTTCTTAGCATCCGAGGGATTCCCTTGAACACTATCGATCCAAACGCAACAAAATATATGGTAAAAGCCAAGATCAATGCCGACGGTGTCGTCGACAAGCCCGATGTCGTAGGGGCGATCTTCGGCCAGACAGAGGGGCTACTGGGCGAGGATTTAGACCTGCGCGACCTCCAGAAATCCGGTCGCATCGGTCGCATCGAGGTAGACGTCGTCTCTAAAGGCGGCAAGTCCGAAGGCATCGTCTACATGTCCTCCAGCCTAGACCAGGTCGAGACCGTCATCCTCGCGTCTGCGCTGGAGACCATCGACCGCGTCGGCCCATGCAAAGCCAGCATCAAGGTATTGGGCATCGAGGATGTCCGTATCACGAAGCGTGAGAAGATCGTCGAGCGCGCCAAGGAGTTGCTGACTGAGCTGGTCGAGCAGTCCAAAGGCACCAGTGCAGATCTGACTCAGAGCATCCGGGAGAGCGTGCAGGTGGATGAGATTACCACCTACGGCAAGGATAGGTGTCCGGCCGGGCCGAACGTGAAGAGCTCCGAAGCGATCATCATCGTCGAGGGCCGCTCGGACGTCCTCGCGCTACTGCGCGCGGGCATCAAGAACGCCATCGCTGTTGAGGGCACCAACGTGCCGAAGACCGTCCAAGACCTCTCCCGTGAGAAGGTCACCACTGCTTTTGTCGACGGCGACCGGGGCGGCGAGCTTATCCTCCGCGAGCTCTTCCAGACCTCTGAGATCGATTATGTGGCTCGCGCTCCGCGCGCCCACGAGGTCGAGGAGATGTCCCCCAAGCAACTGGTCAAGTGCCTGCGTAACAAGGTGCCGGGCGATCAGTACATGGAGATGAACGGGCTTTCCTTCGAGGAAAAGGAGCTGTCCGCCGAGGATGCTCAGGCTATTGCCGACAGCGAGGCTGAACCCGTTCCGGCGATCATGAGGGCTGAACCCGTTCCGGCAGAGCCGGATGAGCCAGCTGGGAACCAGACTCTCGAGAATGATTTCCGTCAGCGCAGTCGTCGTGATGACGATTCATTCGGTCGCGGCCGGCGCAGCCGCCGGGGTCGGAACGAGGACGAGGACGACAGTGAGTTCAAGTCGCGTTCCCGCCGCAGCGAGGACGAGGACGACAGTGGATTCCGCGGCAAACGTCACGGCGACGAGCTGCAGCACGGTGCGAACCGTTTCAACGCGGAAAGTGCCGACCGTTGGAAGAAGAAGGAAACCGCTGAGGAGCCCGTCCGCGAACAGGTCGTCGACACCATGCCGGTGCGCAGTGAGCGTCCTGTGGCGATTGAGCAGGGCCCTATCGACGAACAGTTCGAAGAATCGGCTGCGCCGGCGGTCGAGGCTGAGCCCGTGCCGATAGTGCCAGCCGCTGAGCCGATTGCAGAACCGCCGATCAGCGAGGAGCCGGCGGTCGAGGAGGAGTCCAAGCGGACACTCCGTGGTAAGAAGGACATCCGGCGGGGTAAGAACCTGTCTCCCGCTCAGGAGGCGCTGCGCGACATGCTACACGACGTCTCTGGCACCCGGAACTCAGTCCTGCTGAAGGAGGACGGCACCCTGATCGACAAGGTCGAGGTCAAGAACCTTGTCAACTATCTAGAGACTACCGAGAGCGTGGACATCCGCACCGTCGTCTTCGACGGTGTGATCTCCCAAGGTATTCTGGACATCTCGGCGCAGAAGGGCATCAAGACCCTTGTCTGCAAGCGCAAGGGCAAGATCACCAAGCTCCCGGCAGATGTGATCATCTGGACCCGGGACGATCTGGACTGAGGGCGAGTCATGGCAGTCACGAAGAAGACCGCAGTGGAGACCTGGGATGACGTACAGGGGCTCAAAAGCACTGCCGACATACTGATTCCAACCGATCCCCTGGACCGGGTCCTTGGCCAGGAAGAGGCCATCGCTCTGGCGAAGATTGCCGCTGTCCAGCGGCGTCACCTGCTTCTAGTGGGGCCGCCGGGCACCGGCAAGTCAATGATTGCCCGCGCGATCTCAATGAACTTACCCAAGCCTAAGCACGAGATCCGTGTGGTGCACAATCCCGAGAATCCCGAACGGCCATTCCTGGAAGTGCTGGAGGCCAAGGCTGTCAACGCCGAGGAGAAAGCCACCAAGGAGTCCGTAGGCAAGCTGCTGGACCCCGACAAGGCACCGAAGAACGTCGCCGAACGTCTGGGATACCTGTGCAAGTATTGTGGAGCCTATTCAGAGCCGACCGACCTGACCTGTCCGCACTGCGGGAAGAACAAGCTCGACATGAACGTAAACGGCGGCAACAATCCGTTCGGCGACATCATTGGCATGCTGGAGGCCCAGCTGCCTCAGATGGCGGCTGGCAAGGAGCGGGTCAATACCACCCGCATCTTGGCTGACGGAACCGAGGAGACCGTGGTCTTTGAGCGGGCGGATGACAAGATCCGCATGCTCGACACCAAGGCCCTCGAGAAGCGCAACCAGATTCAGAAGAAGTCAAACCAAAAGACCATCGTCGCGCTGGATCGGGAGCCATTCGTCATGGCCACAGGCGCCTCCGAGACGGAGCTGCTGGGTGACGTTCGTCACGATCCCTACGGAGGTCATGATAAGCTCGGTACACCCGCTTACCAGCGGGTAATCCCGGGTGCCGTGCACGAGGCTCACGAAGGTGTCCTGTTCGTTGACGAGATATCGCATCTGGGCAATCTCCAGCGGTTCATCCTGACTGCGATGCAGGACAAGAAGTTTCCAATTACCGGTCGCAACCCGCAGTCGTCGGGAGCCAGCGTCAAGGTGGACAATGTGCCGTGCGACTTCATTCTGGTCGCTGCCTGCAACATCCAGGACTTGCCGAATATCCTGTCGCCACTCCGCTCTCGGATTATTGGTGACGGCTACGAGGTGCTTGTGGACGTCACAATGCCGGATACAAGCCACAACCGGGCTAAATATGCCCAGTTCGTAGCTCAGGAGATTGCCATGGATGGGCACATTCCGAATGCGACGATTGAGGCCGTAGAAGCCATCATCACTGAGGGTAGACGTCGGGCTAAGGCGGACAATCAGCCCAATGCGCTTACTCTGCGTCTGCGTGAGCTGGGCGGCCTCCTTCGGGCCGCCGGTGACATCGCCGTGACCGAGAATGCCAAGCTTATTACCGCCGATCATGTCGAGCGCGCGAAGTTACGGGCTCGTACCGTCGAAGACCAGATCCGCGACCGCTATGGATCCTACCAGAAGGGCATGACGCACGACATATCTGGCGCACAGAAGGAGACTTCGGAGTACTACTACGAGAATCAGCGCATCGACGACCAGATGTTCAACTGAGCGCCAAACCATTTGGCGGGCTTTTGTCCGCCGTTTCTTTTTTTATTCGCAAAAATGTCTCTTCACTGTCATGGGCACAGAACATCTGCTGGTTGGTGTTCTCTCGGGTAATCAGATAGTTGCGGTTGCCGGTCTCGAAGTCCGGTTCTGTATCATCATCAGGTGACGCTAGCGTTCTGGATGGTGGTTATCGGTTTGCGATGACGAACGAGGTCTGGACTGTCGAAAGGAAGCCGATGGCCTGGTGGTCTTTGCAGGTTTGCAATAATTTGTCGTGTTATGATCCATCACGATGAGGTGACTGCTGTCGAGGACGAGGATGCGGTCGGTCTGACAGATAAAGCCGAGATTATGGGTTAATCGATAGGTGTTTCGCTTCTGATTTCTCAGTGCGCAATGTCGCCATGATCAACTGGCCAGTCTGCCCGTCAATGGCAGTCATGATATCAACGAATTGGAGGTCTCCGGCCATTTATGGATTGTCTGAACGATAGCGAGTTGCTGTTCCAGATAGGCAATTGCATTGAAAGTACAGATGATTCGCTGTCTGGAACATTTTCTTCAAGTTTCGACTAACATTAGCTAGGAGATTCTGGTTGTGCAGGAAGCGCAGTGCAATCTGGCGATGATGACAGCAAAAAGGGTCGCATCAGGCTGGCATACTGCAGTCATTTTCGGGTGCTATAATGTAGACGTAGGGTGACCATTACCTGAGTGGCCGTCAGTGATTGGATGCTGTAGGAAGGAAATCGTCGTCACAAACTGGCTGACATTATTGTTGAAATGGGTGATGAGGCTCAAAGCAGATGTGGCAGCCTGGAGAGAGGCGATTTTTGTATGCATATTTTTACACAGGTAATTGCAGAAGGACAGAAGATGGTTACTGATGGTGATGGTTAAAGAAGCGGTATCGTAGGCGAGCATTATTGTTCTTTATTGAACTAACTGATTCTGTGCTTCGCCGAGATTGATGGTCATAGAAAAGTAGGGTATTCAACTGGAGTCATCAATCTGCAGTAGACTTTGCAGACGACCAGCGAAACTACGATAGCACAGACCGACCTATTCTTCTCCTCTAAGAAACATTTCAGCAAAATCAGTGTACTGATTATTCCGACAATGGTTCTGGTTTATTTATGAGTACATGCCAGGAATTCAGCAGTTGGGCATGCACGAGCCAAGCATCCGCACTGCGTTCCCATGGTCTTTATAGAAGTCCGGCAGGTTCTCGACGGGCATGAATCCCCTGTGCTGGTAAAAAGCTACGGCTCCTGTGTTGGTTGTGCGCACCTCGAGTTGTATGGCGCGATAGCCATCCATCAGAGCCCGTTGGCGGAAGGCCGTCAGCAGTTGAGAGCCGAGACCTTGATGCTGGAATCCCGGCTCGACAGCGAAGAGAGCTATGGAGGCCCGTCCGTTCTGCAGACGTGATCCCGCCAGGTAGCCGACGATGTGACCGAAAGGGTCGCAGGCGACCAACTGACCCGTTGGCCACTGAAGACGGAAATACGTGACGACCTCAGGTACGAAGAACTCGTCGAGGCTGGCGCATACAATTGCGTACGCCGCTGCCTCGTTGCTCTCCTGCATGACCCGGATCTCCATGCGCCTTCATCTGCGTTCTCTGTTATATACGATTGCGGAACGCGGAGATTTCCGCAGTACAGTAACTAAGGCGCCCAGTCCGATTACAGCGGCGGCTGCGACATAAGGCATGTAGGACGACCAAAGGTTGCTGTCGCCGGCGATGACCGTGTAAGTGATGGTCTCAGTGCAGTCGGTGCCGACGGCCGTGACGGTTGCGGTGTACGTGCCTGGATCAGGAGTACGAAAAGCGACCGCCGGTACCTTAGTTTCCCGTATCCGGCCGTCGCCAAAACACCAGCTGTACTGCTGGTCTGTCGGGCCAACCACGCGCAGAATGACTGTCTCGCCAGTCCGGAAGGATGAGCCGGAAGCCGTTAGACGGAGTCCGTCCTCCTTTACGGTGTGGATGTTGATGCCCCAGTCTTTCAGGAACAGTGCTGTGAAGAATGTTGCTACTTCGACGGAGCTGATCAGCACTGCCGACTCGCGGTTGTCCTGGAGCGAGGTTGCGGTCCAGTTGACAGAGCCGAGCCAGACGCGGCCGTCGGCGATGATGCCCTTATTGTGGACGGTATTGAATCCGTCCCCGCCCGCTATGGTGATGGCCTTGATCTCTGTTGCGGCGTTTATAAGGTTTACGGCCGTCTGATGGTCCTCTGCGCTACTGCTTACCGAGGCATCGAGGATGAAACGAACGTCCACGTCCTTCGCAGCAGCAGCTTGTAGCCAGCCAAGCGGTGTATCGGAGCCAGGGGTGCGGAAGCTGCTGCCGAGATCAAGCTGTTCCACGTACAATCTTTTCTCCGCATCGATCAGTACCGTCTTTAGTGCGGTATATGAGTCATCTGGCGAGAGGATGGGTGTAACCTTCGCGGCGTAGGTTGGGACTGCATGGTCCGATGGAGTGCGGTAGATCAAGTCGCCAGCATAAGCCCTCAGTTCGGGATAAGCTTCGGCCAGGCTTTTCGTGTCACCGTAAGCATCCGAGAAGTCGTTGGCGAAAATCGATGCCATGTAGGTAGCATAGTCTGCACCGGCTATGATGGCGCCCCAGCCACGGTTGCCGGTACCGTAGCCCAGATTCCCCGCAGTCCAGTTCTCAGAGGTTATAACGACAGTATTCCCGTCGACGACGGCATATTTGTTATGCAGGTATGTATAGCGGCCGCCGCTGGAGCCCGCCGGATCAATGAGGCGGACCTCACCGCCCGCGTCTGTCAGGGCTTTCATCAGAGCGAGTTCTGTGCTTATGTCCACGCCCAATGGCATTCCCTCCAACAGAACCCGTACGTCGACATGACCGATGCTCTGCTGTTCTAGTTGGCACAGCAGAGCGACGAGACTGGGGCAGGTGAGGAGGTAGATCGAGATATCCACCGTAGCCGTAGCGGCTGACAGGGCCGCGTAGATTGGAGCGCCGCCGCTCTCTGGAAAGGAGAACGGTGATACAGTAGCGGGAAAAGCGTCAGGACCGGAGTAAGTGAGTCCGGTCCAGCCAGGCTTTATCGCGATCCAATCTGTTGCACTGTCTGTGTCTGTATTTCCGGTACGTACCAGGTATTGACCGCTGCGGAGTCTTGCAGAATCGCCCGACCAGCCAGCGGTGCCTGGCGAAACGTTGTAGCAAACGGCATCAAGAACAACACTGCCGCGAAGGAGCGAGACTTCATCGCCGTTGTCGGCGAGGGCGAAACTGCCCTTCTTCGCAATGCCATCTGCTCCATAGCTGTGGACATCATTGCGGGCGGAAAACCAGTTGCCACCAGAAGCCTTCACTATAGTTATACGACCGCCTGAAGGGACGATCAAGGACTCATTGAAGACGAGCGTCCCCTCTCCGTCGGTGAGGGTGCAGCCGCAGAGGTTGACTGCCTCGCTGGAAAAATTACCGATAGACACACCTTCGTACGCGGAGTATGGACTGACTTCGATGATGAGAAGCCCGGCGGTTGGCTCAGTCACGGCGGCAGCCGATTGAATGGGTGCTATGAAAAAGATCAGCACCGCCGCAAGCAGGGGTATTTGTCTAGGCAGACGGCCAGACCGGGTCCTCATGTGTATTGATCGGCAGTGACAAGATAAAAAGGGCCGGGACTGCAGTTAATCAACAGAATTCCTCAAAGTTCGCTGACAAGGTCCCTGAGTGCTGCGGCCTGATCCTTGGCTTTGACGACACCGGATGCGAGCAACACGCCGTCGGCACCGAGGTCTAGAGCAGCCGCAACGTCCTTGCCAGTCTTGATGCCTGCGCCGCAGAGCACGCGAATAGCATGGTTGACGCTCTTCACAGACTCGACGGTGCTCTCCACAACCCGTGGGTTGGCGGTCGTGACAGATATGTTTCCGCCTATCAGCTCTGGCGGCTCAACGGCGATGTAATCCGGTGAGCATTTTGCGAGCTGCGTTGCAATATCGACGCTGTCTGCGCAGACGACGGTGGCGAGACCGCTGCCGAGTGCCAGTTCGACACACTCTTCCACTGTATTGGCGGGAACTTTATGCTCCGAATGGTTTATCAGGGTTCCAGCACAGCCGCAGGCCTTCACCATAGAGGGTGTAACCCAGCCAGTGGCGGATCCAGGCGCGTGCGGGTCGACATTCTCCGCTAGCACCGGGATTGTTACGGTGGCCGCGACTGCGGACAGTTCTACCATCGGAGGGCACACGGCAATATTCGTGCCGGTCTCTTCGGCAACTGTCTGGCACAGCTGTGCCAGACGGACGGCAGCTGAGCCGTTAACCTCCTGGTAGGCCTTAAAGTTGACAATCAGGACCGGGTGGCCGAGCTTACTCAATGTTCTCGAACCTCGATTTGAGGTCCTTGAGCACCGCAGGTCTGGAAGTGTACTCCATCTCCTCGGCGCCCAGGATAGACGGCTGGAACGGGCCTTGTGCGCGCATTAGACGGCAGGCCTTTATGGCGTTGGAGCGAGCGTTATCCCAGGTGTCGCCTTTGAACAGGTCGACCGGCTGGTGGTCACCGCCCTTCACGCCAGCGGCCTCCATGCCCTGAAGGTGGCCTTGGTTCAACTGGAAGCCAAGGCAGCAGATCCGCGGTGGGCCATCGTAGTATACGGGGTTGGAGTCTTCAGGCGAACATGGGAAGAACGCACCGATATGCGAACCCCGCATCCAGCCGGCGACGAGCCAGGTGTTCTGGAAAACTTGGGTGTACTCACCAACAGACGGAAAGCCACTCTGAGCACGGCAGATGCAGACCGGGTCGTCCTTGCCGACATAGCGGCCGGCGGTCAGGTTCAGCTTGTCAGTCGAAACGACAGCTGCTGGGCCGAGACCGGCGCGGGAACAGATGCGCTTTATCGCGTAGCGGGATGTGTCGCCGAGCAGACTCAGGATGCTGAGCGTTTCTTCTGGGGATGACATGATGACCCGCTTGTGATCCATGACGTCCTGGATCTCGACATCGAAGCCCTGCTTGGCGCGAGCATCGATAACGAGACCGGTGGTCGTGAATGGATCAAGGAATATCCGGGACAGCACAGGAGAATAAGCCGATGGTTCGGTCTTGTCCGCCATGAAGAACAGGAGTGGCTCGGAGGGACGTTCTTCAAAGGTCATCTCTGCCGAGCCAGGACCAGCGCCTTTTACGTTGCCGGAGAAGGCGTCCGTAAGGATGTCCTGTCCTGCGGCGTAGAGGTGCATAGACTTTGAGATCTTGGTCGCGGCCTGGAAACACTCCCAGGCGGCGGTATGGACCTCTTTGTTACCGTTGCCCTTGTAGTGGGTCATGAAAAGGTTGATGTCGTCGCCGACGCGGGTGACGTAGAAGTCTTCGATCACACCCTGCTTCTGCTTGTCAGTCAGGATGTCCTTAGCAGCAGCCAGCATTGAGGGATGGGGCAGCATGTGTCCGCAGATCGAACCCACATCCGCTTTGATTATGGAAACAGTGACTTTCTCAGCCATGGATTCACCGATATAGGTTGCGGTTAGGGTGACGCTATTATAATAGCTTTCGTCAGGAAAAAAAAGCCAAAGCACCAACAGCCAAATGCGGACTGTCGAAGAAACATCTGGGATAAGGCCCGGCGGGGTCGCCGCCGGGAAAAGGTTTATCAATGCTTGTCAGTGCCAGAGGTTAGCTCGTCGTTCGTGTGGTCCGCGGCGGGTGTTTCCTTCTTTACCGCGGTCTTGGCATCGACCTGTTGCTCCGTCCGCTGCTCCGACGCAGACTCCTTTACCGGGGTCACGTCGTTCAGCTGGTATTCCTTATCGGTCTGCACCTGTTCGCCCTTCTTTGCATAGAAGGGGATCGCTAGGACTGCCATCGCCAGGAAGATTATCACGCCGATGAGCACGAGGATGATGATGACCCAGATGGCGATCCAGGCCAGGTCTGCGAGCAGATTGGGATGCAAAATCAAGTAGGCGACGACAGCAATCAGGGCGATTACCATCACTGCGAGGCCGACAGCCGACCAGTTGGTGCTGTTTTTCTTCATGCCGCTGTTCTCAGTCATATTTTTCCCTCAGGAGTTATTGCTCGGCAGATACGGGATCAGGCTGTTGGCGAGGTCGCTCAGCGACATCGACTGGATGATGATTTTGCCAGGGCCGGTCAGGGTGGTGACGAATAAGCCCTCGCCGCCGAAGAGTGCAGTCTTGATGCCGCCACTTGCAGAGATGTCATATTTTACAGTATCTTGCCAGGCGACTGCATTGGCAGTCGAGACCTTATAGACCTCGCCTGGCTGCAGGTCGACGATGTTGAAGTCGCCGCAGGCGGCAACGAACATGATTCCGTTGCCTGAGGCCTTCTGCAGAATAAGTCCTTCACCGCCGAAAAGCATGGCGCCGAGCTTCTTCTGGAACGTAATGTCCAAAGTCACACTCATTTCCGACGCCAAGAAGCCGGTCTTTTGAATAACCCAGGATCCTTTGCCTACGTCGAGGTCCACTATCTTTCCGGGAACGCCTCCGCCCAGGCCGATGACGCCGGTTCCTTTCTCACTCTTGTAGTTTACGAGGAAGAGCGAGGCGCCCGAAACGGCCCGCTTGAGACCGCTGAACACACCTCCCATCTTCGCTTCCATGGTCACATTGCCGGTCATGTATGCCATCCGTCCGGCCACCGACTGGATCATTTCGCCCTCGTCAATCTGCACGTTAACGAACTGCAGGTTGTCTCCCGTGATGGTGTATTTCATCACACTATGATAGGCTTCTTCAAGTATTTTAGACATAAGACCTGGAACGTCGGCATCGGTCGGAGGTGGCGGTTCTGCGCGTAAATTAAATAGCGCGCAGGGCTACTCAAGCGCGTTAATATGGCAAACAGAAACACCAGCAACATCGCCGTCGCCGACGGCACAGTCACCGTTCACGGCTGGGTGCAGGATACACGTAATCTGGGTGGCATCTCCTTCGTCACCCTGCGTGACCGTTACGGCACCCTTCAGATCACACTGCCCAAGAAGAAAATCGATCCGTCCCTTTTCGACCTGCTCACCAAGCTGCCGCGGGAGTCCGTCGTCACCGTGACTGGTGAGGTTAAGGAAAGCAAGCAGACGGCGCTCGGCCTGGAGCTTATTCCGACCGCCGCTGAGGTCTGCAGCGAGGCCGCAGCACCGTTGCCGATCGGAGTGGTGGACAAGGTCAACGTCGAGATGGACACCAGGCTGAACAGCCGCTTTATGGATCTCCGTAAACCCGAGGTTCGCGCGGTGTTCGAGCTGCGGTCAATAATGACAGGGCTCATACACGATGCCATGCGGAAGCGGGGCTTCGTGAACGTCGTTACGCCTAAGATCTCTGCCTCTGGTGCTGAGGGCGGCGCGACCCTATTTAAGGTCGACTATTTTGGTCGGCCCGCATTCCTGGCCCAAAGTCCGCAGCTTTACAAGCAGATGCTGATGTCCACCGGTCTGGACCGCATATATGAAATCGGGCCTGCCTTCCGTGCCGAGCACTCCAACACCGTCCGCCATGTCACAGAGTTCACATCCTTCGACGGCGAACTATGCTGGATTCAGAACGAGGATGAGGTCATGCACCTCATAGGCGAGATCGTCAACGAGGCCCTAGCCGGCCTGAAAGTTCAGGGTCAGAAGCAGCTCGCATTCCTGGGCAAGGACATCAAGGTTCCCGCCCTGCCATACCCGATCCTGACCTACTCCGAATGTCTGAAGATGGTGCAGGACGCTGGCCTTCTGCTGAAGGAAGGCGACGATCTGGGTACTGACGGGGAGAAGATCGTCGGCGACATAATGGGCCAGAAGGGCATTGAGCTCTACTTCATAGCCGAGTATCCCGAGGAGGCCAAGCCCTTCTACATTATGGTGAAGGACGGCACGCCCTATTCATACTCTTTTGACCTTGACTACAAGGGGCAGGAGATCTGCTCCGGTGGCCAACGGGAGCACCGTTATGATGTGCTCGTGGCCCGCATGAAGTACAAGGGTCTCAACACGGACGATTTCACCGATTACCTTGCTGCCTTCAAGTACGGCATGCCGCCGCACGGGGGCTGGGGCATCGGCATCGACCGGCTGATCGAGAAGATGCTGGACCTTCCTAATGTCCGTGAGGCCATTCTCTTTCCGCGGGATCTCAACCGGCTCAATCCGTGAGTCGGTGCCGACGGTCGGTGAGACTGCCGGCCGTCCACTTTCAATCATTTTCGGCCACCCCCCAATTCCCCTTTTATATCTCTCTGGCCATGGCGTATCATCATGGCAGCGGCAGGTGACATCTACGAACGGGAGCTCAAGTATCTTCTATCGGGCGATCCCAAGTCCATTGAGAAGATGGTCAAGACCTGCGACTGCATCGAACGTCAGGCATATGGATCGATGGTGCAGGAGCCCTTCCTCGTCATCCGTGCCGCAGGCTCGCTGGGAGTGGATCTGGTGGCTCTGCGGTGGGATTTTTCGTTTCCCATCGAGGTAAAGAGCTCCGCCTCAGACACGCTACACTTCAGCAAGAATGTGCGGCTCGTGGATCAGGCGGACCGGATGCTCGACACGTGCAACCGCTCTCATGTCATTCCGATCTACGCTTACCGTCTGAAAAGCATTCATGGCGACCCATGGCGGATTTTCACCATTCCCTCAGATGCGCCGTTGCACGGTCGGGCGGAACTGCTCAAGCAGCGGATTCCGAAGCTCGATGTCACCGATGGCGGAAACTACGTTATGCGGTGGAACGACGGAATGAAGCTCAGCGACCTGATTACATATATCGGGCTTAGCGAATACCAGTGAGACGGCCGTCAGCACTCATAGGGCTCATCATCATATCAGCACAGATTATCTTCATCCGGCTGTCTCATCTCCGCGATGGCGCCGGACTCTATTAAGTTTGGTTCCGCCACGGAAATATACCGCAATCGACATATATGATAACATGAGCGATGCGAGAGAGGGCACTGCCGCGGCCAAGTTCGTCTGCAGTGTGCGCGAGCGGGCGGCCTTCGAGGCGGGCATCAAGATGGCAACGGTTTATCACCAGTTTGTGGGTGCGCCATTCGATGCTGCTTCGGCGCCAATGCTCGAACAGGCTATCGCTGACTGTATTCGGATTCAGCCATATGTGGAAGATGCGCAGGTGCACATCCGGCGGGAAGGCGCAGGAGATAAACGCGATCAATATGCCTATTCTTCACTGACTGGAGAAATGATCGATGCGGTCGTCACGATTCGTATTGACAGCGTCCGTGTTCGGGCCGAGATGCGCTATGACCCTGTTCTTAAATACCCCCTGATGTATATTTCTCAAATAGAGGGCCTTTGAGGGCTTTGGGTGCGCGAATCCCTCTTTTGTAGAGCATATGCTAACCTGTCCTGCTGGATGGGTATTTATAAGTCAATTGCCATTAGGATTAGGGGCGGCACGCATTGATTAACGACATTAAGATAGGTATTACCGGGCTTCCCGGATCCGGCAAAACCTACACGCTCAAACGCGTCATCGAGATGCTGCAGAAGGACAACATCACCATCGGGGGCATGATGGATGAGAAGGTCACCGATGGCCGTCACGAGATCGGTCTGACAGTCTGCAATCTGATGACAGGCGAGAAGGTCGTTTTTGCTTCATCTGACAACGAGAGTAAGATCACGACAGGCAATCTTGGTGTCGATCTCTCAATGTTCGAGTCTATTTCCATCGAAGCGATCAAGAATGCGTGCGCCAGTTGCGACCTTATTGTTATCGACGAGGTCGGGAAGGTAGAGGTCGAGAGCCAGGCGTTCGTGGACGCCGTTAAGGAGGCGCTCGATGTCGACAAGCCCATGATTATTACGCTGCATAAGAAGTCCCGGAATCCGCTTCTGCAGGACATCCGGCGGAGGGATGATGTGCGCATCCTTGAAGTCACGCCGACCAACCGGAATCTGCTGCCTTTCAAAATTATCAGACTGATGAACGGTGAAAACGTTTGAACTCACCGGGTACTGTCATCGACGAGGGCCGGACCAAGCTCCTCGTTCCATCACTTCATTCTACGCACGGACCGGGAAAAATCGAAGCCGGCTCGGTCTTCTTCAATGAACAGATGGCCTTCAACCGTGATGTGAGCGTCATGCTCCTGCGTGCTCTGGGTCGTGACCATCTCACGGTTGCAGATGCGATGACCGCGACTGGAGCGCGCGCCGTACGCATAGCCAATGAAGTGCCTGGCACTGAGGTAACGGCAAACGATTATGACCCCAATGCCGTACCATATATCGAGTCGAACATCGTGCTTAACGGATTGACCAATGTTACTGTGTCTAATCGCGATATGAATTGTCTGTTCGCAGAGAACCTCTACGACTATGTAGATCTGGATCCGTTCGGCTCGCCGTCACTCTTTATTCAATCGGCAATACGCGGCTGCCGCAAGGATGGCGTACTCGCCGTCACCGCGACCGATACCGCGCCGCTCGCCGGAGCACAGGCGCCTAAATGTCGTCGCCGCTACCAGAGCGAGCCGATCCGTGGCTATATGTGCCACGAGGGCGGGGTCCGTATCCTGCTTGCGACTATCGCTCGGGAAATGGGTAAATTCGATCGCGGCATGCATCCGTTGCTCGGTTTCTATGCTGATCACTATTATCGGGTCTACGTGCAGGTTGAGCATGGTACGCAGGCATGCGACCGCATGCTGTCTCAGCTTGGCTATCTGGAGTATGATCAGGATACAATGGCCCGCTCGGTCTCGCCGACATGGGACAAGCGGCACCGTTTCGGTCTGCTGTGGGTCGGTCCGCTGCAGGACAAGACGCTGCTCACCCGTATGTCGCCGGAGGGTATGTCTCAGGAGAAGCGGTGCGAGAAGATGCTCGCGCTGTGGCGGAATGAGGTCGATACGACGCCGTTCCTCTACGACATGAGCGAACTGTCCTCGCACCTCAAACTGAACAATCCACCGCTTGATGACATGATTATCAGATTGCAGGAGGTTGCGCCGACATCGAAGACGCATTTCTCGCCGACGTCATTCATCACAGAGGCGACCCTCGAGCAGGTGGTCGCCGCTTACAGGGCCCTCAGTCTCACCTGTTGAAGACGTATGGTTAATAGTATCATGTGTTTGTCACCGGCATTTATTAGACGGATGTCGAAGGTACGCAATTCTGTATTTAGTTCCGCCGATTCAATTCTGGTTCCTGTTTTCATGTTGACTTTCGAATCAGCGGTCGGCAGAACGGCATCCTTGATGGCCTTGATCTAATCTGTACAACCGGCGTGCCAGTTCCGTCATAGAAACGCCGGGGCAGTAACTTTTCTATTGTTTCGGCGGCCGTCTCGCACTGCGTCGGCTCATCCAGATGCGGCAAAGATGCTCCGAGGAATATTTTGATCCGATCTGTCCGTTAAATGCCGGAAATATCGGCTGATTGTTAAAGAACACGGCGTACTCAACGGTGAAATATCTTGCTCAGGTAGTGATATGTACTCTCCAAAACTTGGCAGGTTTAAGCGGCATTCCGGATGGTTGTCATATTGCAGGCAGACTTTCTTCACGAGAGAGAAGATAATCGCGGTATTGTCCCCAGCCGCATATGCTAACCACCATGTGCCAGCTCGGTCGGATGGCTGCAAACGCGGTTCCTATGTGGCCGATTCTGTTTGAACGACGATACGGGAGTCCGAGTTGTAATTACAGGTCCGCCGGTTTCTTTGCTTGATACTAAGACAGTTCATCATCGATGATTCGATATCGAGATGATTACGCCGTGCCTGTACAATCAATCGCAGCAATGACTTCATTCCAACTATCGCTGTAACCTAAGAGGTCAAATTTATAGTCAAATAGCCGTCGCCTGATTTGAACATAACGCCCCGTTTGCATTTTATGTTACTAAAAAGTTCAACCAGGGAACGGTAGCATCCTGTAATAAATCCAAAATACAGACAACGATTACAAAAATTTCAAATATATAAAAATTCAATTATGCCATATTAATGTATTTTTTAATACTGTTCAAATAATCATTCAAATTATTTTCCATCATTCGGTCAAATTAAGGATACTGTCTTCATAGATAAGGTCGGACGGGCAACTATAAACACCAATAGGCTATCGCTCGCGATAAGGTGTATTATGCCGAGCCTAGCGGTCATTGGTTCTCAGTGGGGAGACGAGGGTAAAGGTAAGATTATCGATTACCTGGACAAAGACGCAGATCTAATCGTCCGTTTCCAGGGCGGTAACAATGCCGGTCATACCATCGTTGTCGGTGACAAGGTGTTCAAGCTACACGGCTTGCCGTCGGGTGTAGTACGGCCCGGCAAACTCGCGGTGATCGGCAACGGTACCGTCGTCAACATGGAGGAGTTGCTTACTGAGATCGATCAGGTTGAGACTGCCGGTGGCTCTGTCGACGGACTCCGTATATCGGACCGTGCTAATCTCATCATGAACTACCACAAGAAACTGGACGGTGCCGAGGAGAAGTATCGCGGTAAGAATGCCGTCGGCACGACCAAGAAAGGAATAGGGCCGTCCTATCAGGATAAGATTGCCCGGATCAACTTCCGCGCCGGCGATTTGCTGGAGCCGGACACTCTGAAGGAGAAGATCGCCTTCATTTTGCCGTACAAGAAGGATCTTCTGAAATTGATGGGCGTCGAAGTGTGCTGCTGCACTCCCGAGTCACTCCAGGCGAAGATGGAGGGGTGGGGTCAGAAGCTGGGAAAGTACATCTGCGATACTTCGGTTCTTATCAACGAGTCGCTGGATGCTGGCAAGAACGTCATCTTCGAAGGCGCTCAGGGCGCTATGCTGGATGTGGACTACGGGACTTATCCGTTCGTCACTTCGTCTTGTACCTGCGGAGGCGGGGTCTGCACCGGCGCTGGCATTGCGCCGAATCGGTTGAACAATGTGCTGGGTGTTGTGAAGGCCTATACGACTCGTGTCGGCGAAGGTCCTTTCGTGACCGAGCTGAAAGGCGACGCGGAGAAGCTCTTACAGCAGCAAGGCGGTGAGTTCGGGGTCACCACAGGCCGCGGCCGGCGCTGCGGCTGGCTGGATCTCGTCGTGGTCAACCATGCGAAGCGGCTCTGCGGCTTCTCATCGCTGGCTATTACCAAGATCGATGTCCTTAACAACTACGAGGAACTCTCAGTTTGCACGGCGTACGAGATCGATGGCAAGCAAACCAGGTACTTCCCCGCCTCCATTGCACAGTTGGGCCGGGCGAAGCCGATCTACAGCAGGATGAAAGGCTGGAAAGGCTGGAATGATACCGCGGCTGTCGTCAGAGGCGGCTACGATGAACTGCCAGTCGAGATGCGGAAATACATCGAGTTCATCGAGCGGGAAACGCAGACTCGGGTCGACATCGTCAGCATCGGTGCCGATCGGGACGAGACTATCGATCGGCGGCAGAACTGGTGGAACTGAAATTATTCTTTCTCTCCAGAAAAAAGCATTTTAATTTTCTTAACCGGGGTAGTGTCCCCGGCATTCCTTTCTGAGATGCATAATCGGCTGTATGGCTCAGCGTTCAGTAGCGTCATCTTTCTTGAACAATTAGGAAAAAGCCGACCCGAAGGTCGGAAAAAAGTTTGTATGTTAAGATCAAGACTTGAAGTCGGCCTTGTGGTTGTAGATTATGTAGATAACGATTAGACCCAGGATCAGGCCGATGATCGTTAGAGCCGAGAGGATCGTCACGATGATGACGACAATCATGGTTACTTTGTAGTTGGTCAGGTGGTAGCAGTTGAGGCAGGCATACAGGACCACAATACCAATGATGATCTCAAGGGCACCAGCAATCATGTTCTTGTCGATTTCGAAACCCACGGTGTACATGATGCCACCGAGAATGTCGAGGATTGCCAGAACGGCAAGCAGGACTGTCGGAACCATTAGCGGGCTGTTGGATTTTGATACAGAATTATTGTCTGACATCGAAATTTTCAATCATATTCAAAATATAAAAAATAAACGAATTGTAAATTAAGTCTGGGGAATGCTGACCGGGGCTGTATGGCCCCGGTTGCTCACGACTTTGGAGGAACATTCGCCTTGACGAACAGCGCCCTGTTTGCATCCAACGGCAAGGTCGCGTCGTAACCGACCTTCCAAGTCGTGCCATGCGCGGATGGGTCCAGCGAGGAGCCGGCTGCACCTGGAATGCGGATTATCTGGTCTGCCTGTAGCCTGGTGGCCAGCGCCCATTCGACCTGACGGTCGTCAAATATGTCGACGTCTTCGTCCACGATGACGACGTTTTTCATCGACGGATGACCGGTAAACGCGGCCATTATCGCGTTGACGCCGTCACCCTCCTTGTTCTTACGAATGCTGACAACGCCGTCAAGCCAGCAGCAGCCGCCTTCCGTAAGCCGGACGTTGACGATACGTGGCACCGCCTGGCGGACGGTGCGGAAGATGATTGGTTCCCGCGGCAGACCCATGAGCAGGAAGTGCTCGAAGCCGCCTGGAAGGAGTAGCGGAAAGATCGGGTCTTGCTTTGCCCAAATCGTCTCAACCTTCATGATCGGTTGGTCACGGACGAGATCGTAGGTGCCGGCGATGTCCACAAACGGACCCTCTTTCATGGTCTGCGCAGTAATCCGGGCCTCGAGGACGTACTCGCAGTCAGCCGGGACCAGCAGGCCGTTATCGCAGCGGCCGACTTGGAGTGGGGTTCCGTGCCCAGCCTGATGCAGGGAGGAAGCGATTGTCAGTTCATCGGTGCCGAAGTCTACGGAGAGCGCGGCGGCCAGCAGAGCTTCGACAGGAGCACCGAGGCAGACGGCGACCCTTAGCTCTTGTCCGTCTCTCAGCGCTTCGTTGTATAAAGTGAAGAGGTGGCGGGGCACCAGGCGGATAGCGATGGTGTCGGCGTCTACTAGCATCATGCGGTGGAACGAGACGTTGCACCTGCCTTTGTACTCGGCGACGACGATGCCAGCCGAGATGTACCGGCCGCCGTCGTCTGGGAAATACTTCACGGCCGGCAGTCTCATCAGATCCAGGGGCTGTTTCTGCGTGTGGAAAGCGGGATGAGGAGTCTCTACCGTTGGCTGCGGAGCGGCCATGGCCGTCATTAGCCGTTGCACGAGTTCCTCTGGGCTGCATTTCAGCGCGGTGGCGATCTTAGCACGGGTAGAGTACACGTTACCGGCGGCCCTACCGCCGTTGAGATTGGTGAACAGTATTGTCTGTGCCTGATCAGCTAAGAGGGCCCGGGTTGCGTCGTAGGAATCGGGGTCTACAGGCTCATTTACCATGCGAGCGCCCCGGAGCGCGTTCTGATCGATAGACATAGAGTGTCTGATAGTCATGCGCCTTTAAATTGTTTCAGTCATCCTTGTTTAAGGTCTTTTTTTAGGTTGAGCTGGCAAACAGATGTTGTGTAATGGCATTACTCATTGACTCCAGATAACATGATGATCGGCATCAATGCGGCATTCAGGATTTATAGACAAATAAGCAGGCACTCTGTCCGCGGGATTATTTTACAATGAGGGCCATAGACATAATTTCGGTCAGGAATTGCCGCGTGTTCTTCTGTCACCGTACCGCGGTTATCACTGTAGCAGTAGTTGTCAGCATTGTGCGTACTGTTGCTGGGTACTGATTAGAGTTCTTCGATCAGGTCTGGTATGGAAGTGTCGGTACTACCCAGCACATGGCAGCGACAATACTTACTTGGTCAACGACTGAGTCAAACCATTCTCCAGCTTTAGGCCGTTGCCTTATGCAACTGGAGATTCATCTTTAGAATCAGATGACAGAATGTTCGGTCTCTCAGAGCAGGTTGATACTCTTCCGCAGATACTATCATCAGAGGTATTGCGGCCGCCTAGCACTTAAAAGTGGGGGCTAATTTACTGCGGCATACTGTCGCCGCAGACTCCCCGTAATTCATAGCCGCAGATGGTGATACCGCTGTCCTCGACAATAGTACAGATCTTAGTTACGGTCTTCTCAAGGTCAAGCACTGGGATATGCATCATGGCGGCAGTAGCCGAGACAAGTGAGTCTAGATACTGACGGTATTCTTCCTGGCCGCCATGTGCATAATAGCCTACCATGTTGCCAAGTGCACCGACGATTGCTAGTAGTTTGGCGTGCAGGTTCTTGGTATCGCTCAACTCGAGACCGTAGCGGCTCAGATAATTGGTGGCCCACTCCTGGGCGATACGGACGAATTCGTCGACCGCGGGCCAGGACTTATGAGCCTCGTAGAGTAATTCTGCCGCCCGCTTAGAGTAATTTGCAGCATAAAGCTCCATGGCGCCAGGCAGGACTACTGAGACAATCGGATTGCGTTCTTCCTCAAGTGCTTTCGCTGAAGCCGTGAGTGCATCGTTAAGCGCCTGTGCGACGATACTGCGGAGGATGTCTTCCTTGCCATTGAACCGATTGTAAAGGCTGCCGTTTAGGATGCCAGCCTTCGTAATGATATCTCTGGTGGTTGTTTCATTGTAACCTTTGTTATAAAAAAGCTCCATGGCTACATCAAGAATCTTACGGCGCGATTGCTCGCGCTTCTTTTCCAGTCCGGACTGAATGACTGCTTCGGCTTTTTTCACGGAATTGGTCGGAGGCACGGAAACCGTCGGTAATCACCATGCTGTTCAATATGGTTATCATATTTGAATCTGCTCAAAACTTTGTATTTAGATGGATAAAAAAACGATAAAATAAAATACTATTGGAGGGTAAAATATGACAAATAACAACAAATGCGGCCATCCAATGACATTAGTTTTTGAGCGTGTTCAAAACTCTTTTATATTACCCACATATAGCACCTGCCCAAGGTGAACCATGTTCGAAAAACTAGCGAACTTCATTCTCAAGCACTCCAAGGCCATCGTAGCCTTTTGGATAGTGTTTCTGGTGTGCGCCATTCCGTTCGCCGCTCAGTCTAGCAGCGTCCTGCAGTATGATGTTACTACCATGCAGGGTGCCAATTCTGAAGCGGTCGAAGGCCTGACGCTGATCGATGAGAACTTCAGTACGGGCCTCGGCCTTTCATCCGTGATTGTTGTATCTTATGATTCCGCGGATGAATTGACTGAGGCACAGGCTCTGGCAGGCGCCGGCACAACACCCGGTGAATTGCAGAAATACTTTGACGAAAAGTACGGGGACGGTATTTTCACACTTACTTCCCTCGGCCGGTACAACAAGTCCGGCGATATTGCCGACAGCGGCATCCTTCTGATTTCTATCGCATGCAGCGACGAGAATATGGATGTCACTCATCAGACTGACGATATTCGTGACCTGATTTCTCAGGCCAAGTCCGATCTCGGTTACACCGACCTGACGACCTACGTCACCGGCGCCGCTCCACTTGCTTATGATACCGAGGAGAAATCCGTAAGCGATGTTGAGAAAATCGATCCGTTCAGCGTGGCGCTGGTCTTCATAATCCTCGCTATCTTCTTCTGGGCAATTGTGACGGCAGCAGTCCCGCCGATGGCTGTTGGTATGGCCTACGGTGTCGTCATGGCGTTGCTCTATGCCATCGGATCGTTCTTGGATGTCTACTACATCACCAGCATCATTGTGCTCGTGTCGATGCTTGGCGCGGGCTCTGACTACGCAATTTTCATCATCACCCGGTATCGGGAAGAGCGGAAGAACGGCAAGTCTGAGAACGAAGCCCTGACCACTGCGGTGCAGTGGGCGGGTGAGTCGGTTCTGACATCCGGTCTTACTGTTATCATCGGTTTCGCGGCCCTGTCGCTCTGCTCATTCTCGATGATTCAGACGATGGGTATGGTCCTGGCTCTCGGTATTGTAGTGGCACTGTTCGCGTCATTGACCTTTATCCCTGCTCTCATCCACCTGCTGGATGGCAAGATCTTCTGGCCGTCCACCATCGCGTTCTACCAGAAGGAGAGTCAGGCTTCCCATGAGCACTCCGGTGTCCACGGCATCCACGGTCACCTGTTCAACGGTTCCCGCCGCTACTTCACCTGGGTATCCAAGGTAACCCGGAAACACGCCAAGGCTATCGTCATCGTGACGCTGCTTATCACCGTCCCGGCGGCTTATGCCTTTGCGACCACCGAGGACTCCTATGACATGATCAGCATCATGCCGGACAGCGAGTCTGTAGACGGTCTGAACACCATCATGTCGCAGACCGACGGCGGCACCATCATGCCAACTTATGTTGTCCTGCATCTCAACAGCTCTATCGCCACAATTGATTCATCAAAGCATACGCTCGTCTGGTCTGCTGAGGCCGATGTCGAATCGACAACTGGTTACCTTGGTCAGATTACTTCGATTGACTTACAGATTGAGGCTGAGCACAGTGGAATCATCGGCAGTATCAGCGGTCCAACCCCATGGGCTTGGATCTATCGGGAGACACAGGATAGTCTTATCGCAGCAGGTATTTCCAATCCGACTGTTGCCCAGATTAACCAGGCTGCATACGAACAGATGCCTGATGCTATCCAGCCATACATCTATGAAGTATTCACATCGTCATCTAATCCTTTCGGATGGAGTCTCCCTGTTAGCTATGCGTCACCGACTATCGACTACATCGTCAACTATGGTACGGGCCTCATCTCCGACGACGGCACTTATGTCAAGATCAGCATCATCAACAACGAGAAGCCGATGTCGGACAACACAATGACCTTCGTGAAAGACCTCAAGGTGGACTTCCATGACGGCAGCGACAGCTACGACACCAAGTACAGTGATATGATCGAATCCTCGTATGTCAGCGGAACCTCCGCGGCGATGAACGACATCTCGAATACCGTCAACAGCCAGTTCCACTGGATCCGGCTTGTCGTCATCGTGCTGATCATACTGCTGCTGTTCCTGATCCTCGGCTCTTATCTGACTCCGATCAGAGCGACGCTATCGATCGTGTTCAGCATCATGTGGACCCTTGCCCTGACGCACCTGGTCTTCACGACCTGCTTTAACATCCCAGTCATCTGGGTGGTACCGATCGTCCTGTTCGTCATCCTGCTGGGGCTTGGCATGGACTATGATGTCCTGCTGACAACCCGTATCCGGGAAAACCGGCTCAAGGGCGCCAGCAACGACGACGCTATCGATCGGGCAGTCAAGTACTCCGGCGATATCATCACCCTCTGCGGACTGCTGATGGGCGGCACATTCCTGACCCTGCTGGTCGGCGACTCTTCGATGCTTCAGGAGTTCGGCTTCGCGCTGGGCTTCGGCATCCTGATCGATGCTCTGTTCATGGTCACGTACTTCGTGCCAGCCTGCATGCACCTGATGGGCGAGTGGAGCTGGAAAGGTCCGAGCTTCCTGAAGAACCGCCGGAACGGCCAGGCTGCGCCAGCCGCGAATGAGACCCCGACGCAGCAGCCGACCGAGCAGTCAATCCAGAACAACGCGGACAAGAAACAGTGAGCTTTTCCGTGTTTCACACCCCAAACGACTTCCGTCCCCAGGTCCTTACGGGGACGGTCTCTTTTTCTGACGCCGCCGTATCCAGCGGTGTCAGGCACACCATATATAATTGCTCGCCTATCACCCGACCATGGAAATGGAAGAGCAGTACCGGGCGCGTCTCCCTGCTTTCCGCGAGGCGACAAAAATGTTCTATGCCGGGGAGTTGACGGTGAAGGAGTACAAGGGACTCTCCGGCGGCTTCGGCAGTTATGCACAGCGCGGTGGGGAGAAGGGTATGGTCCGTCTCCGTCTGGCGGGCGGCAGTCTTGACAGAGCCAAACTGACCTATGCTGCCGGTCTCGTCCGCCGCTATCACGTGGACCTGGTGCATGTTACGACCTGCCAGGCGCTACAGCTTCACGATCTTCCGGGCGATGCCATTCCCATCATCATCGATGAGGCGCTAGACCACGGGATTGTTACCTTCGCAGGGGGCGGGGATTACCCGCGGAACGTTACTGCTTCTCCCCTGACAGGGGTCGCATCGGGCGCGTTCGACGTCCTGCCATATGCGAAAGCGGCCGAGCGGTTCCTGCTAGGCGTCAGCCTGGAAGTGAAGCTACCGCGTAAGCTGAAAGTTGGATTCGCGGATGCGCCGGCTAATGAGACTCATGCCACCCTGCGGGATCTGGGATTCGTAGCGAAGTCCAACGGTAAGTTTGACGTCTACAGTGGCGGCGGGCTGGGCAACAACCCCAAGTTGGGTCTGCTGGTAGCTGAGGACGCTGAGCCGGCAGATCTGCTCTGCTATCTCGATGCGATGGTGCAGTTGTTCTGCGTCTGTGGCAACTACTGCGACCGCGGGAAGGCCCGTGTACGCTACATGCGCGACACGCTGGGCGACGACGGCTACGTGCGCAACTACCGCGACGAGCTGGCCAAAGCGTTTGCGAAATGTCTGCCCAAAGTCAGCGGCGCGAAGGTGCCGGTCATCAAGTCGGGCGACGGAGGCCATCCACACAGTGGGCGGGCTCATATGCAGGTCCAGTCTGGTCTATTCTATGTCGTCTACCATCCGCTAGGCGGTGACCCAGCGCCGGACCGCTTCTGTACGCTGGCAGATCTGGTAGCCACCATGCCGGAGGCGGAGTTGCGGCTCTCTCCAGACGGTACGATTTTCATCATCAACCTAACTGCGGCGGAGGCCGACCTGGTAGCCGAGGCTACCGCCGACGGGGCCCGCACTCAGTTTGAGGCCTCAGTCTCCTGTGTAGGTGCGACGATATGTCAGATAGGCGTCCGTGACTCTCACGGTCTGCTGTTGCGGCTGGTGGATATGGAACGCCGGGAAGGTTTTGCGGACGGCATCCTGCCGCTGGTGCACATATCTGGCTGCGTCTCGTCCTGCGGCAGCCATCAGATTGGCACGCTGGGTTTCCGTGGGGCGCCGTCGGTCGAAGGTAAGCCGGCCTTTCAGTTTTCGGTCAACGGCTCCCATCTGATCGGTGAGGAGCGTCTGGGCCAGTCGGTCGGCGTAATGACGGACGACAATGTTGTAAAGTTCTTGGCGGAGCTGGGACGCACCGTCGCAGCGGCTGGGACGGACTACGCGGCCTGGTACCGCGCCGATCCCGCAGCAATCGTTCAGCTGGCCGTGCCCTTCCTGGCGTCGGCGGCTCCAAACGCTAATATACACGCGTAAAAATTAGCGGTCATCATGTCAGCTGAGCCGGTCGAAGAGACCATTCGGAAATACGCGCTGCAAAACGCCGTATTCTTCAAGGGCCAGGCCAACCCCAAAGCCATCGTCGGGAAGATTCTCGGAAGTTATCCTGAGTACAGGTCGAAGACCGCCGAGATCACCGAGCTGATTAACGCAGTCGTCGCCGAGGTCAATGCGATGGACCCTGACGCCCAGAAGGCGGCGCTGGCCAAGATCGATCCCTCCCTGCTTATTAAGGAGAAGAAGGAACGGATCTACGAGCTGCCGGATCTAGAAGGCGCCGTCCAGGGCAAGACCGTCATGCGCATCGCGCCCGGTCCGTCCGGGCCGCTGCACATCGGGCACACCCGGGTATCGGTCCTCAACGACGAGTATACCAAGCGTTACAACGGCCAATTGATCCTCCGTTTCGAGGACACCAATCCCGAGAAGATCGATCCGCCAGCATACGAAATGATCCCCGAGGATCTTGATTGGCTCGGAGTTAAGATACACAAGACCTACATTCAGTCGGACCGTTTCGAGATCTACTACGACTACACTAAGAAGCTCATAGAGATGGGCCAGGCATATATCTGCACCTGCGACGATGAGGTTTGGCGCGGGCTCAAGGAGGATATGAAGCCCTGTCCCTGCCGCAATCTGTCAGTAAGCGAGCAACTTGAGCGGTACGACAAGATGATGGCTGGAGAATACGAGGCCGGTAAGGCCATTGCCGTTGTCAAGACCGATATTGCGCATCCCAACCCCGCCATTCGCGATTTCGTCGCATTACGGCTGGTCGATGCACCGCACCCGAAGACCGGCACCAAGTATCGGGCCTATCCAATGATGAACCTCTCAGTTGCCATCGATGATCACTTGATGGGCATGACCCATGTCATCCGCGGCAAGGATCATCTGAACAACACTCTCCGTCAGCAGTACATCTTCCAGTACTTCGGCTGGAAGCAGCCGGTCTATTACCACTATGGGCTGGTCAACATTCCGGACTCGGTTCTGAAAACCTCGCTGATTAAGCAGAGCATACGCAGCGGCGAGTACAGCGGCTGGGACGATGTGCGCACCGGTACCGTCCGTGCACTTGAGCGTCGTGGTATCCGTCAGGAGGCCATCCGTCGGTACTGGGTCGAGAGCGGCATCAAGTCTGTCGATATCCAGTTCTCATGGGACAACCTTTACGGCATGAATCGGGACATCATCGATCCGATCGCTAATCGGTACTTCTTCGTCCAGGACCCGGTCCGTTACGACATCGACGGCATCGACAAAATCACCGGTCAGGCGCCGCTCCACCCAGATTATGCCGAGCGCGGGACCCGTAAGTATGAAATCACCGGCCCAAGGACTGTGTTCATTACAGAGAAGGACTCGAGTGAATTTGCTCAGACTAAGCAGTTGCGGCTGAAGGATCTCTGCAATCTTGCATACGGTACCCCGGCTCACTACAGCGGCAATGATGTAAGTGTCATTAAACAGGGTGTCAAGGCTGTGCAGTGGGTCGGTCGCGGAAGTGTTCCGGCGGAGGTCCTCATGCCCGACGGCACTGTTGTCAGAGGTCTGGTCGAGGATGCCATTCTGAAAGAGGCTGGCGACACAGTGCAGTTCGAGCGTTTCGGCTTCGTCCGTATAGAGTCCAAGACTCCGCAGAAAATCAATGCGGTCTATACCCACAGCTGATACTGTTTTTTCTTTTCCTGCCGGCGGTTCAGAAAGACGCTAGCAGGAAGTTCGCCGCGATGCCCAACAGCAATGCGACTCCGATCGAGATCAGTGAGACGGCAATGGTGCTCTTTGCACCCATCTCCTTCCACATCACGCTGAGGGTCGCCAGGCATGGCATGAATACTGCCATGACCAAGCCGAACACGATGAACTGGTCCGGCGACATGAACTGTGTGAGGTCGCTGATACCCTGACTCTGGGCCAGGATGACCAGCATGGCGTAAGACATCTCTTTCCGGACTATGCCGGCAATAAAGGCGATGACGGTGACCGCCGGTAGGCCCAGCAGGCCCACCGTCAGCCAGGATAGGGGCTGCACGAGACCGTTGAGGAGATTCAGTTCAAGCAGCACCTCGATGATGATGCTCCCGACCACCAGCATCGGAAACGCGATGGTGAAAAAGTCCTTTATGCGGATCCACGTCTTAGTGAGAATGTTCTTCAGTTGGGGAACGACTAAGTCGGGCAGTTCCATGGCCAGATTCGTCGGCTCGCTGGGCAGGAAGTGATTAAGGATCAGGCCGATGGAGATACCCAGGCCGAGTAGCACCACGAAGATGCTGAAGGCGGCCAGCATACCGGCGAAGACACCGGTGACGCCGAGAATGATAGAGATCTGGGCAGAGCAGGGTACGGCTATCACGATAAGCGAGCAGAGGATCAGCCGCTCACGCTTCGACTGGAGAGAGCGGGTAGAGAGGATGGCTGGCACGTTGCAGCCGATGCCGACGATCATCGGTATGAATGAGCCGCCGTGCAGTCCGAAGTGGTGCATGATACTATCCATCAGGACGACGATACGAGTCAAGTAACCGCTGTCCTCAAGCACCGCGAGAATGAGGTAGAACACAAGGATGTACCCGATGGCGAGGGAAAGCATAGCTGCGACGCTGTCGTTGAGACCTGTAATGACTGCGCTCCATCCGGCTGGCAGCGTAACTGCCCAGGCGGCGACTGCATCGCCGAGAGCCCAGCTGTAAAGCGTCCCGATTCCGTCGCTCAGGAACTGGCCGGCGTAGACCATGAGCGCGAAAATGCCTAGGACGACAGCAATGAGGATTGGCACGCCAGTCTTCAGATCCAAAGTCAGGTCTGAGAATCTCTCTGTCCGGGTGAGCGGACGGGCGGTCGGGCGTTGACACCGCCGCGTGATAGTATCTGCTTCAGCATACCGGAAGCGGGCAATGTCGACGTCTATTGGTTCGTGATGTTGCTCGCGGTAGACATCCTTCAGCGCATCGGCGGCATCAATGGCTGTTGGCGGAGCGCCGATGATGAAGCCCTTCGTTCCTTCGAGCAGCTTCACTGCCCGGCCGCGGGCTGCGAAGCGACTTTTCGGGAACATCTGTTCGAGACCAATGACTGCCCGCTCAATAGGTTCGGGGTACCGAACCCTGAACGGTGACACCTTGGCGGCGAGCTGACAGATGGCATCAGCCAGGTCGTCGACGCCTTCGGCCGTCTTTGCCGAGACTGGCATGACGGGCACACCGAGGATTGCTGAAAGTTGGGAATAGTCGGTTTCGAACTTCCTGCGGGCGTAGTCGATCTTGTTGACAGCGATGATGGTCGGCAGTCCGAGTTCGATGACCTCTAGACAGAGCACGAGACTGCTCTCCAGATTGGAGGCGTCTGCAACGACCACGACCGCGTCGTTGGCTGGGTCGTTGAGCATCTGTAACGTAACATCTTCTTCATCCGAGTTGCCGGAAACGCTGTAGGTGCCTGGCAGGTCCTTGACGTAGACCGTGCTGTAATTACGTCTTATGACGGATTCCTCAAATTCAACAGTTGTGCCTGCATAGTTGGAGGAGATGACGCCGACACCGGTAAGCCGAGAGAAGAGTGAGGACTTTCCCACATTGGGCTGACCGACGAGGACGACGCGTACCATCGAATCACCGATCAATTGCTGACGACGTCAACGAAGACGGCTTCGGCCATGATCGCGTCCAGCACAACAGTGGTAGTACCGACATGCACAACCCGCGGTCCGCTGTCAGAGACCTTGCTGTCGATGCGGATGTCGCGGCCGGGAACAAAACCCATCGATATAAGTTTCTTCACGACGTTGCTGTCCTCTGAGCGCAAATGAGAAATCCGGCCGTTGTCACCAGGACGAAGGTCCATCAGCCGAGCGGTTACGGCGACACCTGTCGGAGAGGCAGCCTTGCAGGGCGTCACACAACTTTGGCAGTCGCAGTCGGGCTGGTTGCCAAGCATATTGCAAATCTTCACCGTGGACTCGTCCGAGATAGTGTGCTCCATCCGGTCTGCCTCCTCATGGGCGGTCTGGTGGTCTATATCAAGGACGTCGGTGAGGAACTTCTCGACAACGTGATGGCGTTTGCGGATCAGCCGGGCTTCCTTGAGACCGTTTTCAGTCAGGCGGACACCCTTGTATTTGGTGTACTCGACGAGCCCGTCCTTAGCCAGAATTTTGAGCATCTCGCTGACGCTGGCCGGGGATACGTTCATAAAGGCGGCCAACTCCGTAGTCTTGGCGGTAGTTTCGCCACCCGTCAGCCTGAGGATACTGATCAGGTAATCCTCGCGGTTACCCGTAGTCATATGCTGACCTTATCTCGGTTTACCTAAATAAAGGTTAGGAATACCTAATTGAAGGTCTGGATAATCTAAGTCGTCCGTTGTTTTAACTTACATTTTTATAGTGCATAAACATTGTTTCCGTCATGACTTCTGGGATATTGGGTATCATCGCCTGCCCGATGCTCGAGGACGAGCTTATCTACGGGCTGACGCATGACAGAGAGTCAAAGCGCATTTATGTCGCTGATACAGGATACTGCGGCAGTCTGTGCCAGAAGATGGATTCCAGGCACGTTCCCTATTCGATGATTGATCTCAATGTTTTCAAGGCGGGTAATGCCGATATAGAAGGGGATGGTTTTCGTATCGTAATCATCATGAACGATCTCGGACTGCATGAGCAGCCGAAAGATCTTAGAGAGTTCATCGAGCAGCAGGTCGAGTCGATTCAGTCTCAGGTCGATGCCATCGGGCTCTATTACGGACTCTGCGGCAATTACGGCTGGGATGTCCCGGCCTGGTGCCAGAAGATGGGCTACAAGCCGACTGCGGTCTTCCGTGATCTGCAAGGGCGCATCTGCGATGACTGTATCGGAGTCTGCGTAGGCGGTGGGCCCCGTTATCTTGAACTTGAGAAAAAGCACGTCGGTGAGTTCTATGTCACGCCGGCGGTCGCTTCCAACTGGCATGATTTCGTCGGTCATATGGATATCATGAAGGGCCTGAACACAATGAGTCAGGAGACTCTGCAGCAGTTGGGTGTCACCAATGCCGATGACTACATGCGTTGGATGTTCAATCTCTGCGGCTACACAACGATGCTGCAGATTGACACTGGTCTGATGGACCGGGCCAAGTTCGATGCCTGTGCGCAGAATGTGTCAGAGAAGACCGGGCTGCAGATCAAGCAGGCCGAACCGGAGTGGCCGACACTGCAGCCAGCACAGGATCTATATGCTCAGTGCAAACAGATGCTGGCACAGTGAAAATCAATTTATTTTTTTAAGGTGGGAAACAAACCGGCGGGACATCAGCCCCGTCGGCGTTAACAGGTTTACGGGACCAGCTTGTGGTACGTGTAGGCGGGCTCGCCAGCGTTGAAGCAGAACTGAATCGAGTCGAAGCCGTGCTTGAACTCGGTGACGTCCTTCTTGACCTTGGCGGGATCCTCATTCTTTACTATGACGCGAGCTATGAATTCGGCGACCTGCTTCATCTCGCTCTCCTTCATGCCGAGCCGGGTCATCTCCTGAGATCCGAAACGGAGACCAGATGGGTTGACGGAGCTTGTGTCCTGCGGCAACATGTTCTTGTTGCAGATGATGTTGGCATCCTCGAGCTTCTTCGCGCAGTCGCGGCCCTTGCCAAACTTGGTGACGTCAAGGGCGAGGGCATGGGACCGGGTGAAGCCCTGCGGCTCGCAGAGTACCGGTACGCCGAGTTCATAAAGAGCCTGGCCGAGCGCCCTGGAGTTCTTGCAGGCCTGAGCTGCGTATTCCTTGCCGAAGACATCCATCTCGGCGAGGGTGATGCCGAGAGCGGCCATAGCATGGAGATGGTGGCTCGAGGTGACGCCTGGGAAGATTGCGTGCTGGATCTT